>MDSV01188307.1_pt1 | contig 14319 bp, 9 predicted proteins | sample 810851 | NCBI WGS metagenome assembly MDSV01 (sample SAMN05326640, study PRJNA326480) | marine metagenome | isolation source: seawater | place: Atlantic Ocean: North East | collected 2012 | reverse complement strand
CGAGCTCAAAGTGAAGAGCTTTGAGACGATCTACACGAATGATCTCGATTGCGGACCCTTTATTTCCGACACTATGCGCGTAGATCCCAGTTCCAATCGCCTCGAGGCATTGGTAGAAATTTATCGCATGATGCGGCCCGGCGAGCCGCCAACCAAGGAGTCGGCGGAAAACCTATTCGGTAACCTGTTTTTCTCGAATGATCGTTACGACCTATCCGGCGTTGGCCGCATGAAATTCAATCGCCGCCTAGGGCGCGAAGAAACGGAAGGTGAAGGAACGCTGTCACGCGACGACATCATCGACGTATTGAAAACACTGATTGATATTCGTAATGGTAAGGGAACGGTTGATGATATCGATCACCTAGGCAATCGACGTATTCGATCTGTTGGAGAGATGGCTGAGAATCAATTTCGAGTGGGATTGATCCGCGTAGAGCGGGCGGTCAAAGAGCGCCTGAGTCTTGCAGAATCTGAAGGATTAATGCCACAGGATATGATCAACGCTAAGCCTGTTGCAGCTGCTGTTAAGGAATTCTTCGGGTCCTCGCAGTTGTCGCAGTTTATGGATCAGAATAATCCGCTGTCAGAAGTTACGCACAAGCGTCGCGTATCAGCACTTGGGCCGGGTGGTTTGACGAGAGAGCGCGCAGGTTTCGAAGTGCGCGACGTGCACCCAACGCACTACGGCCGGGTGTGTCCGATTGAGACGCCTGAAGGGCCAAATATCGGTTTGATCAATAGCTTGGCCACTTACGCGCGAACCAATGAATATGGCTTCTTAGAGTCGCCTTATCATCGCGTCATTAATGGCGTGGTGACCAAGGATGTGGAATTTCTATCGGCGATTGATGAGGCTCAGTATGTGATCGCACAGGCAAGCGCGCCGCTGGATGCGAAGGGTAAGTTCGCTGAAGAACTGATCGACGTGCGTCATCAGAATGAGTTCACCCGTACGACGTCAAACAACGTCGACTTTATGGACGTTTCACCAAAACAGGTTGTGTCGGTGGCAGCGTCGTTGATTCCCTTCTTGGAACACGATGACGCTAACCGAGCTCTCATGGGCTCGAATATGCAGCGGCAGGCCGTGCCAACTCTGCGCGCCGAAAAGCCTCTTGTTGGCACAGGGATGGAGCGCAGTGTTGCTCTAGATTCTGGGGTCTGCGTGATCGCTAAACGCGGTGGCTTAGTTGACAGTGTTGATGCCAGTCGCATCGTGATTCGTGTAGCTGACGCAGAAGTGGAATCCGGCGATGCGGGCGTAGACATTTATACCCTGACGAAATTCACCCGCTCCAATCAGAATACCTGTATTAACCAACGACCATTGGTTAAGCCCGGTGACGTGATTAGAGCCCGCGATATACTTGCCGATGGCCCATCCATCGACATGGGTGAACTGGCCTTGGGTCAAAATATGCGCATCGCGTTCATGCCTTGGAACGGCTACAACTTCGAAGATTCCATTTTGGTCTCTGAGCGCGTGGTCAAAGAAGATCGATTCACCAGCATCCACATTCAGGAACTGACCTGTATCGCTCGAGATACCAAGCTGGGGCCAGAGGAAATCACCAGTGATATTCCCAACGTCGGCGAAGGCGCGCTGTCCAAGCTGGATGAGTCGGGCATCGTTTACATCGGCGCCGAAGTTGGCGCCGGCGACATTCTCGTTGGCAAGGTGACGCCGAAGGGCGAAACCCAGTTGACCCCGGAAGAGAAACTGCTGCGGGCGATCTTTGGCGAAAAAGCCTCGGACGTGAAAGACACGTCACAGCGTGTTCCCAGCAGTGTTAAAGGCACTGTAATCGACGTGCAGGTGTTTACCCGAGACGGCGTTGAGAAGGATGAGCGAGCCAAGGACATCGAGCAGGCGCAGTTAACGCAAATCCGCAAGGATTTAGACGACGAGATGCGCATCATCGAAGCGGCAACGTTCGAGCGATTGCAGCGTGCGCTCGTTGGTAACAAGGTAGCCAGTGCGCCCGGTCTTGCTAAAGACAAAGCCATTGATGATGAGTATCTTGCGGGATTGCCTGCAGACGACTGGTTCCGCATACGTATGAAGGACGATCAGCTCAACGAACAGCTTGAGCGTGCGGAAGCGCATTTGCAGGAGCGCAAAGAGGGCCTCGACGCGATCTACCAGGATAAGCGCGGCAAAATCGAGACCGGCGACGATTTGGCGCCTGGCGTCCTGAAAATCGTCAAAGTGTACTTGGCGATCAAGCGCCGTATTCAGCCCGGTGACAAAATGGCTGGTCGTCATGGCAACAAAGGTGTTATCTCGGTCATCATGCCAGTTGAGGACATGCCCTTTGATGAAAACGGTGATCCCGTAGACATCGTATTGAATCCTCTGGGTGTGCCATCGCGTATGAACGTGGGCCAGATTTTGGAGACCCACCTTGGTTGGGCTGCCCATGGCATCGGTCAAAGAATCGACCGGATGCTGAAGCAGCAGCAAAAAACCGCAGAGATTCGCAAGTTCCTCGACGACGTCTATAACCAAGTTGGCGGCGCGCCTGAGAATCTGAAGAGCCTCAATGATGGCCAGATACTTGAGATGGCGAAAAACCTGACGGCGGGGCTGCCGTTTGCAACGCGTGCATTCGATGGCGCGTCAGAGGCAGAAATCAAGAAGATGCTTGAGCTGGCGGAGCTGCCAGGCAGTGGACAAACCACACTGTATGACGGCCGCACCGGTGATGCCTTTGATCGTCCGGTCACGCTTGGCTACATGTACATGCTGAAGTTGAACCACTTGGTCGACGACAAGATGCACGCACGTAGTACCGGGTCATACAGCTTGGTGACGCAGCAGCCGCTGGGTGGAAAAGCGCAATTTGGTGGTCAGCGCTTTGGTGAGATGGAGGTCTGGGCACTCGAAGCCTATGGCGCCGCTTACACCTTGCAGGAAATGCTGACGGTTAAATCGGACGACGTAAACGGCCGAACCAAAATGTATAAAAACATTGTAGATGGTGATTTCAAGATGGAGCCGGGAATGCCGGAGTCCTTCAATGTGTTGGTCAAAGAAATTCGATCTTTGGGCATCAACATTGAGTTGGAAACGGATTAACCCGATTCAAGTGCGCCCTAAGGACTTGAATTGCTTCAACAGAATATGAGGAAACATCGTGAAAGATTTACTTAATTTGCTGAAATCACAAAGCGACGTCGAAGAGTTCGACGCGCTGCGAATAGGCCTATCATCTCCAGAGATGATCCGGTCATGGTCGTTTGGCGAAGTCAAAAAGCCCGAGACGATCAATTATCGAACCTTCAAGCCAGAGCGCGACGGCTTGTTCTGCGCGCGGATTTTTGGCCCGGTCAAAGACTACGAGTGCCTGTGCGGCAAGTACAAGCGACTCAAGCACCGTGGCGTGATCTGCGAGAAGTGCGGTGTTGAGGTGACGCTGACCAAGGTGCGACGTGAGCGCATGGGTCACATTGAACTCGCCTGCCCAACGGCACATATCTGGTTTTTGAAATCACTGCCAAGCCGCATCGGCTTGCTACTCGACATGACTCTGCGCGATATCGAGCGCATCTTGTACTTCGAGTCCTTCGTGGTAATCGACCCAGGCATGACGGATCTAGAGGTCGGACAACTGCTGACAGACGAAGAGTATTACCAAAAAATCGAAGAATACGGCGATGAGTTTGACGCACGCATGGGTGCAGAGGCGGTGCAGCAGTTGTTGCTAAACCTCGATATGGATCACGAGATTGAAGTGCTCCGCGAGGAAATCCCTGCAACGAACTCTGAAACCAAAATCAAGAAGTTTTCCAAGCGCCTGAAGCTTATGGAAGCCTTTGTGCGTTCCGGTAACAAGCCAGAGTGGATGGTGATGACAGTGCTGCCGGTACTGCCACCAGATTTACGCCCTCTCGTTCCACTAGACGGTGGACGCTTCGCCACCTCTGATCTTAATGACCTGTATCGCCGCGTCATCAACCGAAACAATCGATTAAAGCGCTTGTTGGATCTGGCGGCCCCAGACATCATCGTGCGCAACGAAAAGCGCATGTTGCAGGAATCTGTCGATGCCTTGCTGGACAACGGTCGTCGTGGCCGAGCTATCACGGGCTCCAACAAGCGGCCGCTGAAGTCTTTAGCTGACATGATTAAGGGCAAGCAAGGTCGCTTCCGCCAGAACCTACTCGGCAAGCGCGTGGATTACTCTGGGCGTTCGGTAATCGTCGTTGGCCCAACTCTGAGGCTGCACCAGTGTGGTTTGCCTAAGAAAATGGCGCTAGAGCTTTTCAAGCCGTTCATATTCGGCAGGCTAGAAGACCAGCAACTGGCAACCACGATCAAGGCAGCCAAGAAAATGGTCGAGCGCGAGACCCCAGAAGTCTGGGATATCTTGGCTGACGTTATTCGTGAACACCCTGTGATGTTGAACCGTGCACCAACGTTGCACCGGCTAGGCATTCAGGCGTTTGAGCCAGTGCTGATCGAAGGTAAGGCAATTCAGTTGCATCCGCTTGTTTGTAGTGCCTATAACGCTGACTTCGACGGTGACCAGATGGCGGTGCACGTACCGTTGACGCTAGAGGCGCAGTTGGAAAGCCGGGCGCTGATGATGTCGACGAACAACATTTTATCGCCCGCCAGCGGTGAGCCAATCATCGTGCCCTCACAGGACGTGATCTTGGGCATTTACTACATGACCCGCGACAAGGTAAATGCGCGCGGCGAAGGTTCGGTGTTTGCAAATACAGATGAAGTGCACCGCGCTTATTACGCTCAGCAGGTGGATCTGCATGCACGTGTGAAAGTGCGCGTAGAGGAACAAACAACGAGCGCAGGCGGTGAAACCGCATTAAAGAAGACGCTGCATGACACTACAGTTGGACGGACCTTGTTGTACGCGATTGTTCCTAAGGCATTGCCGTTTTCAGTCGTCAACAAGGCTATGGATAAAAAGAGCATCTCTAATCTTATAAATGACTGCTATCGGCGTTGTGGTCTAAAGGACACCGTTATCTTTGCAGATCAACTCATGTATGCGGGCTTCGCGCACTCAACAGCATCTGGTGCGTCTATCGGCGTTGAAGACTTCGTTATTCCTGATTCTAAGCAAAAGATTATTGCAGAAGCAGAGGCTGAAGTTGCTGAGATAGAATCGCAGTATGCGTCTGGTTTGGTGACGCAGGGTGAGAAATACAACAAGGTGGTCGATATTTGGTTGCGTGCGAATGACTTGGTTGCACGGTCGATGATGGACGGCATTTCGAAAGAGACGGTCGTTAATCGCGATGGCGAAAAAGAAGAGCAAGCGTCGTTTAATAGTGTCTATATGTATGCTGATTCTGGTGCGCGGGGTTCGCCTGCACAGATCCGTCAGCTTGCCGGCATGCGTGGTTTGATGGCTCGTCCAGACGGCAGCATTATAGAGAACGCAATTACCGCCAATTTCCGTGAAGGGTTGACCGTAAACGATTACTTCATCTCCACTCACGGTGCTCGCAAAGGTCTCGCTGATACGGCGTTAAAAACTGCGAATTCGGGTTATTTAACACGCCGCTTGGTGGATGTGGCACAAGACGTTGTTATAACTGAAGAAGATTGCGGTACTTCAGCCGGTCTGCTTACGACCGCAATCATCGAGGGGGGTGACATTGTCGAAGCGCTGGGCGATAGGGTGCTGGGTCGCACTGTTGCTCAAGATGTGTACGCGTCAGATGGCAAAACTGTGGTCATCGAGCGAGGTACGTTGATCGACGAAGCGTGGGTAGAAAAACTAGATCCGGTAGCCCCGAGTGGCTTGCCTGCCGGGGGACTTAATGAACTGGGCATTGATGAAATGGTGGTGCGCAGCGCGATTACCTGTGAAACAGCCCACGGCGTTTGCCGAGCGTGTTACGGACGTGATCTCGCGCGCGGGCATCTTGTGAATGTCGGTGAGGCTGTGGGTGTTATCGCAGCTCAGTCGATTGGCGAGCCTGGCACTCAGCTCACCATGCGCACCTTCCACATTGGTGGTGCTGCATCTCGTGCTACTGCGGTGGATAACATTCAGGTTAAGCACGGCGGCACAATCCGTCTGCACAATTTGAAGACAGTGGAACGCGAGTCGGGCGAATTGGTCGCGATTTCCCGATCTGGTGCAATCGCAGTGGCAGATGATCTGGGTCGTGAGCGCGAGCGCTACAAATTGCCTTATGGTGCTGTCATCTCCGTTGCCGAAGGAGACAGAATAGAAGCAGGCCAAGTTATTGCACAATGGGATCCGCATACGCACCCAATTGTTGCCGAGGTGGCTGGTACAGCGACCTTTGTTGAAATGGAAGAAGGGTTGTCGATGAATCGTCAGACTGACGACCTGACCGGCCTCACCAACATTACCGTGCTCGATCCCAAGGACCGTCCTAGCGCCGCAAAGGACTTGCGTCCTGCGGTGCGTTTGAACGACGCGAAGGGCAACGCGGTGAATCTGCCGGGCAGCGAAGTGCCAGCCAATTACTTCATGCCCAGCAACGCGATCCTCAATATGGAAGATGGCGGAAAAATTGGTGTCGGTGACATCATCGCTAGGATCCCACAAGAAGGTTCGAAGACACGCGATATTACTGGTGGTCTACCCCGGGTCGCGGACCTTTTCGAGGCTAGGAAGCCCAAGGAACCTGCAATTCTTGCCGAGGCATCAGGCACGGTATCTTTCGGAAAGGAAACCAAAGGCAAACGTCGGTTGGTGATAACGCCAGCAGATGGCGATCCGGTAGAAACGCTTATCCCTAAGTGGCGTAATATTGGCGTTTTCGATGGCGAGCAAGTAGAGCGGGGCGAAACCGTCTGTGACGGGCCGTTCAGTGCTCACGACATTTTGCGCTTAAAAGGCGTGGAAGAGTTAGCCAAGTACATTGTTAACGAAATTCAGGAAGTCTACCGCCTGCAGGGTGTGACAATTAACGACAAACATATCGAGGTTATTTGTCGTCAAATGCTGCGCAAAGTGGAAATTACGCATTCGGGTGATTCGGAACTGATTCGAGGCGAACAGTTGGAATACACCGGTTTGCGTAAGGCAAACAAGGCGCTTGAGGCCGATGGCAAGGCGACAGCGGAATACCAGCGCTTGCTGCTAGGCATCACTAAGGCATCGCTTGCAACGGAGTCGTTTATCTCCGCAGCGTCATTCCAAGAAACGACACGCGTGCTTACAGAGGCGGCAGTCACAGGCAAGCAGGATCATCTGCGCGGTTTGAAGGAAAACGTCGTCGTCGGACGATTGATACCTGCGGGAACGGGTTTGAGCTATCACGCCGATCGCAAACGCCAGCGTGAAGAAGATCTTATGGAAACGGATTCCGTGACTGCGGACGAAATCGAACGAGCGCTCAGTGAAGCGCTTTCAGCACAGGATTCTCAATAGCGCAGTAGGATATGGCCGACGTTGTTGGTTGGCCTTGTTAAACCTCAGGCGCGCGATTAGAATGCCGGCCCGCAAAGGCAGCGCGAAGTGGGCGAGGGGTTGTTCGCCTCAGCGGTGTTCTTAGTGCTGACAAAAAGAGAAAGACAGATCGAAAGGAGATCTTCAGTCGATGGCAACAATTAGCCAGTTAGTTCGAAAGCCGCGCAAGCGCAAAGTTGTTAAAAATATCGTACCGGCATTACAGGCCTGCCCGCAGCGTCGTGGCGTTTGTACACGGGTATATACGACAACACCAAAGAAACCGAACTCTGCACTGCGCAAAGTTTGTCGTGTCCGCTTGACCAACGGTTATGAAGTAACGTCATACATCGGCGGTGAAGGGCACAACCTGCAAGAGCACTCCGTTGTACTTATTCGCGGTGGCCGGGTGAAAGATTTGCCTGGTGTGCGATACCACACTGTCCGCGGATCGCTGGATACCTCTGGCGTTGCTGACCGCCGTCAAGGTCGTTCTAAGTACGGTGCCAAGCGACCGAAATAGAATTACACAAGCCAAACTGTTCTCAGTAAGGCCCTGAACCATTCAGGGGACACCTGAAGCAAGGAGAAAACCATGCCAAGACGTAGAGTTGTTGCCAAGCGGGAAGTCCTTCCCGACCCCAAATTCCACAATCAAGTGATTGCGAAGTTCATGAACCATGTCATGGTCAGTGGCAAAAAAGCCGTTGCTGAGCGCATCGTCTACGGCGCCTTAGATCGTGTCAGCGCTCGTGACGGTGCCGACCCAGTCGAAGTATTCGAAAAGGCGTTGGACGCCATCGCGCCTATGGTCGAGGTGAAATCCCGTCGAGTGGGCGGCGCTACTTACCAAGTGCCTGTTGAGGTTCGCCCATCGCGGCGTAATGCCCTAGCCATGCGTTGGCTTGTCGACAGCGCGCGATCACGCAGCGAAAAATCAATGGCTGCGCGTCTGGCGGGCGAACTCATGGACGCTGCAGATGGTCGCGGTAGCGCAGTGAAGAAGCGCGAAGACACACACCGTATGGCCGAAGCGAATAAGGCCTTCGCACACTACCGCTACTAAGCGAGGCGCCCACTCAACGCAGCAGTACGTTCTATGGCCCGCACCACGCCTATACATCGCTACCGCAATATAGGCATCGTCGCCCATGTGGATGCGGGTAAAACGACCACTTCCGAGCGTGTGCTCTTCTATACCGGAATCTCGCACAAGATAGGCGAGGTGCATGATGGCGCTGCCGTCATGGACTGGATGGAGCAAGAGCAGGAACGCGGTATTACCATCACTTCGGCGGCTACCACATGTTTTTGGTCAGGCAGCGATAAGCAGCATGACGAACATCGCATCAATATCATCGACACCCCCGGGCACGTTGACTTTACGGTGGAAGTCGAACGCAGTTTGCGTGTGCTTGACGGCGCCGTAGTTGTTTTTTGCGGCACCTCGGGCGTCGAACCGCAGTCCGAAACGGTTTGGCGGCAGGCGGACAAGTACGCCGTTCCGCGCTTAGTTTTTGTTAATAAGATGGATCGCCAAGGCGCAGACTTTGATCGCGTGCTCGAGCAAATAAAAGATCGGTTGGGTTCCCAGCCCGTGCCAATCCAGCTGCCCTGGGGCAGTGAAGAGAACTTCGTGGGCGTGATTGATCTGCTGGCGATGCAGGCGATTACGTTCAGTGAAAAAGACCAGGGGTTAACGATCGCGCGCAGTGACATTCCATCCGACCTGCAGGCCCACGCTGAAGAGCAGCGCGAGCTATTGGTCGAGGCTGCCGCCGAGGCCAACGACGAGTTGATGGAAAAATATCTTGATAACGGCGAGCTTTCGGAAGTCGAAATCAAACAGGGCTTACGCACACGGGTGCTCGCAAATGAGATTGTATTAGCGACCTGCGGCAGCGCGTTTAAGAACAAGGGCGTGCAAGCCATGCTCGATGCGGTGATCGACTACCTACCTGCGCCAACAGAAGTAAAGGCCATAGAAGGTGAGCTCAAGGACGGCACCGTTGCCTGGCGCGAAGCCGAGGACGATGCACCTTTCGCGGCGCTGGCGTTCAAGATCGCCACAGATGCTTTTGTCGGAACGCTGACTTTTTTTCGCGTTTACTCTGGTGTGCTAAAGACCGGTGACCAAGTACTAAATCCCATTAAGGGTAAGCGCGAACGCGTTGGCCGCATGGTGCAAATGCATGCGAATAACCGCGAAGAAATCAACGAAGTGCGTGCGGGTGATATCGCCGCTGTCATTGGCCTGAAGGATGTCACCACCGGTGAAACCCTGTGTGCAAAAGAACATGCGATAACCCTCGAGCGGATGGAGTTCCCTGAACCGGTTATCGCAGTAGCCGTCGAGCCAAAGTCTGTAGCCGACCAAGACAAACTCACTCAGGCGCTGGCCAAACTTGCCCAGGAAGACCCCTCTTTTCGTGTCGAGACCGATAAAGATACGGGCCAAACCATTATCTCTGGCATGGGTGAACTACATCTCGAAATTATCGTTGACCGGATGAAGCGTGAGTTCAGCGTAGCGGCCAACATCGGTAAGCCCCAAGTTTCCTACCGTGAGACGATCCGCGACAGTGTTGAGCGCGAAGCGCAGTTTATTCGCGAGGCTGGCGGCCGCGGCCAATACGGTCATGTGCGTCTGCGCATTGAGCCGCTAAAGGATCAAGATGGCCACTATGCATATGAGTTTATTAATGAAAGTTCCGAAAATGATGTTCCTAAGCAATACATTGACGTCATTGACCAAGGCATCCGAGATCAAATGCACAACGGGGTCCTCGCCGGACACCGACTAATGGGCATTCGGGCGACTCTGATCGGCGGCTCCGCCCACGAGACCGACTCGTCAGACATGGCGTTCAAGATTGCCGCTGGGATGGCGCTGCGTGAAGCCGTGCTCAACGCGAACCCAGCGCTGCTGGAACCGGTTATGACCGTTGAAGTGGTGACGCCTGAAGAATTTATGGGCGATGTGGTAGGTGACCTCAATCGTCGTCGAGGACTTATTTCCGGTATGGACGAAAGTCCATCCGGCAAAGTCGTTCGCGCCGAGGTGGCGTTATCAGAAATGTTTGGCTATTCCACGGATCTGCGCAGCCGCACACAAGGTCGCGCAACCTACACAATGGAATTTGTGAATTACACCGAAGTACCGCAAAACATCATGGATAAATTGGGTGTGCGTCGCCCCATGCAGCAACCACCGTCTTAAAACCCTTTCAACAACGTAACCCGTCCCCCGGTCGAAAAATTAGGAGCTCTCAATGGCTAAGGAAAAATTTGAACGCAAGAAGCCGCACGTAAACGTGGGGACGATTGGGCACGTAGACCATGGTAAGACGACGCTGACAGCGGCGCTGACGCGGGTATGTGCGGAAGTTTACGGTGGAGAGATGCGTGATTTCGCCCAGATTGATAATGCGCCGGAAGAGCGTGAGCGCGGCATTACGATTGCGACCAGCCATGTGGAATATGAGAGTAACGACCGGCACTACGCGCACGTAGATTGCCCCGGACACGCGGACTATGTGAAGAACATGATCACCGGAGCTGCGCAGATGGATGGCGCTATCTTGGTGTGTGGTGCAACAGACGGGCCGATGCCTCAGACGCGAGAGCACATTCTATTGTCCCGTCAGGTGGGTGTACCGAAGATTGTTGTGTTCTTGAACAAGGCCGACCTGCTGGCAGAAGACTGTGGCGGTGTGGGTACAGAAGAATACGAAGAGATGAAAGAGCTGGTTGAAATGGAATTGATCGATCTGCTGGAGCAGTACGAATTTCCAGGCGACACGCCGATCATCATGGGCAGCGCTTTGATGGCGTTGGAAGGTAAGGATGATAACGAGCTTGGCACGACGGCGGTAAAGGCGTTGGTTGATACGCTGGACAGTTACATTCCAGAGCCAGAGCGCGCGGTAGATCTACCGTTTTTGATGCCGATTGAGGACGTATTTTCAATCTCGGGTCGGGGCACGGTAGTCACTGGGCGAGTTGAGCGTGGCATTGTGAATGTTGGTGATGAGATTGAGATCGTTGGTATCAAGGAAACGATGAAGACGACGTGCACGGGTGTGGAGATGTTCCGCAAGCTGTTGGACGAAGGCCGTGCTGGCGAGAACGTTGGAGTGTTGTTGCGTGGTACGAAGCGCGAAGAGGTTGAGCGTGGACAGGTACTGACGGTACCGGGGGCGATCACGCCACACACGAAGTTTGAGGCAGAGGTTTATGTGCTGTCGAAGGATGAAGGTGGTCGTCATACGCCGTTCTTTAAAGGCTATCGCCCGCAGTTTTACTTCCGCACGACGGACGTAACGGGTGCGTGTGAGTTGCCGGAGGGTGTTGAGATGGTGATGCCTGGCGACAACATTAAGATGGTTGTTGAGTTGATCTGTCCGATTGCGATGGACGATGGCTTGCGCTTTGCGATCCGCGAAGGCGGTCGTACGGTAGGCGCCGGCGTCGTCGCAAAGGTCATTGACTAGGGCGGATACAAGCAGCGCGGCGTCCCTTCTGCCCAATCTCATTTTCCTGAGATCATTGGTTGCTCGGGTGCTTATCAGTCTGTATGATTCGCGGCCCTATCAGGGGAGGAGGACAGGTGCGTAGTAGCGCTGTAAGCCCTCGAAGATAGATTTGCGAGGGGGAGGCGTTTATCGCGGCAACTGCCTAGCAAAAAAGTTCTAAGTAACTGCCATTTGTGACTGCTTAGCAGGCGCAGGGGCCTTGGGACTGCTCTTTAACAGGAGAAATGCTCGATTACCCGCGCTGGCGCGACAAGTTCGCGCCCGGGAAATGGGCAACTTTTTAATCGGGTTTGGAGTTCGTCAGTGCAGAACCAGCGTATTCGCATTCACTTAAAGGCATTTGATCATCGCCTGATCGACGTCTCGACGCAGGAAATTGTCGACACAGCTAAGCGCACTGGTGCGCAAGTACGCGGTCCCATTCCACTGCCGACACGTAAAGAGCGTTTTACGGTCTTGATATCACCTCACGTGAATAAAGATGCGCGCGACCAGTACGAAATTCGCACCCATAAAAGACTCCTGGATATAGTAGAGCCAACGGAAAAAACCGTCGACGCGCTGATGAAGCTCGACCTGGCGGCCGGAGTGGAAGTACAGATTAGTTTGAATTGAGTTGAAGCTGTCTCACCAGCAATGGTCAGGCAGCTTTTTATTGTTTGATACCAAAAGACTCCGATAGGGAGTCGGCGTAGGGCGCAAGCCGGACTTTCATCCTCTACCCCTTGCGGGTGGCAGAGGCGGGAAAGTCCGCACGCCGTTTAAGCGCCGCCGGTACAACACTGCAGGAACGCTGAAGGTAGGAAAGCCAATGGCAATTGGATTGATTGGTAAAAAGAGTGGTATGACCCGAATCTTCAATGAAGAAGGTGTATCCGTTCCCGTAACGGTCATTGAAGCAGAGCCAAATCGCGTCACTCAAGTGAAAAGCTTAGAAAGCGATGGCTACAAGGCGATTCAGGTAACCACCGGTGAGCGCCGTCGTAGCCGCGTCACCAAAGCAATGGCAGGTCATTTTGCCAAGGCAAATTCTGGTAGCGGACGCGGCCTATGGGAATTTCGCGTAGACGAAGTGGACGCAGTAGAACTGGGTGGCGAGCTCTCGGTGGAGCAATTCGAAGCCGGCCAAATCGTCGACGTACAAGGTACTTCTAAAGGTAAGGGCTACGCCGGAACGATTAAGCGCTGGAATTTCCGTGGTCAAGATAACACTCACGGTAACTCTATTTCTCACCGTGCACCGGGCTCTATCGGGCAATGCCAAACACCTGGACGAGTCTTCAAGGGCAAAAAAATGTCCGGCCACATGGGCGCTGCTCGAGTCACCACTCAGAATTTGGAAATCGTTCGCGTAGACGCGGAACGCAACTTGATAATGGTCAAGGGCGCGGTTCCTGGTGCGCCGGGCGGAGACGTTTGCATACGGCCTGCTGTCAAAGCACGTTCAGGCTCAGGAGATGCGAAATGAATTTGAACCTTGCAGTAGATGGCGGCAGCGTCGAAGTCGCAGACACCGCGTTTAGCCGAGAATATAACGAAGCCCTTGTGCATCAGGTCGTTGTTGCATACATGGCAGGCGCTCGACAAGGTTCGCGTGCACAGAAAAATCGCTCCGCAGTCAGTGGTGGCGGCAAGAAGCCATGGCGACAAAAGGGTACCGGTCGTGCAAGAGCGGGTACCACGCGCTCACCAATTTGGCGCTCCGGTGGCGTCACGTTTGCAGCGCAACCGCAGGATCACTCGACAAAGGTCAATCGCAAAATGTATCGCGGCGCGCTGCAATGCATCGTCTCCGAGTTGATCCGTCAAGAGCGCTTGGTCGCCATTGAATCCTTCTCCGTTGAAGCTCCAAAAACCAAAACGCTGCTCGGTAAGCTGAAAGAACTTGATATCTCCGGCGCACTGATCGTGACGGCAGAAGTCGACGAGAACCTTTATCTGGCCGCGCGTAACGTCAAAGGCATTGACGTGCGCGACGTTGAAGGCATCGATCCGGTCAGTCTAATTAGCTACGAAAAGGTGCTGATCACGGTGCCAGCGCTGAAGAAGTTGGAAGAGGTGCTCGCATGAATCAGGAACGCATCTTTACTGTTCTGCGAGAGCCGCACATTACTGAAAAAGTATCTGTGCAAGGCGAAGTGGCTAATCAGTACGCCTTCAAAGTAGCGCCTGACGCGACTAAGTTGGAAATCCGCGCTGCGGTCGAGAACATTTTTAATGTCTCCGTGACCAAGGTCACCACCGCCAACGTCAAAGGCAAGCTGCGCCGTACGATGCGTGGTATGTCGCGCAAAAAGAACTGGAAAAAAGCATACGTCACTGTAGCTGCGGGCCAAGAGCTCGACTACATGGTGGCGGAATAAGGGTTAAGGCATGGCAGT
>MDSV01142853.1_pt1 | contig 14322 bp, 16 predicted proteins | sample 810851 | NCBI WGS metagenome assembly MDSV01 (sample SAMN05326640, study PRJNA326480) | marine metagenome | isolation source: seawater | place: Atlantic Ocean: North East | collected 2012 | reverse complement strand
GCAGATAATGATTCTGAATGAAATATTATTTATTTAGTGCAATGATAAGTATAGCCAGTAATAAAAATTATAAAAATATAAAATATAATTATTGATATAATTCTTCAAAAATAATCAATTAGTTATTTATTGTTGTTATGATTAACACTAAAAATTCAAAATATAGATTGATTGATCTACGATCAGAAAATGAATTTCATAAAGGTACTATACCAAATAGTTTTAATGTTCCAATTTTAGATAATTGTGCTCACAAAAAAGTAGGAATTGATTATAAGGAAAATGGCAGAATTAGTGCCATTCAGCTTGCTAACAAGCTAGTAAGCGGGAAAAAAAAACAAGACCTAATAGATAAATGGATTCAAGCTATAATTCAATATAAGATTACTCATATTTTCTGCAAAAGAGGAGGGTTGAGATCATCAACTGCTCAGAGATGGTTAATGGAAGAAAATGTCAATGTGCAGATACTTAAGGGTGGCTATAAAAATTACAGGAAAAAAATAAATAATCTTCACAGTAGAACAGATAATTATGTTGGTGAATGGACAGTTGTGGGTGGGTACACGGGTTCTAGAAAAACAAAGCTTATAAAAAAACTTAGTTCATCCATAGATCTAGAAGGGATTGCCAAGCACAGGGGTTCAACATTTGGTTCAACCAATGAGGAGCAACCTACCCAACAAAATTTTGAAAATATTTTAACACAGAAATATTTAGAATCTCCTCCAAATTTAATCCTAGAGAACGAAAGTAGGAATATAGGGGGTGTGGCACTACCCGGGAAATTTTATGATAAAATGCAATTATCAAACATAGTTTTTATTGAATCAAACATAAATGACCGAGTTAATAATATTTATAAAGAGTATGTGTTAATCCCTTTAGAGAATGGTGTGGAAAAAAAGAAGTTAATTCAAGATTACAAGCTAGCATTAATGAAAATTCGAAATAGACTTGGCGGGGAAAACCACAAAAAAATTAGACATGAACTTGAGATATCTTTTAACCAAAAAGATTGTGAGGGTAGATTGTGGATTAAGCTACTCCTAGAGAAATATTATGATAAACTCTATCAATACAAGCTAAATATTTTATGTAAAAATATTGTTTTTAGGGGGGACTGGAATTCTTGCCTTTATTACTTAAATCAAAAAATGATTTGATATTACTCTTGGAAATGAAAGAATCTATTTAACGAGCAACATTTTTTTAGTCTTTTTGAATTTTCCTGCTTCAATGCTATAAAAATATATTCCTGCAGGTACAGGTTGTCCTTTATTGTTAGTCGCATTCCATTGTATTGATTTATATCCAGAGTTTTGTTTATCATTTAATAGATTGCTAACAACATTTCCAAGTAAATCATGGATTGTAATTTTAACAAATTCATCGATAGGTAGATTATAACGTATTGATGTAATAGGATTAAAAGGATTAGGATAGTTTTGATTAATCAAAAAAATTGATGGTTTTATTATATCAATTTCTAGGAGACCGATCTCAATACATTCCTCCATTGAATCAAAAAAAGCATCTGAGTAATCAATATCATTTACACTCCAACTACAGCCAGACAACGCTTGGCACTGATTGTTTACCCACCCAACTCCTAATGCCATCTCACAATCCCCAAAATCAATATTAGTTAGGTCAACAATCCCTGAAGGGGGTTCGCAATTAATGTATTCATCGTTTTCTGTAGTATAATAATCAGCATAACAGCCACCACAATAATTTGAATAACATTCCGTATTAATTGATGAAAAACAATTGCTATTTAAACAGGGGTCGGTAAAACACGAAACAGGATTTTCACATTGTGAAGATAGAGTAATTGTTTGTGCGCTTATACTGACACATTCTGTGCATACAATTGTATTTCCTATTATATCAACGAATCTATTTATAAAATTATTGTATATAATTGTTTCGTTATCATTAGATATAAAAGTAATGAAATCACCAAGTTCACTTTCAAGATAAAAAGATGAGCATTCACTCATACAAAATGAAACCTCATTCACTTTTAAATAGCCCTGAGATTGAAAGGTTTGCCCCCAAGCTAAACTAATAAAAAAAAGTAGGATGATGTTTTTAATTATTTCCCCTGATTTTTTTGAGTAATTGCAGGTAGCTAAGGACGGGTTGAATAATAGTTAATAAAGATCCAATAATCGTTAAAGCTAAAGTTGTATTCATTTCATAGTTTCTAGTGCTTAATTAAATCAAGTATTCACTTTATAAAAAAACAAACAAATCTGAAGTTGTTTATAGCAATTTTACAAAACTTGTTATTATATCACTTGCAGATTTATCATTGAATTCTTTTTTTCTATTTACCTTTATTGTCCTTGGATAAACGATTACACCCAGATGTTCCAATTGAACCCTGAATGTAGATAAAAATCTAGAACCACCACCACCACTGTGTGTTGCAATTAAAGCTTTTTTATTAAAAAACAAGTCCCTCCAATTGCTAGTAGTCACAGATAGCCAAGTGATAGTATTTGTTAAAATCGGAGGAGAACCACCATTATATTCTGGTGCACAGAAAACTAGGCCATCAGATTTGATAAATTTAGTAGAAAGTTTTTTTATAGAGGAATTATTTGAGTTTTGGATATTGGGTATATAAAGTGGTATTATAAAATCTTCTAAAGTAATAATATCATTTTTAAGATTGAATAAATCACCGATTTTTTTTGCTAGAGTTAGATTGTTTCCAGTAGTTGCAGAAATAATTAGGACTCTATTCATTAATAAATCTATCCATCATATCACAACCCTCGATGAAGTTTAGTGATAAATTAAAACTTAGTTTATTTATTTTATATTGTTGTATTATTGCTATCACTAGTCCTATCTGTTGACCTTTATCCCGATCATTAATAGAAAGCTAGTTATTTATTTTTTGAAAAACCATAATCCCGTCCCATAGAGTAGGATGAGCATTGCAGGCAGTTTGACGATCAAATAATATACTATATTGATTTTTACTTTTTTCAATAAAATCAAGAGTCGCGTTACGAGGTTCATCCTTATTTGTATCATCAACAATAATAATACAATCATTACTAAAATATGGTTCTGCTAACTGGAGTGCTTCCAATTGATTTTCATAGTGGTGCACTCCATCATATAAGTAACAGCCTATAGTTCCAGCATGAATTTCAGCAAAATATTTTTGGTAATCCATTTGGTGAAATATATGATTCTTGCTTTTTTGTTTAGAAAACCTTACAGGGAATTGCTTTACTGCACGCCTATTACGCTTGCTCTTATGGGACCAATTATCTATGCCAATACATTGTTTATTATCATTATTGAACATTCCAGCTAATAATGTAAAACCATGCCAAACTCCTACATTCACATATATTTCATCTTTAGGCATTTTTGTAACAGCCTGATTTATAATTACTCCCATAGTAAAAGAAGACATTTTAGGCATCCTACAAATTGGTTTTAATCCTTTTTTAAAATATTTATCTTTTTCTGGTAATTTCACAATCCATCTTTCTAGAGGGAAACCAATCTGTGAAATTGTATTTATAAACCGAGCTATTTTTAATGGTATGTTCGTTTCAGGTTGAATGAATCGAAATGTAATTTTATTTAAAAATTCCTGATAATTCAAAATATACTCTCCAATGAAAAATCTATACACATTTCTAAATCTAACTACTATTTCATAAACAAAAAAATTAATGACTATAGTCTGATTATTAATATGGGTTTTATCGTAGTAGAAATAAGTAGTATGAAATATGTACGCATTTCCCAATTATCCCATTATCTAAAAAATAAAAACCATTTATTATTGATCATAGGATTTAAGGTAGTCGCTTGTATCCTTTATTGTTTTTTCAATAGAAATGGGTTGATAGTTTAGAATGGTTTTTGCTGGGTCTATATTAAAATTAAGATCTAAGCCAAGTAGTGATTTAATTGGTTTAATTGTGTTGTCAAAATTGGCCATGAATTTGACCAAGAATACTGGTGGACTAAAAGTGGGAGCATTATGCCCAAGATTATTCAACATTTTGCAAAAATCTTTTACCCAATATGTATTCTCTGAAACTATTATTCTTTTTCCAATTGATTTGTCATTCTCTAATGCGGCTATGTGCATTTTAGCTACATCGCGGACATCTACAAGACCTACTTTAAAAGGTGGAGCAACAGGCATTTCTTTATTAATAAGCATTTGAAAAAACTCCAATGACCCCCTTCTCACTGGGCTACCTATCCCAGGTCCTAAAACAACTGATGGAAGGATAGATGTTAGTTTTATGGAATCATTTTTTGAAACATAATCCCAAGCAGCTTTCTCTTTTAATGTCTTTCCTTTTGAGTAGGCATCAAGATTTTTATTAGACAAATCAGTCCAATTTTTTTCATCAAAATAAGCAAGTAAATCTAAATCTGAATCCATCCAAACAGATGCAATAGATGATGTGAGTATTATCCTGGATACTCCATTCTTTTTGGCATATTTAAATATTCTCATTGTACCATTTTCATGAGGATGTGTCAAGTCTTCTTCCTTACCATTATAATTAACAGGGAAAGGTCCTGCTACATGTATTATTGCATCACAACTTTTTATTACATCATCCCAACCATCATCTTTTAGTAGGTCCGCTTCAAAAATTTTTAATTCTATAGGTTTTTTTAAGAACTTTTCTATGTCTGATTTAATTTCACTAGATTTATTTATATCTCTAATGGTTGTACTAACATCATAATTTTTTTCCAATAGTTGCGCAATACAATGCTTTCCTATATAAGATGTTCCCCCGGTGACTAATACTTTTTTCATAATAAATCTTTTATATAATTAAATGTAGTTGCAAGGTATATGTAAAATTAAAATCATTAGAATTGTAATCTGCTTTGAAAAATATATCATTTTTCTAAACTAAAAATAATTAGTTTAGGAGTCGGCAATACATGTATTTGTTACTTGTGGTTTGGTTGGTAGATTCCTTTATTTACCAGCTTCAACTTTACCTTCCCATTCATTAATTCCACCATTAAGGTTGTAGGCATTAAATCCATTCTCGTTTAATATTTTTGTAGCAACTCTAGAACGATTTCCACTTCTGCAATAAACAATGATTTTTTTATCCTTGAACTTTTTTAATTCTCCGATTCGTTTTGCAATTTCTTGAACTGGAATGCATTCTGTATTGGAGATTGATTTATTATCATGTTCAATTTCAGTTCTCACATCAAGAAAGTAATACTCATTATTATTTAAAAGATTAATTGCTTTTTTGCTTTCAATAATTGGAGATTTTTCACAACTTAAAAATCCCAACCCAATGAATAGTAGTAATGGTAAATATTTATGCATATATAAATCTAATCATCATCTCAAAAAGAAAAAACCCAATGCTTGTACGGTTATTTATATAAAAAATAAAATCGGTGGAATATTTTTGAAGATATGTCAATATTACTGAACCCTACTATTTTTATTTAGGAATACTAGTTTATTGTTTAATTCCAATTAATAGTTCATTAAATAATTTAAAAACTAGTTTGTTACCAAGGTTCAAACCTTTTTTTATATCTTTTAATGACGTACTTCCCACCCAATTTTTTTCTATAATACTATAAAATAATTTTGCATGGTGTTTGTCCAATTCCTGGTGCATATCATAATGAACTAAATCTTCCTCATTGAGCCATTTATTTTTTAAAATAGTTTTTGCGATAAACGATGATATTTCAGTATATCTATCTTCAATTATTCCATACATTGCTATTGCTATATCAATTTTTTCATTATTTACTGTTTCATTAACTTTTAAAAAAAAATTGGAAGTGGATATGTGTTCAAAGTTTTCTAAAATACTTCCCTCATCTACGCCAAGACTAACAAGGTATTTTTTGTAAGTATATCCATGTGTTTTATATGGGTCTGCATTACCATGTTCATCAAAAATATTTTCTAATATTTTCAATCTATCTATATAACTATCCATTCTAGAGCATAGAACAAACAATGGTTTACTAAAATTTAACACTGCACCGTAAAAATTAGTTTGCGACTCCTTAAAAGTTTCAAAAGACATTTTATTATTTTTCAATAGGTCAAAATATAATTGTTTATCTATTGGTGTCCTTTTTTTTAGGTTTTGAATAAAATTATACATTTATATCTCTCCTGTAGAAATAAAAATATTATCAAACTTTTTTATTGATGGTGCAAAAGGTGAAAAAGAAAATATCTTACATTTGGTATTTGTTGATATACCCTTTGATTTTAGCCAGTCAATTAATTTGGTCTGTCTATTATCAATTGCGAAACAAGCTGTCCCATCATTTTTTATAATTATTGATATTGCTTTTTCAATATTAGAAGAATTTTCTGATAAAATAATTTCTGGATGTAAATGTCCAAAATTAAATACTGTATGATTTATTGAAGAAACTATATCTTTTTTCCCGTTGTTCCATAGTACCAATTCTTTTCTTTTTGGACTCAGGTTAATTGAATCTACAAATGAAGTTTTTGGCATGTCCGTTAATTTTAGTGACGCTAATTTTTTTGGCTCAATCATATAAATATTAATCAACCCAGTGGGCTTTGCTAACTTTGCAGGTGTTAAACCCTTAAAAGATTTTTCAACGCCTTGATTATTTTTAAGCATTGTGCAAAAAAAACAAAAATCCCAGCCCTGGTAATCTTTTATAAAAGGCCACCTGATTATTAGATCCCACATTATTTTTTTTAGGATTCCTTTTTTTCTATGCTCCGGCTTTATCTTAAGATCTGCTATATATAATCCGGTATACTGAGAGCCATTAAAAATAATTTTTTTCCAAACGCCCACAGCTGTGCCAATAATATTTGATTCATTTTTTATAGCAACAAATCTTGTTTTATTTCCCTGTTGAGTAAAAAAAGGATAATAATTATTTCCATGATTAATAAAGAAATTCCCTTCCCCATTTTCGAGGGGATAGAATATACCTTCTTCTATGGATTTGAAATCTTTTACATAGTTTTTAATATGTTGTGGCTCTAATATTTCAAAGTTGTAATTCATTTCCGGATAAATAATTTAATATGGTCATAAAACATACTCCGGTCATTTTCTTGCCAATATTTATCAAAAAAGTCATCTTCTTCAAAATATGGATCAAATATTTCTATCCAGTTTTTATGATTGTTTATTTGTCTAATAATGATTGCTGACCCTTTATGTAATTGCGATAAATGCTCAGCATGCTCAGTAACTAATTTTTCACTACTCCAATCAAAAATATTTGATAAGCTTACAATCTCATAAGATGAAATATCACTTACGCTAAGTATACTCCCTTGTTGTAGATTGGGGACATGAATATTTTTTGCGTTTATATATGGAAAAGCATTAGGTGATTTATAAAAACCAAGGAAAATATGTTGAAGAAATGGATTGATATGTGCATTCTTTTTTTTAAGACCATTTATAATTTTTTTTTGCATATAGTTAATATATGAATCTGGTGCTCCGTGTTTTGTGGCTGCGTCACTAAATATTTTATTTATATTATTATCGTTAAATACTTTTTGAAAAGGTATAGATATGTTTTCATTATTTAACCATTTTTTTAAAATATTCAATCGAGATTTAGAGCTTGTATCAATATTGAAAAATCTAGTTATTTCATTTTCTTCTGAAATATATCTTATAAATAAATCTCGAAGATTTTGAAACATTTTATCAAATTTCCCAATTTGATTTAAGCAATAATCATTTTTTTTATTGACGTTTAATTCTTCCAAGTTTGAACTTTTTAGAGCCTTGATCTTTTTATTTATGTGTGATATTTGATTGGGGTTTACATCAATAACATTTAAATCTAGACTTGGAAATAGGACCTTTAAAGAAAGTGCTATACATCCGCCACTGCCTATCATTAGCATTCTCTTCGGATTAACTTTTTTAATAACCTGATTTTCAACAAAATGATCTTCTCTATTAACCGCAAATAATACTGAATTAAATACTTCCATTCTATTTTACTTTATTAATAATTACTCATTATAAATTTTTTTATCTCAAAAGAAACCCATCTTTCAAGGGGTCATTGGGATTAATCCAAAAGGAATTTTTCCCAGTAATAAATGCTGTCCCTCTAACTTCAGGAATTATTGCTTTATATTTTCCAAAAGTTGTTATCTCATTAACCTTAACTGTGAAGGTAGAACCAATAATACTTTCTATAGTGATTGATTCACCAATACTAATTTCACCGCGTGCATAATGTATTGCAGCTCGGGCACTGACACCAGTACCTGTTGGGCTTCTGTCAACTTCGCCTTCTGCAAAAATGCAAACATTCCGACTGTGGTTGTTTGAATTTTTCGGCGAACCAGTAAAAATTATACCATATAAAAAATTCATTTCTGGTTCTGTCGGATGTTCTATTATAATAGATTTAGAAATTGTCTTTTTGATTAACATTCCAATTCTGATGAGCTCATCTTGGTATTCTTGTGTACAATCCAAATCAAATTGAGCCACATCAACAAAGACATAATATGCCCCACCAAATGCCAAATCATACTGAATTTTCCCGAATCTAGGTATCTTCACAATTGAGTCTATTTGCTGTACAAATGAAGGGACATTGTAAAATCCTATATTTGTAATTTCGTCATCTTTTACTTCTGCAAAAGAATGAATAATTCCTGAGGGGACATCCATTTTCACTTCTGTAATAGGTTCAGTTTTTTTGATTAATCCAGTTTCTACAAACGTTTTTGTCAATGCAATAACTCCATGGCCACAGCCTGTGGAATATCCTTCATTATGAATAAAAATGACGCCAAAATCTGCATCTGGCGTATCAGGGTCAACTATAATTGCTCCATACATATCTGCGTGTCCCCGAGGTTCCCAAATAAGCGCTTTTCTAATGTGATCAAAATCATTTTTTGCACTGGCGCGCTTTTCTAAAAGTGTTACTCCTTTTAGATTTGGAAACCCGGAAATTATAATTCGAAGTGGTTCACCACCGGTATGGGCATCTATAGTTTGGATCTCAATCCAATTACTTGGAGGTTGCCAATTTTTCAGGTTTTTTATTTCAATCATGATTCAATTTTTTTAGTATCAAATTTACCATAGCAAGATCTTGAATAGCATTACCCACCGATTTAAATAAGGTGACTTCAGTTTCTGATTCTCTGGCAGGGATTTCACCAGTGACAATCTGCCCTAATTCGCCATGAATTTTTTCAAAGGACCATCGTCCTTCCTCCATTGGAATTATAAGGTCTCCCGCTTCTTTTTTGCAGGCTTTTACTTGGTCAACTATAATTTTAGAATGAATAATTATATCTGAAGAAACCTCCCGCATTATTGGTTGGTGTGACCCAATGACATTCAAATGGCAACCAGATTTAATATTATCAAATTCAATCAGTGGGAATTGAGAAGGTGTAGTGGTACAAATGATTTCAGCTTCTTTTAAGTTTTCTTGAGATCCAATTTCACATTTTATTATTTTGGAATGTGAATCACAAAATTTTCTGGCAGTGTTCTCGTTCCGGCTGAACACAATCAATTTTTTAATGTTCCTAACTTCAGTGATTGATTTTATATGAGAAGCAGCCTGAACACCTGTACCAAAAATTGCACAAGTAACAGCATCTTTTTTTGCCATTAGATCTGTGGCTAATCCAGACGCTGCTGCTGTTCGAATCGCTGTAATGGATTCTCCATCAAATGTGGCAACATGGTTACCTTTTGAAGCATCAAAAACTTTAACCACACTATGAATTAGAGGTAGGCCTTTATGGGGATTTGAATAATTCACGGATGCAATTTTTACACAATAATGGGGCTCTCCTACAGCATAAGCCGGCATTATCAGAGATGTGGCGTTTTTATCTGGAATATCCAACTTCAAACGAGTAGGTACACGAGCATTACCACTACTCAAGTGAACAAAAGCAGATTCCATCGCATGGATAGCTTCTTTCATTGAAACCATTCCAATAATTTGTTTTTTACTTAGTGTAATCATAAAGTGATTTTTATTATGTGCTATAACAAAATCTATCCATAACCCCACAAACAAAAAACCCCACGAATGTGGTGCTTGATTCTATATAAAATTAATTACTTAGATACTTTATTAATGATTTCTGTGATTTCCATTGGTTTTGGTAGTCGACCAATCAATTTTATCTTATTATAAATTTTTTTATCATTGAATAAAACAGTGAACTGTCCAGTTCTACCTTCCTCTAGTTTAATAACTATTTCATCAAAATTAGTATTTAGTTCTTCCTCTAACCTAGAGGCTTCATTACTGAATCATCGGATTCAGTATAATATTTTTACATTATTCATGTTTAAAACTAACTATCATTCCACAATTAAAAAACTCCAGGGGATGGGAGATTAATTAGAGATTGAATTGAAAAATAGCTAATTACATTCACCTTCAGTCCATTCTGTGATGCCTGATTTCTCAGCTACGCAATCATTATCATAAGTCAATCTATTACAACCACAAACTGGTTGATATTCTTCGGAACAAATAGAGGAATCTGATATTTTAGATTCATCTATACAGTCACACTCACCTAAAGTCCATTCATCGACACCATCATTTTTAGCATAACAATCATTTCCATAAGTCACTCCATCAGACCCGCAAATTGGTGCATAGATTGCAGGACAATCTTCATCTTTATTTTCACATCCCCAAAAAGCGAATCCAAAGATTAGTAGTAGTGTGAGGTTTTTAGTCATTCTTCCTCATATGATTGCATCTCTTTAGATTTGGTATGCTCTTTTTGCATTTTAAAATATATAAAACCTGCAATTAGAGCCACAGTCATCACTATTGCATCAGTTGGTATATTCATAATAATCTCCTCAACTAAATCTACTTTTGGTTTATTGAGTTTCTATTATAATTATTCCATTTTCATCCCATAAGATCTTAGATATAAATATTCCTTTCTCATAAATAGTTTCTTCTGCAAGGTTTCCATTTTCATGCCATATTCTAGACATACCATGCAATCGACCATCTTGATAAGATCCTTCAAACTTTTGGTTATTAAACCTGAGTATCCAACTAGCTTTTCCAGTGAAAAGTTCGTTGGTCTCTTTCTCATAATAATAGGTGATACCCTTATTATCATAATATTTTTCAAGAATAGGTTTATTTGTCTCATATTGCAAATTTGTGAAAATAAAATTAACTAATACAAGAAAAGCAAGGATATAGGGAGCAATGAGGACAAATTGAAATTGTTTAGGTGATAAATTAACCTTAAGGTATCTAATAATGTTTTTATTCTGATAGTTCATTGTAATTGAAATTCAAATCTACCAACCATCCCACAAACAAAAAACCCCACGAATGTGTGGCTTGATTTTGTGAAAACGGTAAAACTATTTAAAAAGTATCATTTTAATAGTTGGGGTATAATATGTTATGACACAAGTTTAATTGTTTCTATCAGAATTGTGAGTGAAATACAATTTATGCGAGTAATAATAATCGATTTTAATTAAGGAAGTATTAAAACAATAGTTCGGACGATATCCAAACAAATCTATGTTTATCGGGTTTCATATTATTTTGATAATATAAGTTTATTTCTTCGAAATATATTCCGACAACCGTATTGCCAGTGCCCCCAAGGTTAATGTCGGGTTAGCTGCCGCAATACTGGGGAAAACAGCATTGGAACAGACATAAAGATTATCCGTTCCATGAACCTGTAAATTGGTATTGACAACTCCGTCTGTATCAGAGTTGCTCATGCGGCAGGTCCCCGCTGCGTGGGCGCCGTCAGGGTTTAAAGTCCCCGTTTCAATACTGTTTTCTTTACAGCCTGCTGTTTTTAATATTTTAACAAAGGTCTGCACATGTTCTCTTTGAGTTTTTAAATTGATATCATGTACGCCAACCTCTATTTTTGTAGTGGGGAGGCCGTGCCTTGTTATGCTGCTTCCAAGGCTCACCCGATTTTCCGGATGTTCAAACTGCTCCATCTCTCCTCCCAGTGAAATTGCCATTTTGGAAATCATTTTTGTATTCATATCAGCTCGTGAAACATTTGAAAGAATTTGTCTTTCCAGCGAGTAGGGTGAATTGACACTCCCGGAAAACCACATTTTCCCCTTAGGCTGATATTCCGCTGAATCAAAATGCCGGCTAATTAGAGAATCAAAGCCAAGTTCTTGATGGATTTTATCCGGGTTTCCTGGCCGAACGCCAGAAGCAAACATCACTGGATGCCCCATCAAATGCCGACCTACATGACCTGAGTTATTACCAATTCCATCGGGCCAATCTTGGTTGGCAGAAACAAGCAGAAGCTTGGTAGATTCAAATGTACCGCTGCAAACGATAACCGCATCAGCTTCCATTGAATCTAGATTACCCGTCTTTAGGTTTAGAAAGTTGACGCCCCTGGCACTCTTTTTTCCATCCATTCGTATTTTTGTGACCGGTGATTCTGTTTTAAGGGTCAGCTTGTTATCATATTCAAATTGTAGTTGTTCCAGATCGTAGAGAGCTGTATATCGTGCATTCATGGGACAATAATTGCAGGTTCCTGTCGTGACACATCGATCGCCGTTTCTAGCTATTGACATATGTCCATAGGATATATCAAGGTTTTTAAGGACATCAATAATCAACATATCACCTAAAGTAAAAGAGGTTGGAGGGAATGGATATTTGGCACCATACCGTGGCGGATCATTATTATATGAATCACCTGTAATACCCATTATGATCTCGGCTTTCGCATAATAAGGAGCCAAGTCATCATAATTAATAGGCCAGTTTGCACCGAAACCAGTGCGTGATTTTAACTCAAAGTCTTCAGGTTTAAAGCGTGGCGTCAGTCCACCCCAGTGATTGGTGGTTCCCCCTTTCATAAAAAGTCTTGAACCGCGGAGTCCAAAGTGTTCATTTTCCACTCTTGGATCATCCCAGAATTTTTCATAAAGATTGCTTTCCCGCATTAAAAAATCGAGCCATTTACGATAGCCCCTTGTAAAATCTGGGCCCGCTTCGAACATGGTGATTTGGTAGTCACCAGTTTTGAGAAGCTGTCTCGTCATTAATGCGCCGGCTGCACCCGAACCTATGATAATAATTGATTTCACGTTATTTTTTTCCTCTCCGATAGCTGTCTGGAGAGGTGTAAGGTCCACCAAAATAACCGCGATAATTCACCAGCCCGAAACTCTTGAATCCTTCGGATATTGGTATCTGGTGCATAATGATCTCGGAAAAAACAAAATTTCTTGCGCGACCTAATTTTGTAGATTTAAAATTTTTATCTCCGAAGTTTGTAAACAGTAAGGAAGACCAAGCCTGTTCAACACTTTCACCTTGGTTTATGAGCAAGTTGACCAATTCGATTGCATTCTCGTATTCGGTTAAGTAGCTTGGCTCTTCTATAGTTTTGGAAAAAAGATCACCTTTTAGTCTATCAAGATATTCATCTAAATTTCGCGTTAATTCCCAAGCCTGGTTGATATATTTGCACAGGGTCGAAAGCGTGTCAAACTCAGAATTGCTTAATTCACCGGTATGCTGATGATTAACAGGTAAATCAGAGTCACTCACAAATTTGAGTAATTCGCTGAAATCATCATCCGATATCATAATACTACCAAAGGGCAAAATAGCCAGTGCCCCGGAGGAAAGCCCGATTTTCAAAAAACTCCTTCTATTGATGATCAGTTTTTTCATTAAATCCAATTCTACTTTTTATTTAGTTCTTTAAAATAAGTGTGATTTGTATAATTTGATAATTCATTATTATTAAAATCAAATAGAGCAATAGTATCGCTCTAATTCCAACCCAATAAATAGTAGCAGTGATAAATCTACGTATAATGAAACTTACAAAAAATTATAGTACAATGTCTGTGTCTCTAACCATAATCTCACAAACAAAAAACCCCACGAATGTGGGGGCTTGGATTGGCATAATTATATCCTGTAAAGTTATGATTTTTATTGATTAATATGTTTTTTATATGATTTTTTTGACCCTTTGTAGATAAACCAATCATCACCAATAATTTCATGATAATGATCAGACTCATCTACAAGTATCTTTGCTGTAGTTTGTTTTACAGAAGCAATTTCTACTCTTACACCCTCAGCTTTAAGATGTGTAACTAATTCGACAAAATCAGAGTCACCTGACATAATAATAATTGTGTCAACTTTAGAAGCCAATTGAGTTGCTTTAATTGATAGAGGTATGTCAGCTGATTTATGACATGGCACTACAGTTCCATAATAATTTTCATGTAATCTCTC
>MDSV01093581.1_pt1 | contig 14322 bp, 7 predicted proteins | sample 810851 | NCBI WGS metagenome assembly MDSV01 (sample SAMN05326640, study PRJNA326480) | marine metagenome | isolation source: seawater | place: Atlantic Ocean: North East | collected 2012 | reverse complement strand
GCGTCTCGGTGCCGCCGCCTTCCCTGGTCCCGCGGCGGACCGCGCCCGGCGCCTCGAAGCTGGGTGACCCCCGCGCGCGATTTCGTCGTCTCGGCACCCCAAGAGTCGTCCAGCGCGTCGCCTTCCGCGTCCCCGGATCCGGCCGCGCTTGAGCCCCCGCGCGGGTCGCTGCGCCCCGCGATCCTGGTGTGCACGTCCAAGGTGGTGAGCGCGGCGACGCGCGCGGACTACGAGGCGTGGCTGGTGGACGGCAAGCGGCTCATCGAGGAGGTGCTCCGGGACAAGGATTGCCAGGCGGGCCTGGCCGTCGGCGCGGGCGCGGACGTGCAGCACCGGTTCAGCTGGGTGCACTTCCCCGCGCCGTCCTCGGTGCGTTCGCGCGGTGCGCGGGACCTCAAGACGTCCGCCGCGGCGGCGAGCGCGAGCATGTCGCACGTGCGGCACAGCGGCGCGCCCGAGTGCGAGACCGTCGCGGTTGTGTTCCAGAGGCACGACGACCTGGAGCGGTGGCGGCACTCGCGGCGGCGCGCCGCTTGGCTGGCGCGCGGCGAGCGGTTCGGGGACGACGGCAGCGATAGCGATAGCGTGACGAAAGGGATAGGCATGTCCGCGCGCGCGACGTCCATCGACGTGGACGACGGGTCGCTCGGGGGATGGCTCCCCGCGGACCCTCACGTAAAAACGACGGCGTCGCCGGGGACGGACCCGCTTTCCCCGCCCGCCGCGTGGAAGGTGTACCTCGCGGTTCTACTCGCGCAGTACCCGCTCGTCGAACTCAACGCGCTGTTTCTGTTGCCGCTGTTGGATTCCGTAGACGCGCTTCGCTTTATCGCCGAGTTGCCGCAACCGGCGCGGATGTTCGTCGTGCAGAGCTGGACGTCGTTCGGGGCGGTGTTCCTGACGCTGCCCGCGGCGCAGGCGGCGTTGCGCAAAACGGGGTTCCTCGCGGGGGGAGGCGAGTCCGGCGGCGGCGCGAGTCAAACGATGGGGCTCGCGTCCGTGGCGGCGGCGTACGCCGCGGTGGTCGCCGCCGCGTTCGCCGCGCAGCCGCACGCGGCGGCGGCGGTGGAGACGCTCGCGAAGATGAGTTCGTGACGCGAACCGAAGAACCGCACAAAGAGTCAACCGAAAAAAAGAAACCGCGATAGATACGTCGCGGCGTCGTATTAGTAGACTACCCTACCAGCTCTTCGCGCACTCGCCCGCGATGAGATCACCGTACGCGTCGTACTCCTCCTTCGAGGCGCCCGCGGCGGCGACGAGCGCCCAGAGCGGCCCGCCGTCTCGCCGCGCGGCGGCGACGTCCTCGGCGATGTGCGGGACGGAGCGCGACGAGGCGTTTTCTTTTCGCGCGACGGCGGCGGCGCGCGCGGCGACCCCCCTCTCGAGCATCGCCGCGACGAGCAAGGCCCACCGCTCGCGCCGCAAGCCGGGAATGGACGCGTCGAAGAAGAACGTGCGCATGAGCTCGCCCAGAGACCGCTCGAGACTCAAAACGGAGGCGCGAATGCCCAGCGCGGCGCGCACCGAGGGGAGCGCGCGGCGCAGCTCGCTCGCCGCCGCGTCCGACATCTGCTTCGCGTACCCGAGTCTCGGAGGCAGCCCGCTCGGTTCGGGATCGGACCCTCCCTCCTCCGAATTCGGCGCGTTCGGACTCGATCCGCGATTCGGGCGCGACGAGGCTCGCGCGTCGTCCGCGGAGACGTACGCGAAGGTGGCGCGCGTCACCCATCCGTCGAGCATCATCCAGGTGGTGCCGAACTCGGAAACCGCGCCCGGCGCGAGCGCGACGAGCGCGTCGTCGGAGTCGGAGTCTCCCGAGGCGCGCGAATCGTTGTCTTCGTCTTTGTCTTCGTCGTCGCCGTTCCGGTCGTCGCCGCTCGCGCCCACCTTCGTGAGCGTCGCCTTGAGCGCCTCTCTCGCCTTCGCTAGCGCCTCCTCGGCGGCGGCGCCCCCGGTCTCGGCGGCGCGCGCCGCCGCCGCCGTCGCGGCAGCGACGGCGGCGACGGCGGCGTCGGCGCCGCGCTCGCCGCTCGCCTCGTCGTCCTCCCCGTCCCCGTCGTCGCCGCTCGCCTCGGGCCCCGGACCGGGGAGCGCCGCCTCCGGCACCACGCGCGACAGCTGGCCCTCGGAGAAGCTTCCCATGATGTTGGCGCCCTTCTCGGCTTTTTCCAGGCCCTCCGCGAAGACGTCGAAGAAGAACGTCGCGCCGGGAGGCGTCGTCGCGGCGTTCTCCGACGCGTCTCCGCGCGGCGCGAGCGTCGAGTCGTCCGCGCGCGCGGCTTTCTGCAGTTGCAGGTCCAGCGCGCGCGCGCCCAGAGGGGACGCCTTTTCGCCGTCGGGACCTCCCGTGAGCGGCGGCTCTGCTTCATTCGGGTCGGCCGAGCGGTGTTGTCCCCGGTTCGAGCTCGGCGGCGGATCCCGTTTTTGTTTTTGTTTTTGTCTTGGTTTCGCGGAGCCTCCGCCCGCGCGACGCGGGACGTACCCCTCCACCGCGGCGGCGGCGGCGGCGGCGGCGCGCTTCTCGCCGCCGCCCTCGATCGACGCCGCGCGCGGCGCCTTCTCCGCCTTCCGTCCGTCCGGCGCGCGCCGCTCCACCACCGCGGGCGGCCGTCGCTCCGGAACGTCAGCCTTGACGTTCGCGTTGGCGTCGCCCATCGCCCTCGCCTTGGCGTCCAGCGCGGTTGAGCGAATAGTCTTCGTCTTCGCCGCCGCGCTGGCGCGCGCGTCGCCGGCGTCCCGATCCGGCTCCGCCCGCTCCGCTTCCGCGACCGGGTCGAGCGGGAGCGCGAGGGAGACGCCCATGGCCTCCGCTTCGTTTCTGTGCGCGTCGCCGCAGAACATCTCGAGGTCGCCGCGGCGATACACCTTGCGGCGGACGGCGTCGATGCGGTACGCGCCGCGTCCGCCGCGCACCGACCCCGCCGAGCCGTCGGGGGAGACGACCAGTCTTCTCGCGGCGCGCGCCGCCGCGTCGCTCGCGTCGTCGTCTTCGCCGGCATTCGACCCGCGAAACGCGGGGGTTTTAACCCCGCAAAGCGGCCAGCCGCACTTCCCCGCCAAGCACCGCTCCTCGCACGCGCGCATGAACTCCTCGCCGGTCAGCGGCGCGACGAGTCGCCGCAGCGCCGCGAGCGCCTCCTCGCCGTTTTTCTCGCCGCCGGCGGAGGACGTCTCGCCGCGCGCGCGCTCCGCGTCCGCGCGGCGGACGGGCTCGTCCTCCAGGAGCCGCTCGACGACCGCCAGCTTCGCGCGCGCTTCCTCCACCTCGACGCGCGCGATCGCGGTCTCCGCGGCTCGCCTCGAGGTCTGGGAGCTCGCGAGTCTCTCCGCGCCGGGTCGCGGGAGCGCGACGACGTCGCGCTCCGCCTTCCCGGGCGCGTTCCCGGGGACCGGCGGGGAGGCGCGCGATCGGGGGGTGGGGCGCTTCTTGGTCGTCCCCGGGGACGTCGCGCTCGCGTCCCCGGCGGGAGATGCGCCCTTCGCGCCTCGCGCGGCCTCGGACTCGCCGATGGCCCACTGCCACTGCGCTCGAGACACGAGGTCGTCCGCGCCCTCGGGAGGGACGATCGCGGCTTCGCGCGCGAACGCCGCTCCGTCGGTAGGCACCGCGTTTTCCGGGACAGCGGCCGGCTGGCCTGGAGCGCCCGCGTCGCCCGCGCCGGCACTCTCCGCGGACGCGCCGTAGTCCAAGATGGGGAGCGTCGACATCGCGTCCGCTCCGCCGCCCCGGACCGCGGCCGCGCACGTGGCGAGTGACCAGCCTCGCGGTCGACGATCTCGGAAACGCCGCCGCTTCACTAAACGTCGACGCGGGGAAAACGACGCACTCGTTTTTGCTGAGAAGCGACTGCACTCTTTCGCGCGCGCGCGCCCGTGAAGCGCGCCGTCGCGAAGCGATGGCAGAACGCACGCGGTGCTCGCACGGCAAGCGGAAAGATAGCTGCGTGGACTGCAATCCATGCCCGCATGGGAAGCTGAAACAGAAGTGCAAGGACTGCAACCCCTGCCCACATGGCAGGCTGAAACACGGCTGCGTGGACTGCAACCCTTGCCCGCACGGCAAGGTGAAACGCAAGTGCGTGGACTGCAACCCCTGCCCACATGGCAAGGTGAAAAGCCACTGCGCGGACTGCAACCCTTGCCCGCATGGCAAGCTGAAAGGCAGCTGCGCGGACTGCGACCCGTGTCCGCATGGCAAGGTGAAACGCAGCTGCGCGGACTGCAACCCGTGTCCGCATGGCAAACTGAAAAACGACTGCGCGAACTGCAACGGCTGCCCGCATGGCAAGCTGAAACGCTTCTGCGGGGACTGCAACCCCTGCCCGCATGGCAAGGTGAAAAGCAGGTGCGCTGCTTGCAAAGCCGCTCGCACGGGTACACCGGCTCCGCCTCGGAAGCGTAAACGCGAGCCCGCGATCAAGCAAGAGCCGGAGATCAAGCAGGAGCTCCGCGACTCCCTTGACATCGGCGAGTAGAAACGCGAGCGCCGCCGACCGGAAAGACTTCAACAGGGAGTACGTGCCAAACTCGTGTTCGGTCGTCGGCTCGTCGCGGGGCGACGACTTCACCCCGATTCGCGCGAAAACGTTCGGGCACGCGGGGAAACGCGCGCGCGGCGAAAACGATCTCGTAAAAGTCGACGCCTTCCGACGGTGTCTTTCGATGTTCTTTCGCGAAAAGGGTCCGCGCGCTCGTCCGCGTTCTCGTTCTCCACGCCTCGCGCGGTCGCCTACGCGACGGCCGAGCCCGGCCGGTCGCCTTTCCACGCCTCGTGCCACTTGGAGTCGTCGTCGTCGACGGCGAAGAGCCGCAGAATATCCGTCGGCGTGAGCACCGCCGCCGGCGCGTCGTCGTCGTCGACGACGTACACGTGGTGTATGCCGTGCCGCGCGAAGAGCGCCAGCGCCTTTCTCAGCGAGGTCGATTTCCGGGCGAACACGAGCTCGACGAACGTCCGGTCGGTCGTCGAGCCGAGCGACCGCGGCGAGCGGATCAGGCGATCGGTCGTTTCGAACCGTCGCTCGGTCGAAAACCCGTCTTCTTCCCGCGCTCGAGAAGCCGCGTCCGCGAGCGCGGCGGCGCCCTCCTCGACGTCGTTCAAGTCCAGCTCGTCCAACTTGCGCGCGTCGGCGAACGGCGCGTCCCTGCGCCCGATGGCGTCGCCCTTCCTGCGTGAGATGAACTCCGCGACGGGGAGCGCCATCAGCCGGAAGGACTCGCGGTCGAGCCGCCGCAGGTCGCTCGCCGAGAGGTTCGCCACGAGCTCGCCCGCGTGGTCCACCACGCCCACCGCGCTGACGTTCCGGTCGCGCATCAGCTTGAAGCACTCCAGCGCGGTGGCGTCCCACGGCGCGGTGACGACCGAGCCCGCGCGTGCGATGGTCGTGCGCGTCGCGGTTTTCGACGCGCGCGCGGCGGCGGCGTCCAATCCGTCCTCGCGCTCGTCGCCGCGATCCGTCGCCGCGGGAAGCGCGACGGCGCCGTCCACTAAGCCCAGCTCTTCCAGCGAGGCGTCCGCGAGTTTCTCCCCCAAGGCGTCAACCTTCCTGGACAGGAACTTCACGACGTCGAGCTGGGAGACGATGGCCACGACGCGCATCGCGTCCGCGGTCTCGTCGCGCTCGAACACGGCGACGCGGTGACACACGCCGACCGTCCGAGTGAAGGCTCGCGCCTCGATAGCGGCGGCGGCGGCGAAGTCGGGAGGCTGCGTTTTTCCCGACGACCCTCCGTCGCGGAGGACCCTGCTCGCGGCAGCCTCGCGCCTGGCGTCCCGCTGCGTGGAGGTGAGCGGGGGCGCCGGCTCGATCGTCGCGCAGTGCAGTGGCGCCGACCCGAGGACTTCGCCGCGGTCGCCGCGGCGAAAGAAGAAACCGTGCGAGACGACGTCCAGAAGCGTCGCGTCGTCGCCGTGGCCTTTGTACACGAGCCTCCCGTCGGGAGAGGCTGGGATCTTCGCGCTCCTCGCCTCGAGGAAGTCCTCGGCGACGAGGTCCAGCTCCGTCATCCTCTGCTCTCGGGTGGTGCGCGCCACGTACGACCTCCGCGTCAACGCCGGGTCGAGCCCGTCCACGAACGCGTGCAGGATGTCGAGGCAGGACACGAAGCCGTGGAAGTGCGCGTTCGTCTCGTCGAGCACGGGCGCGGAGAGGATGCTGTGTCTGGCGAGCGCGGCCATCGCCTCGCCCACGGTGGCGGAGCGAGGCACGGTGACCACCGTGGAGGGGGGGCGCGTGTCCAGGAACCGGCGGAGCGACCACCCGAAGAGCAGGCGGCGCGCGGGGTCGAGGTCGGGAGGCGCGGGTATCGTGAAAGTCTCGGTGGTGGTGGTGTCGTTCACAGCCCTTCTCTGGTCCTCCTCCGCCGCGTCGCGGGTGACCTCGGCGTCCGCCATGTCGACGTCGTCGCGCTTGCCGCGCAGAGTGTCGCCGATCGCGCGCTTCCCGCGAGGCATGCCGAGGGGAGGCGCCGCGGTCGGTGTGGCGAGTTCTCGGGAAGCGGCGTGGCTTTTCCCGAAAGTTCGCGCGCGTCTCGGCTCGTCCGAGACGTCGAAAAGCTTCCGGCACGCCCGGGTGGACGTTTCGTAACGCACGCTCGTCGACGCGCGCGTTTCGCCCTCGCCGCGCCGCGGCGAGACCGTGTCACCTCTGCGGCATCTTGTCCCTCAGGTACGCCAGCACCGCCGGCGTGCCCTTGTCTATGATCGCGCGCCGGATCGACCGCAAGGGGTTCCCCTCGAGCCCGAGCCACCGCAGCGCGACGAACCCGAGCTCGGGCGGAAGCTTCCCGACGTCGTTGTTCGTGAGATCCATCTCGTCCAGCTCGCGCAGCTCGCGCACCGCGGGGGACACCTCCCGGATGGCGTTCTCGGCGAGCCGGAGCGTCTTGAGCGACCGCATCTCAAAAACCTCCGCGGGGATCGCCACGAGCCCCCCGCGTTCCCACCGCAGGTGCTCAAGCGTGTCCTTCACCGGGTCGAGCAGGCCGGGACGCGCCTCCGCGCCGCCGGGCGCCGCCGCGATCCGCGACAGGTCGAGCGACGTCAAACGCGAGCAGAGCGAAAACGGCGCGCCGGTTCCGCGCGGATCCCACGAACGCAGCGCCGCGCCGAGCGCGGCGTTCCCGTCCAGACGCAGCTCGCGCAACTGCAGCGGCTCATCGTCTCCGACGGGGAGCGGCCACGTTTCCAGCGCGTTCCCGTCCAGAAACAGAGCGCGCAACGACGCACACTCGCGCACCGCCTGAGGGTCCACTGACGCGAGCGCGTTCTCGCCGAGGTCGACCGAAGCCGCTCGTGTCTCGTCGGACCAAACGGTCGGCGGGATCGTCACCAGCCCGCGACCGCGGAGCGCGATCGCGCACGTTCGATTCGAATTCAAATCGTCCGGGTGCGATGTGCCGGTTTTCACGGGCGTAGGCACGCGACCGACCCTGGCTTTGTTCACCGCGGCGAGCACCTCGCGGTCCGCGTCTCGCGCGACGTCGTCGGCGTCGCCGCCGGCGCCGAACGCGCCGCGCTCCTCGTCGCCGGCCTCGCCCTCTGGCAGACGCGACCGGAGCAGTTTGAGCAGCCCGCCGACCGGGCCGCGAAGCACGCTCTGGCGGATCGACCGGAGCGGGTTCCCGGTCAAGTCGAGCACGCGCAGAGACGCGCACGTCCCGAGCTCGGGCGCCACCGCGTCGACGTCGTTCTCGCCGCACGTCACTGCGGCGAGCGTGCGTCGTAACTTGGCGAGACTTTTCGGCAGGCGCGTCAGGCGGTTGCGCGAGACGTCCAGCGTGACCAGAGACACGCACCCGTCGCCGATGCTGTCCGGCAACGGACCGCACAGCCGGTTCGAGCCGAGGAACAGCTCCTGGAGCGCGACCAGGCGGCCCATGACCTCGGGCCCCGGCACGCGGTCTATGGCGTTATCGCGCGCGTCGAGGACGCGCAGGCTGGCGCCCGCGCCGAGCGCCAACCCGGCGGGGAAACGTTTGAGCGCGTTCCCCCTCACGCGCACACACGTCAAGCTTGTCAAGCCGCTGGAGATTTCGTCCGGAACGTCCTCGAGCGCGTTGTGCGACACCTCCAGCCGCGTCAAGGCGGCGCATGAACGCAGCGACGCGGGCAAGGCGACGAGACGGCACTCGGGCGCGGAGATTTCGGCGAGGCGCGCGCACGCGCCGACGTTGGCGGACAACCCCCGAAGCTTCGGGTTGTGCCCGCACTTCAGGCTCGCCAGAGTGGCGGGCAGGTCGTCCGGCAGCGTCTGCAGGTTGTTGTGCGAGACGTCGAGCGCGCGCAGCGGGAGCGCCGCGAGCGCCGCGCCGGGGAGGTCCGCGAGCGCGTTGCGGGACAGATCGAGGCGCTCCAAAAACGCGCACGACGCGATGGTCGGGGGGACGGATCTGATGCGGTTCTCGGACGCGACGATGGCGACGAGCTCGCGCGCCTCCCACCAGCTCGGGCCGTCCGACGCGGCGTCGGGCGCGTCGAAATCAATGGTCGTGGCGTACACCCGCCGTTGCTCTTCCGTGGTGGGGTCCGCGTCCGGATCGAACGCGCCCGCGGGGAGCTCGGCGAGGCCTCGCCCGCGGACGTCGAGGGTGCCGGTTTGTTTGGCGGCGAGAAGCGCCTTCGCGACGCCCTGGGAAGTGGCGTCTCCGCGCGAGTCGAGCGTCGCCGAGGCGAACGGGTCGCGCCGCGCGCCGCGCGCGGCGGCCGGGAACGCGCGCATCGCGTGCGGCGGTGTGATCCGGAAGGGGAGAGCGTGGCCGTGTCTCGTCCAACGGAACGTTTTGTTTCGTGTTCGAAACCGTCGACGAAACGTCGGACGCTCGTTTCGATATTCAGTTGCATGAGCGGAGTTCCATCAGTCGTCGGGGCGCGCCCCTCGGCGGTCTCGAGATGGCGAAGAGTCGCGCGAGGCTCGTCATCTGGTGCCTGGTACTCGCGTCGCTCGGGTTCGAGCTCGCGAAGTGGCGACGAGCCGGGAATTGGACGCAGACGCGCGTCGGTACCCACCTCGGCGGTGCCCACCATTTCGGGTCGCACGTCGCCCAGCACCGGCACCGCGTCGGGGACCACACGGCCGGGAAGACCGACGCGGGGTCCGGCGTGCATGAACGAATACACAAGCACGCGAGAACCCAGGCGGTACTCCGACGCGCGCTCCCTGCGCACGCGGTAGATACCGCTGCGGACGGCGACCCGAGCGATCGCGAGCGTCGAGAGGAGGTGGCGGTCCCGTCCGAGGGAAACTCGCCGCCGGAAGGCGACGCGTCGTGTCTCGGCTTCCCTGGCGTCGAGTACGCGGGCGAGGTGGTCGAAGGCGGCTGGGGCGCTGACCCAACGCGCGGCCTCGCGGCGTCCGCGGCGGCGTGTTGCGCGCGATGCCGAACGCACGCCGCCTGTAACGTCTGGGTGTTTTGCGACCCGGCGGAGAAAAGATGTGGCGCGCGCGCGCTCGCCGGGCAGTGCTGGCTGAAACGCCAGACGCTCCTGCGCGGCGTCGCGCCGTCGGCGATGGCGAGCGGCGAGGCGACGCCGTGGACGTCTGGATACTTTTCGGATAGCAGTTTCGACGCCGACGCGGTCGTCATGTCGCCGAATTCGTCAGACGTCGAGCGTTGGTTTAAGCCTCTGGACGTCGCGCGTCTGACGCCCGAGTACGGCGGTGCCGAATCGACGCGCGCGCCGAAGAGAAGCCCGCGCCGCCGCGAGTGCGGCGACCCCGCGGCGGACGCGTACGCGAGCGTCAACGCGTCTTGCCTGGAGCGCTCGCGCACGGCGGTCGAGGCGCTGGCGTTCCAAAACGTTCTCGGTTCGGGCGACGCGCGCCTCGTCGCGTGGCACGAGCCGCACGCGAGTTTCGACGGGCTCGCCGTGCGCTGGGGCATCGGGCACAAGCACCCGAGCGCGGCGGCGTGCGCGGCGGCGTGCGTGCGACACGTCCCGGTCGGCGCTGGAGCGCGCGGCGGCCCTTTCGGCGCGCTTCCCTGTAACGCGTTCGTGTGGTGCCCCGTGGACGTGGCCGGAGGGACGTGCTTCGAGCCGGACGCGCACGCGCACAGCGCGGGCGACTGCTGGCTCAAGTTCACCGAGGTCCCCGAGGCGCCGCAGGTGAACCAGCGCGGCGCCAACGACGACGACGCGTTTCGCGACGCGCGCGGCGTTTCGTACCGGGACAGACACCCCGACGCCCCCGCTCTGACGCACTGGACCAGTGGAGTCGTCCTGCCCAGCGGCTGGGTGCCTTCGAGGGGGACGTACGGACCGCGCGCGAGGTGGTGACGCGGAGGTCGCGGAGAAGCGGTTTTTTTTCGTTTCGTTCGTTCTCTCATCAAAGGTCTTTCATTCCATCGTACGCGAGACGACGCGCGAACGAACGCGCTCCGTGTGCTGTCTCGATGCAGGCGTCTCGCGCCGCGCTCTTTGGTCTTGCTCGGGCGCGCGCGGCGGTGTTCTCGAGAAGAGAACGTCAAATCAGGCCGGAGACCATCTTGTCCTCCATGTCGCGGGTGACGTTGACGTCGACGGCGTACATCTTACCGGGAAGCGTCTGCTTCGTGGATAAGTCGATGGAGCGCCTGGCGTGGCTCTCGTCGATGGAGCCGCGGCGGCCGTTGTCCATCGATGATCTCGGCGTGCGGGACATCTTGTGTTCGTGGTTGATCTCGCCGTGGTTCATCAGCTCGTCCATGGGACGAGAGTGGATGTCGTGGTCCTTGTTGTACTTTTCTGTAGACACGACGCGGAGAGTGGTTTTCGGTAAATGGCGAAGGGTTGTGAGACCATGGAGGCGTTTTCGGTTTCGGGAGGTTCCGGGATCCGAATCGGACACGACGGTTCGGCGAAACTCGCTTTGTCAGCATGCCGGTTCTCGTGCCGGAAAACGCGCGCGGCCGCGTGCTTCCGACATGTCCCGCGGCGCGAGGCGGGTGAACGTCTCGGAAGAGGTGCCTCGAGCGTGTCACGGGCGTAAAACGCGGACTGGCGGACGCGCGCGCGGGCGAGACACCGTCGCGCGCGCGCTCGAGAAGAATTCTACGGGAGATATTTCTCGCGCGAAAAAGGTTGTGTCGAGCATTGGAGCTCGTCTGGGAATTCGCGCGTACCGTCGTAGTGCTGGCTGGCAACGTTACCCATGTTGGTGATCAAAGTGTGAGAGAGGATGAAAGGAAACAGGCGCGTGGTGCGCGGGGAAGGTCGAAGGTCGAGCGGCGTGCGGTCAGGCGCGTTCCGAGAGTGAGATGCGCAAAACTCCACGTGCGCTTTTCGTGGCCACGTCAGCCGAAATCTCGAGAATCCGCGCTTTTCACGCTCCGTGGCCGGCCTTCTGCATTCGACAGCACTGTTTCGGGGCGCGATTCGCGGGGCCGCCCCGCCCCCCGCCCGTATGTCGGAGGATGACTTCGCCGCGGCGAAGGAAAACGGCGACGCCGCCGCTGCGCTCGACTTGTTCAGATGGCTGTCCCGCGAAGTGCGCGAGCTCATGCCCCGCGAAGTGCCCGTGCTCGAGACACCGCCCACCGCGCTCACGTTCTCCCGGGACTTCGTCGCCGCGAACCGGCCATGCGTGGTGAAACGCGCGGTCGACCACTGGCCCGCGCGCGAGCTGTGGACCGCGTCGTACCTCTCCGCCGCGCTCGGGGATACGCGCGTCTCGGTGAACGTCACGCCCACGGGGCTGGGCGACGCGCTGCTCTCCACGGAAGGGTGGGACGTGCGGTTCCGCGGCGAACCACCCCCGAACGCGTCTGACGCGACCGGCGCCGCCGCGCCCGCGAAGCCTCCCCTGGTGTTTGTTCAGCCCGAGGCCCGCCGAATGCGCTTCAGCGAGTTCCGCGCGCTCGTTCGGGAGCAGTCGCGAAAGGCTGAAGACACCGTTTCCTCCTCGCGAAACCCGCGTGCGATCGCGTACGTCTCGGCGCAAAACGATTCGTTCGCGGCGGAGTACGCGTCGCGCCTGGGCGCCGATTTGGCCGGCGACGCCGCCTCCGGGCTCGACTGGGCGCGCGGCGCGTTCGGAGCCGCGCCGGACGCCGTGAACGTGTGGTGCGGGCCGCACGACGCGGTGACCTCGTTCCACCGGGACCACTACGAGAACGTGTACGTGGTGCTCCGGGGACGCAAGACGTTCACGCTGCTCCCGCCGTGCGACGCGTGGCGGATGGAGCCGCGAGACGCCCCGAGCGCGCGGTTCGAGTACGTCGAGACGGAGGCGAACGATTTGAAATGCCGCGTGGCGGTCGACGCGCCCGTCTCGAACGTCACCTGGCCCTCCACGACCCCCGCGAGCGTGCGCCGCGACGGCGGACCGCCCGCGTTCGTCGTCACGGTGCGCGCGGGCGAGACGCTGTACCTGCCGGCGATGTGGTACCACCACGTCGCGCAGGGCGCTTCCGACGACGCGTCGGACGAATCCGAGTCGGACGATTCCCTACACACGATCGCGGTGAACTTCTGGCACGACATGCGCTTCGACGACCGGTTCGCGACGGCGCGGTTCCTGGAGACGGCGTGCGAACGAACGCGTCGTCTCGACAGTGAGGGCGTCGCGCGGAAAGGACCGCGCGCGCCTTTTTAAAGTATCGTATCGCGCCGTCGGTAGTTTTGGTTCGTCTAACACGCCTAAAAGTACTCGAGCCCCAAGGCTTTCCTGAACTGCTCGACGATGGGCATCTGTATGACCATCACCGGGCCTTGCCTCGCCGCCGCCGGCCAAAACCCGCGGTACAGCGCCGTCGGCCCGCTTCGCCGCACGAGCTCGCTCGCCACGGCGAAGGCGCCTCGCCGAGACGGCCCCGTCTGCGCCATGACGAGAGTCTTGAGCGTGTCCGCGGGCTGCGTCACCGTCTGCGCCACCACCCCGGAGACCAGCGACGCGGTGAAGTGCAACGCCGGGCCTTCTTTTAAACCGTCATCGGCGCTTCGCAGGGTGCGCTTCACCGTGTCGTACGTCGCCAGCTGAGCGCCGGAGAGGGTCGCGGCGCGCAGCGCGCACACGCCCCACCCTCGCCACAGCCCCGCGACGCCGTCGCGTCCGGCGATGTCCCAGAACGCCGCCGCGACGGACGTGTGCGTCGGATTCGGGCCCTGCATGCGTATCCGCACCACGTCGATGGGGTTGAACAGCGCTGAGCCGATAGACCCAGTGGCGGCCCCGGCGACCACGCGCGCCGCGACGGCGTCGCCGCCGCCGAACGCGTTTGTCTCCACCACCGCGTCGCGCACGGCGGGGTACATGCCGATCCGGAACCCCGTGTAGCTGAAGGCGCGATAGACGGTCGCCTCGAGGCCGGGGTGCCACAAGCCGCGGTACACGCCCCGCTCCTGGATCGCCGCCTTGGCCAGTGCGAGCGTCGACGCGGGGACGGCTCCGCTGGACGCGCCCCGGGCGCCCATCGCGACTTGCCTGCGTACCTTCAGGACCTCGAGGGGGTTGAAGATGGTATCCGCCACCGCGCACCCGAGGGACGCGCTGAGCCACTCGCGCTGCCACGGCGTGACCCAGGGCGACCCTCCTTCGGCACGGGGGAGGGGCATCGCGCGGCTCGCGGGGGCGTCACGAGAGCGACGTCGCCCACGCGGCGCGGCGCGTCGTCCTTTCTCACAGCGCTTTCGGCCTGCCCACTTCTCGGATAGCGTCCTGTTCAAGTGCGAAGCATGCCACGCGGATCGGGGATTCATCATCGACGCGTTTCTGGTCTCGAAAAAGCGAAAAATCGAAAAAAAAACGGTTGATATCTTCCGCCGGCCGCGCAGCTTTCTCGACGCTCACTTCCCCCCCTTGTACTGCTTCTCGATGGCCGCCTTCTCCGCGTCGGTCTGCCCCAGGGCATCGGCGTTCCTCGCCGCGGGGTTGCGCCCGAGCAGCCTGTCCATCATGGTGAACTGCCGGACGATGGCGCTCTTCTCCACCTCCGTCTTGCCCAGCTTGGCGATGACGTCTTCATCCTGCGACGCGGGATTGCGCCCGAGCAGCTTGTCCACCACCTTCCCGACACTCCACTGCTTCATCAGCGCGCCCTTTTCGACCGCGGACGCGCCGAGCTTCTCGCGAACGGCCGGATCTTTCGCCGCGGGGTTCACGGCTTTCGCGCCGGCGCCGCTCCAGGCGTCGATCCACTCTTGCGCATCCGCGGCGTTGGCGACGGCATCGCTGACCGACGCGTCGCCGACGTTCGTTTTCGCCGCGGGCGACTCGTTCGACGCCTTCGGCGCGGTGGGCATGGCGGCGTCGATCCACGCCTGCGCGCTCGCGGCGCGGTCCGCGGCGGTCTCCTCGGGCTCGGACGTGGGCGCGGGCTTCTCGGGCTTCTCGGGCTTCTCGG
>MDSV01085902.1_pt1 | contig 14322 bp, 11 predicted proteins | sample 810851 | NCBI WGS metagenome assembly MDSV01 (sample SAMN05326640, study PRJNA326480) | marine metagenome | isolation source: seawater | place: Atlantic Ocean: North East | collected 2012 | reverse complement strand
TTTTATAAAAAAGATCTTACAGTAAATGTATTAGGACCTGTAGGTGATATAGTATCAGAATGGATTATAAAAGGTGCTTTAATTACAGAGGCTTCATTCGGTGAGTATAATTGGGATACTGTAGATGAAGCAAAAACTATAGATTTAACAGTACAACCAGATTACTGTGTACTGAATTTCTAAAAAGAAACACATATTTTTTTGAAAGGAGCTTGGCTATGTCGAGCTCCTTTTTTATATTCATATGTATAACAAATAAAAAGTTATTATAAATAAAAGATTATGAGCGAATTTAAAATCCCTACTGAGGAAGTAGAGTTACCTTCAAAAGGAATTGTATACCCGGAATCCAATCCTTTATCAAATGGAAAAATAGAACTTAAGTATATGACAGCGAAAGAAGAAGATATTCTTTCAAACCAATCATATATTAAAAAAGGAATAGTAATAGATAAACTTCTACAGTCCCTTATTACTAATAAGGATGTTAACTACAATGATTTAATTGTTGGAGATAAAAATGCTCTTATGGTAGCAGCTCGTGTTTTAGGGTATGGTAAAAATTATAGTTTTGAATATGATGGAGATGAATTAGAAGTTGATTTATCCCTAATAGATCCTAAACCTTTAGATGAATCTCTTTATACTAAAGGAGTAAATAACTTTTCTTATACTTTACCTTCTACTGATACTCCTATTACTTTTAAAATATTGACTCATAAAGATGAATTAAGTATTCAAAGGGAACTAGAGGGTTTAAAAAAGGTAAGTAAAAACAATCCACCTGAAATTTCAACAAGATTAAAATATTTGATAACCTCGGTAGATGGGGATACAGACCCCAAATCAATAAGAGAATTTGTTGACAAATATATGTTAGCTCAAGATTCTAGAGCATTAAGAAAACATATACGTAATTTCCAACCAGACATAGATTTGTCTTTTTTCCCCCCCGAAAGTGATAAATCTTCCCCCATCCCAATTAACCTCAACTTTTTTTGGCCTGACGTCTGATCAAATCAAACCACATAGAGCAGCTTTATTTCAACAAATCCACGAAATAGTATTTCATGGGAAAGGTGGTTATGATTGGGACACAATATATAATATGCCTATATGGTTAAGAAAATTTACTTTTCATCAAATTCAATCTTTTTATAAAAAAGAAAGTGAACAAATTGAAAAAGCTAAAAACCAAGGTAAAAATATAAAAACTGCTGTAGGTGCAGATGGAAAAATTAATCCATCTGTATTTTCAAAACCTACAAAATCTTCATATCGGTAATATTTATAATAAATATACTACCATAAATGCCAATAGATTCTAAAAAAATAAGAGAACTCAGAGCCAGTTTAGAGAAAGTAAACGACTTAGGAACTGAATCCCAAGAGGTTTTTAAGGACATATCTAGAGCTATTGGTAACGCAGCTAAACAATCACAAGATTTAAAAGGAGCCTTAGAAGCTGCTAATGGAACCCAAAAAGATTTAGCAAAATCAGCTAGTGTTTTAGCATCATTTACAGAAAAAGACCTTAAAGATAGAAAAGCAGCAAATAAACTTCAAGCCGAAGCTGATAAATTAGCAAAAAGAAGGGTAAAGTTAGAGGGGGAAATGCGAAACCTATCTGCTAAAATTACCAATCTAAAGGGTAAAGAAAAAGCAAACGCAGAAAAAACATTAGAAAACCTTCAAAATAGTGTTGCTTATGTAGCTGAAATGGAAGGTGAATTTAATAACATTTTAGATGTTAATAAAGAAATTAATCAGTCTACTAAGTGGTTAGACACTATAGAAGAATCTCTTAAATCCCTTCCTGGTATAGGACCATTAATATCTGGTCCTTTTAAGAAAGCAGCTGATACTGTAAGAGAAGCTGCGGCTGAGGGAGATGGATTTTTTAAAAGAATGGGAAAAGGAGCTTTAGCTTTAGGAGATAGTTTAGGCCCAGCATTTTTACTAAAATCAATATTTGCAATAAATTCCCGTTTGGTGGATATGCAAAGATCTCTTCAATTAAGTGAATCTGACGCTGAAGCATTAAATTCTCATTTTGATGATGTTGCAATATCCAGTGGAAAAGCTCTTCATAATCAAACTCAATTATTAGAATCGTATAAAGAACTCTCCCAAGAAATTGGAGTAACATCAGGTTTTTCTGATGATATGGTTAAAAACCAATCATTCCTTACCAAAAGAATAGGAGTTAGTGCTAAATCTGCTGCTGAATTTTCAAAATATCAAGCATTTACTAATAAATCTGCAAAAGAAACTAATCTTGAAATTGCGGATCAAGTAGCTAATCTTAGAAAAGAAACAGGAATTAGTGTAAAATTAAGTGATGTGATGGAAGAGGTTGCTAATTCTAGTGCAGGTATACAAGCTGCATATGGTTTTAGTAATAAAGCATTAGCCAAAGCAGTTACTTTAGCTAAAAAGTATGGTATCAATTTAGCTCAAGCTGAAAAGATATCAAGCTCAATGTTAGATTTTGAATCATCTATTCAATCAGAATTAGAAGCCGAATTACTTACAGGTAAACAATTAAATTTAGAAAAAGCAAGATCATTAGCTTTAGAAGGCAAATCAGCAGATGCGGCCGCAGAAATCTTAAAACAAGTAGGTTCCGCTAGGGATTTAACCAAAATGAATGTTATACAGCAAGAGGCACTAGCCAAAGCTGCAGGAATGGAAAGAAATGAATTAATAGCTTCTGTTAAAGAAAAAGAAACATTAAGAAAATTAGGTCAAAAAAGTATAGAAGATGCTTTAAAAGCAGGAAAAACCAGAGAAGAAATAATAGCTGCAGGCGGAGAAGAATTACTTCAAGCACATGAAAGAGAATCTCAAGCTGAAAAATTTGAAGCTTCTGTAATAAAAATTCAAAAAGCCATAGAAAGTATGGCAAATGCATTTGAACCCATAGTAGGATTTTTTGCTGATGTATTAGGCACCACAGCAGGCATCAACACAGCTATTGGATTGATAGTAGGTGTGGGGATGGTTTCAATGGTAGCTAAATTAGTAACAACAATTGGACACCTTTCTACTATACTAGGTCTCAATACAGCTATAACAGCAGAAAAAGGTTTACAAAATGTAGCAAATGTAACCGCAATAGCAGAAGAAACAACTAAAGAGGGTATAATGGCAAGTCAAGCTGTAACCCAAACAGTTCAAACTTCACAAAAAGTAGCAGGTAATGTAGCCGCAGGAGCAGGTATTGCAGCTGAAACAACTAAAGCAGGTATGATGGCAGCTCAAGCAGCAGCTGCAACTACTACAAATGCAATGGCAACTTTTGGTTTAGGTACTGTAATAGCAGTAGGAGCTGTTACAGCTGCTTTAGCGGCATTAGGAACTTATTTGTTCATGAAGGATGGTGTCATAGGACCAGGTGGTGAAATGGTAGTTTCAGGACCAAAAGGATCTATCCAATTAGATAAAGATGATTCCATTATAGCAGGAACTAATTTAGGAATAGGAAAAGGAAATAACACTTCCTCTCCACCACCATCTTCATCACAAGCTAATAGTGATAATAAAAAGATGTTAGCTTTACTTGAAAAAATTAGTAATAAAAATACTGTAATAGAAATGGGAGGAAATCAAGTAGGTCAAGGAATCAACACAGACTCACGAGCAGTTCAATAACTTAAATATTTATAATAAACATATTAAAACATAAACCATGGGATTAAGAAATATATTAACATCAACAGGATCACCCTTATCCAAAGCAAATGGAGCAACTCCTCCAACACCAATAGGGGCAACAGCACAATCAAAATTACAAGATACTTATTCTATTAATGGAAACCCTAATGTTCCAAATAAACCATCACCATCTCAATTAGATTTAAATGGTGGAACACCTACAAACCAATATAGAAATACTGCACCTGCTGAAGGTATAGGAAGAATTTAAAAATAAATGTCATTACTTAACCTACAAACTGATTTAAAATCACTTAAGTTTGGAGTTGGTCCTTCTTATGATAGACCTGGAAAAGGAAATAGCGGACAACCCTACATCACATCCCCTATCCCACCAGACAACCCTCCAAGCCAGGGAACAGTTCTGGATCAAATAAATGATTTTTTAACTCCAACACCTAATTCCCCTGATTTTTTACTAAGAGGAGGTATTAGTGCCGCTAGAGATACAGCAACAGATGTACTTAGGTTAGGTAAATTTTTTTCAAATTTAAATAGTTCTTCAGGAGTTTCTTTTGTAGCAAAACAAAATTCATTATCCCAAATATCAGTAAGAACTCAAGCAGGAGGTAAGATACAAAATGAAGGAGCTTATACTCCTTTATCTACATTAACCCAAGCAGGAATAAATTTTGTAGGGGGCCATGTTAAAAAACAAAGTGGGATTACAAAGTATTTAGATATTACTTCACCTTCTCTTATTGAAACATCCCTTCCAGGAGAAATTTCCAATAAAGTTGATACAGCTAGAATAATTCCTACAAGTAATAATAGATTAGCTCAATTATATAAAACAAAAATACTTAATAAAGAATTAATTGACCAACTTACTAAAGAACCATCCCCTACTCTTTTAAAATTAAATTCAATCTCACCTTTATCAGGTGAACTAATATCATATAATGGAGGGCCTGGTTCTACTTTAGGAATAGGAAACACTATAATACCTATAGCTAAAGATAATCGTGGAGCTCCACTTCAAACTGGTAGAAATAATATTAAACTACAAAATATGGGGTTTTTCCCCCCTATAATAACATCTGCTACAAGAGAAAACACAGACCCTACTAATTTACCACCAACAAGACCAACCCCAAAACCTCAAGGGCTAAGTGGTTTTGATGCCTTTACTATAGAAAATCAAAGAAAATTCTTTACAGTAGGAGAAAAATCAAATTCTATTACTGATTTTAGGCAAGATTTATATGATATTCAAGGTAAAGATGAATCATTTGTTACAGGAATAGCCCCAGCTTATAATAATCCTGATAAAACAATAGATGGTCCTGCGGGTTCAAGAATAAACTATACATCCCCGGGACAAAAGGGAAATGTAATAAACTATCAAATAGGTAAAATAATAGATGGTGGGAAAGTATCTGTAGTAGATAAAATAAATTTTCAACCTTTATATCAATCTTTTGGTGTAAAAAGTGAAAATGATATAGATAAAAATGATTTAGTTAAATTTAGAATTGCAGCTGTATCAAGAACTGGTAAAAGAACTTATATGCATTTTAGAGCTTATATAAATGAATTTTCAGATGATTACTCTTCTAATTGGGATTCTATAAAATATATGGGAAGAGGTGAAGATTTTTACAAATACAGTGGATTTGGTAGAAAAATTTCACTATCATTCACGGTAGCAGCACAGTCAAAACCTGAATTAATGGCTCAATATAAAAAACTAAACTTCTTAGCTTCAACATTAGCACCTGATTATGGTAATAGTGGTTATATGGGTGGTGTTATGACTACTTTGACTTTAGGTGGTTGGTGTTATGAACTCCCGGGGTTTATTAATAGTTTAAATTTAAATGTTCCTGAAGAATCTCCTTGGGAAATTGCAATTCCTGCAAATGATGAAGGTGCAGACAAAGAAAACGAAATATTTTCTAATAAATCTGTTAAAGAAATGCCTCATATAGTAAATGTAAGCATGGAATATACCCCAATCCACGAATTTAGACCAGAATTACAGAAAAATGGGTATGGACCTAAAAAATCTCCAGATGGGTTAGGAGAAGTTACTAAATATGGAGACCAACGTTATTTAAGTCTTCAAAATGCACTTAATAATAATTATGTTCCTGTTGATCTTGCAAAAGCAGAAACACCTAATTCTAAACAATCAACCTAATGGATCGTTATAGCAATATACCAAGAACAATTTCCCCCACAGGAAAAAGAATGTATACCACTGTACGTTATCCTGATGTTCCTAGATCATTTGAAGATATATATGTTTATACAACAGTAGGAGATAGGTTTGATACTTTAGCTCAACAATATTATGGAGATTCTTCACTTTGGTGGGTTATTTCTATTTCAAATGATAATTTAGATCAAAACTCATTAACCCCACCAGTAGGGTCCCAAATTAGAATACCCCCCAACCCAAACCCAATAATAGCAGAATATGAAGCTATAAACAATTAAAATTAAAAAGTTATGGCAAATCTTCTAGGTGAACCTTTTAAAGAATATGTAAATGATCAGATAAGAGTAAGACAGAAAGTCCATGGTAAAAAAAATAGAAGTGTGGATGAACTTAAATATCTTAACACTCGTAATGCTTGGATCAAAATGGCTTCATCTGTAAGTATAGATGAAGATAGATTAAAATTACTTAAAAACGGGGGAAGTAATGAGTTATTAAATGGGATATATGAGGGGAAAAATTTAGCTTTAAAAAATGTATTATTTGGAGGCTTATCTAGTTTTGGTAAAATTTTTAAAAATAAAACTGATAAGGAAAAAGAAGTTTTTGAAAAACAATACCGAAGTGGAATTGAAGGAGATAGATATAAAAGAGCCTATGGTGTAGGAGGAACCTCCCAATTTGGATATTCCCCTATGCCTGGTATAATAGACATGGAAATTAAATGTCTAAACAGAGGATCTGTTAAAAAAATGACACTTAATATTAAATGTCATAATAAAGCCCAATTTGATGTTATAGATGTACTTTATTTAAGATTAGGATATTCTGTATTTGTAGAATGGGGGTATGATAAATATTTAGATAATAAAGGTAATCTAAAGAATATGGGCTCTACTCTAATTGATAGAGAATTTTGGTTAGATCAATATGATCAATCTGACTATTCAAAATGGCTCCCTGTAATAGAAAATCAAAGAAACAAAACCTCAGGTAATTATGATGGTGCTTTTGGTGTAATATCAAACTTTTCATGGACTTTTGAACAAGATGGAACCTATAATGTAAGAGTAGATATAACAAGTTTAGGAGATATAATAGAATCACTAAAAGTAAACTTACCCTCCGTCTATTTATCTAAAGGAAATGCCTTTTATGCTAGAAAATTTGCACGATTATTAGAAGAAGCAGAAGGAGATACTTCACAGGATCAAGATACTTTTTATAAATGGATGTTCCCTGGTTTAAAAGAATCTATAGAAAATTGGTACGATAGTATTATTGATGGAACTTTTCAACCTACTTCTTATGTTAAGGTTGAAAATATTCCTCAAAGGACATATGATGATTATAAATTTGGAAATAATCTTAGTTTTAAATCTAATATCTATAATTACGCCTCAGATACTCTTGGGGAGGATCATATATTTTATGATCCAGACAACCCAGGAACTGAATTCACTAACAAAAAAATATTAGATATAGTAGGAGATGATCCAGAGGTTGTAGACCAATATAAAATGTCCCAAGAATCCATTAGAAAAGCAGTTGAATTTGCAATAATTCAATGGTTTTCAGATGATTTTGAATGTGCTACAGATAAAGATTTTGAAATTGAAAATAATCAAGGGGAAGAATCAAAATCACTAAACCCAGAAAACTCAAGGGTCTTTAATTACTCTCAAGATTTTGATGTTAAAACAACCTCAATTCAAGGAAATACCGTATTTGTTCCTGATAGTACTGTTAAATATAGTCTCCCTATTTTGGGGTATACTGCGGGAAACCCTGTTGCTATCTCTGGAACTTGGGCAGATGCTAGAATGTGGTCGGTAATAGACCCAACTCAATATGCTTTGTCAAAACAAGTAGAAATTGCTGTAATTAATAATTTAATTATGGCGGATATACTTCAGGGGATTTCATTACCTGCTCAAGTAACTGGTGATAAACTTGATATCCGAGTCCTTGCAGATAAATTAGGAGTTACACTGCCAACCCAATCTATATTAAATGCATCAGGAGTTGTGAATAAGAATAATATTATATTTAGCCTATTACAGAGTTCTTCTCCTCTTAATACACGTTTGGCATATAAGGTAATGTTTGAGTATGCCAAAACAAACGGAACAACCCAAGATTTATGGTGGATGATATTGAAAAAAGAAGTACCAAAGGAACTATTAAAAAACACCCCCATATTACAAACCTCAAATAAATTAAGTTCATGGGATGGAGAATCAGGTAGATTTAATAAAAATCTTAGCACCCCGGGGGTTTCAAAAGAACATATTATTAATTATGTTTTTAATTACTTTGCAAAAGACAACGTTTCAGGTCTTGGAGAAACGAGAGACGTTGTAGTCCCAGTTTCAGAGGAATCAAGATTAATTGAAGAATTAGAAGAAAAACAAAAATTAGCACAAGAAGACCCTGATAAAGAATTCACTGAAAAACAACAAGCAGAATTAGATAAAGCTAAAAGTGCAAGAGCACAACAAATAAGCGATTTTAAAAATCAAAATAAAAATAGAATATATAGATTTTTCTATGATATAAGAAAAACTATAAAAGGGATATCCCAAAGAGATGGTTTGAGTGTTACTGAAGGAGGGAAGGTAATGGTTCCTGAACAAGGAACTAGAGGATGGTGGGTAGGTAAATATTATTTCTATACAGAAGATGAATCCTTTTATAAGAATAATGCAAGAATCACCCAACTTAATTTTGCGATTAGTAACACTGAGACCAAACTTTCATCATTAGAGGGTTATAAAGGAGTATTTGAAGGAAAGGCTTATGGGTTTGGTATGAATAGTAGTCCCGAAGTAGCAGCATATTATAATAAAATGGGGGCAAATTATAAATCTGAAAAAGAAAAAATTATTCAACAAGATATTGATAATAAGGCAGAATTAAAAGAGTTAATAGCAGAAACTGAGGCCTTTACTAAACAATCTATGAATAGTAAAAATATTATAATGATGGATAAATTATCCCCTGTAGATAATCAGGGATTTATTAGGTTAGGAGCTTTTTTAGATTGGGTAAATCAAAAACTTATACCAAAAATATTTAATAATGATGTCCCCCAACCCCTAATATCTATAGATACTAATATTAATCAAAATGTGTGTTATGTTATAGATAATGTGTTTTCATTAGATATACGAAAAATGATAGTTAATAATGATTATTTTATTAATGGTTTAACTGATATAAATGATGCTTCAACTGCAAACATTACAAAACTTTGGCAACATATTGACCAATTTGTAATGTCTATGGATGGGGGAAATATAAAATATGGTCAAATTATGAACATATATTTTAGCTTTGCGAGGTTACAAGAAATATTTGATACTACTGTAGATAGGGCTGATGTTTATTTATTTGGAGTTTTAAAAGATATATGTAATGATATAAATGAATGTTTAGGAAACATTAATAATATAGAACCTGTAGTAGATGAAAATAACATTATCCACTTTATTGAACAAACCAACATTCCTGGAATTGAAGAAATTGCAAAAAAAATAGGTTTAGAAAAAGTATTTGCAAAGGAAAATGAAAAACTTCTAGTGTTTGGAAATGAACCAACAACAGATAAATCAAATTTTGTACGTAATATAGGACTTACCACTGAAATTAGTAAAGAATATGCCACTATGATTACAATAGGAGCTACTGCAAATGGGTCTATTCCTGGAGTAGAAGCTACAGCTTTTTCAAGATGGAATGTAGGTATTAAAGATAGATTTAAAAATAATATTACAGATGCTACTGAGACTGAAAATCTTGCTCCAATTTCCTCTTCAGCAGGACAAGAAATTCAAAACAATTATGCTACTTTGCTAAAAGAAAGTGTGGGGGCAAAAGAAGGATATGGATTATTTGGGTTAAGTACAGAAAAAAAATATGAATACCAGATCAACTCAGAGGACATAGAATATAATGCGGGAATTATTCAAGATTTTTACAAACTAATGCAATCTCAAAATTCTTACATAGATGAAAAAGATAAAGAGGGAAATACTATAGAAAGTTCTGTTGGGTTTTTACCCTTTAACTTAAAATTAGAATTAGATGGAATTTCAGGAATTAAAATCTATAACAAAATGGACATCCAACAAAGATTTTTACCTTCTAATTACCCCGAATCTTTAGAATTTATTATAACCCAAGTAAACCATAAATTACAAAACAATGATTGGGTTACTTCATTAGAAACTATAGCTACTAGTAAAAGTGTATTAACTAATAAATCTAAAAAACCAACTCCAAAAAAGTAAAAAATGTCAATCATTAAAACAGCAAATTATCTAGTAGGAGTTGAAGCCTCAAATACAACAGGCGAAACCCTATCACCATTCCAATTAAAATACGCAGATGTAGCTGAATTTCTTGCAAATGAACCAACAACAAAAACCTCTCCAAATGGTTGGGATATTACAAATTACGCCTTTGGTGATAGAAATACTTATCCTAATGGTATTAGACACATTTACCTCCACCATTCAGCCACATTACAATCAGGAGGAAATGAATTTATGGTAGGAATTTTTAATAAAAGATCCTTTGAAGGGTCATATGCTTCTTCTCATAGGGGGATTGATGCCGAAGGAAATATGGAAACTATAGTCCCAGACGAAAAAAGAGCTTATTGTCAAGGAGTTGAAGGTATGAGTTCATATGCGGCTTGTCCTAATTACACAGGAATGTCTGTAGAATTAATTGCTTTAGGATATCTTGGAGATACACCAAAAAACGGAAAATATTATCAAGGGAATTATGGCCTTCCAGAAAATGAGACAGCTTTATCTGTGGATTTTAACGAACAACCTAAAGCTTTTAGGGGACATTCTCGTTGGAATAGATATACTCAAAAACAAGTAGATGCTACTGTTGCTCTAATAAGAGAATGGGGGACAAAATTTAGAATACCCTTTGTTTTTAATCAAGCAGCTTTTGATGTTATGTTCCCACCTAAAAGTAAATTAAATAATGAATGGAGAAGAAAAATTTCTGATGCTCCTGGGGTATATAGTCATAACACAGTCCAATCAGGTAAATCTGATATTTACCCTGACCCAATATTAGTCAAAACCTTTAAAAAAGAATTTGCCCCAGGTAATTCATTAGATTTTCAACCTCTCCAAACAGGACCAGTGGCTAGTAATGTTAATCCTGTTGGATATGTCCCCCCAGTAAATACTACAAATTTAGTTCAAAATCTAATTACAGGAACATCAACACCAAATAACTAATGTATTATCCTTTATCCCAAATAACACCTAATTTATATACTAATGGAGATGAACTAGTAATAGCTTCTACTTTAACAGAGTATATAGGATATTATTATGAAACTTCAACAGGGGAAAAATATGTAGGCAAAATCCCCCGAGGAGATTCCCAAATTTTACTAATAAAATTTCCAGGCTCAGCTACTGAGGAAGAAACTTATTCTAACCAATATGTAAAAAAAATAGGTTTTCCTGAAGATGCAGACCCACAAATAGATGTAGATCGATCATTAATGAATCAACTAACAGTTACAAAATATTCATATGTTTCTTCTATGGAAACTCCTAAAGTAAGAAAAATACCATCCCCAATTAAATCTTATTATACCCAAGAAGAATTCGAATTAGGTGAATATAAGAGGTATTTTGCAAAAAGATCAAACCAATACATTTATATGGAAATTTCTTTGGATGAATATAAGAAATTAAAATCAAAAGACCCAACTATAGCTTTTGACTTATATGAATGTGCTGAATTATGGTGGAATATTAACAATCCAACCTCAGATACTTCTACAATTAATAGTACCCCTAGTATAATTGAACGAAATAATAGATGGTTTGGCTTTGCTAATTATGTGTCTCAATTATCTTTCCCTTCTTTAATCCCTCCTTCTTTAAACAATATAAATAACCCTGGATCAACTCCTACGAGTGGGGGTGGATATTAGAAATATCTTTCGTATATTTAGCTAATGTTTTGGCTAATAGAGAACACTGAACAATTAAAGGGTTTTTACAATAGAGGTTATAAAGAAGCGTATATTGAAGTTATACCATATTCTTATAAAACCCACCCTGTAAAAACTGAAGTATCCTTAGTTTATTTACATCCTGTAGATTCACATAAGGGTTACATTCTGTCTATAAACCATAGTGAGTCTATGCCATTAAACAGCGAGTATATCGCTGAATTAATTAATACGTATGACACCCTATACGTTTGGGGTAAAAAGGAGTTTCTACATTATTTTGTGCATAAAAATTTAATAGATATTTCTTTAAATTCCCCTGAATATGAATTAAAAAAAACCAAAGCTCATCAAATTCTAGAACAAAGGAACAAAAATAAATTGGATATTAATAGAATAGTTCCTATCGTTAAACATTATGAGGTTTGTGAAAAAAACTATAATAATTTAAAACAATATTTCAATGAACCAATCAACAAATTTTACAACAACAGAGTACCATTGGTATTCAACGCCATTGAAAGGAGTGGTATACAAGTTGACCCCGAATTATTCAAGTCTTACTTCAACCAAGATTGGGGAGATAAAATATACACACAATATAATTACAAAACAACTACCACAAGACCCTCTAATAGATTTGGAGGAGTCAACTTCGCTGCTTTAAACAAAGAAAATGGATGTAGGAAAGCTTTTATTCCAAAAAATAATAAATTTCTTGAAATTGATATTTCTGCTTATCATCCTACCCTTGCAGCTCAGTTGGTTGATTATAAGTTTGATACTGCTGATATTCATAAGTCCTTTGCAAAAATGTATAACGTGGATTACAAAAAAGCTAAAGAGCTCACGTTCAAGCAGCTTTATGGGGGCGTATTTAAGCAGTATAGGGATCTCGAGTTTTTTCAAAAAACCCAAAAATTTATAGATAAGCTATGGTATGATTTTGAGAATAAGGGATTTATTACTTGCCCTACTTCAGAATATAAGTTTGAAAAAAATAAACTAGATAACATGAACCCCCAAAAACTTTTCAATTATTTGTTACAAAATTTGGAAACGTCAAAAAATGTTTGTATATTGTGGGATATCATAAAGATATTAAAAAAGACAAAAACAAAATTAGTTTTGTACACCTATGATGCGTTTTTGTTTGATTACGATGAAACCGAAGAAAGTGTACTTAACCAAATAAAAAACGTGTTTAAACAACACGAATTAAACATAAAAATTAGTGATGGAAGCAACTATGACTTTTGAGGAAGTATTGGATATTTATAAAGTGGAATACGACAACGATAACTTTATAAACTTAAACGATTTGAATAATAAACTATTTTGTACTTTTGTAAGATTAGAAGAGATTGATGCAAAAGTGGAAGAGCTATCTTCTACTTATTCAATAATGTATAATAAAATGTTTGTTCTTCATATTAAGAGCAACAATGAGTATGTTATCACATATAATGTTGACCAAGGAAACGTTAGTGAAATTCCTGAAAATACTATTTTAGTACATAGAAAAAAAGATACCAACACTCTATACACAATAAACGCCTTAAATGAGCTTATCAAAAAGCTTAATGGGGGAGTAGTAGACACAAAATTCCCAATAAATTGGAAGCATTATAAAAATTGTGTACTATTAACCCAACACAATGAGTTAAAACAACTCAATACAAAAATTCACAAAATAATCGAACTATAGTTTGGATATTTAGAGAATTGTTATTATATTTAATTGTTATATTTAAAAAGTTATAAAAATGGATTTAAACGCGATCAAAAATCGTTTGGAGTCTTTGAATCAAGACAACAAACCAAGAAACACAGAAAAGAAAGACTATACATTAGTTTACTGGAAACCAAGACAAGAAGGAAAATATCAAATAAGATTCGTCCCTTCAAAACTCAACAAAAACAACCCATTCCAAGAAATTTTTATGCATTATGGAGTTGGAAAATATCCAATAGTAGCATTAAACAATTGGGGGGAAAAAGATCCCGTAGTGGATTTTACCAAAAAATTAAGAACAACAAGCGATTCTGAAAATTGGAGACTAGCTAAAAAGTTAGATCCTAAAATGAGAGTATTTGCTCCTGTTATTGTTAGAGGTGAAGAGGAAAAAGGTGTTAGATTATTTGAATTTAGCAAAACACTTTACTTAGAATTATTATCAGTTGCTGATGATGAAGATTATGGTGATTTTACTGATGTATCAGAAGGATTTGATTTTGTAGTAACTGCTACTAAGGTTCAAGATAGACCAGGATTTCAATTAGGTTTAAGACCAAAACCAAAACAAACACAATTAAGTGAAGATGCTTCCCAAGTAGAAACATGGTTAGAAAATCAACCTATTTTATTAGAAGAAAGGTATAAATACACCTATGATAAATTAAAAGAAGAACTACAATCATTTTTAACTGAAGATGTTAATAC
>MDSV01155464.1_pt1 | contig 14325 bp, 11 predicted proteins | sample 810851 | NCBI WGS metagenome assembly MDSV01 (sample SAMN05326640, study PRJNA326480) | marine metagenome | isolation source: seawater | place: Atlantic Ocean: North East | collected 2012 | reverse complement strand
TGTCGCTGTGGCTATTGGTGACGGTGAAGGTGATGCTTCTATCACTCCTTTCGTTCTTCCTGAATACGGTGAAGATGGTGCTTCTTTCGTCGATGATGATGCTTCTTCCGTCGATGATGGTGCTGGGGTAGGCGACTTTTCACCTAGGTGTGTTCATTTGATGCCTTCGATGTCTTCAGATAAATCCATCCAAACGTATAAAGCTAGCGACGACATAAATAATAAACAATTGACTTTATTAACCCTTCAATTGAGTATGCTTTCGCAAAGACTAGGTGCAGTAGAAAATGTCTTAGAAATAGTAAATAGTATCCCAAGCTCTGAAGTTGCAAATTTAGATGGTAATTTAGAAGATGCTTTTGAACAGCTTACTTCGGAAAAAATAGATTTAAAACGTCTAGATTTAAATTTTGAAAATTTTGAAACAAGAGTGGGTACACTTGAAAACATGTTTGAGGAGTTCAATAAGTATCTTTACGCAATACTAAAAAAGACTTTCAACAAAGATGAAAAAGGCGAACAAATTTTAGAGCTTTTAAAAAGAAGGACAGACGAAGATGATGAAAAACGTTCTCAAGACGGCGAAGAAATTGTTAATCTTTTAAGACGAAGGACCGATGAAGACGATATACAACGTTCTGAATTAGCTGAGACGTTTTCAAAATTTGGTGAAGAAATATTACATTTAACGTCTGAACTGAATAACATTAAAATTCAGTTACTTCCCCATATGAAGAATGTGCAAACTTCATCAAATCAAAGAAATGAAATCAGCGACGGCACCACTGGGACTATCGTTCCTGATAATCGCAGTAAAAATCGTAGCAAAACAATTTTTTTAAATAGGTTGAAGAGTAAATTAGAGGGACTGCTTAAATCTGCAAGAACCACTCAGTTGTCGAAGGTGAATTTGATATACACTGCGAAAATAGATAAAGAACAACGAGGAAAGGTACAAACACAAATTGAAAAGCTATTAGAACAACCTGAACATTCTCTCGTTCAATATAGAGGTACAACAGATGCAATTGCTCTTAGTCAATTGGAGCTATATATTCCATCAGAAGAAGAAAGAGAAAATACAATGCTTTCTCAGCTAAAAAAAGAGCAAACACAAAAAAGTAAAGAAACACAAAACCAATTAAATACACTTGTCGACGATCGACTTCGAGTTCAAGAGATTGCAGAAGAGGTATACAGACGGTTACATGGAATTCAAGGATACCCAGATACTTCGCAATTTCAAGAAATGCGAATCGATTTAAAGAGATTAGAAGACGCTCAAATGGAATTACAGAGGTCACTAACAGTGCTCGATTTTACTAATCTAGCTGCACCTCTACAAGACGTAGGTGTCACATATCAGAATACATTAAATTCATCTGAAAGCGCGCAACAACTTCAACAAGTAGAAATTATTACGAATATTCAGACTTTGAGAGATCATATAAAATTAATTAGCGAAGAAGTCTCAAATAAAATTAATAAACATATTAAAGATACACAACAAAAATTTAACAAAATATCTGAAAGTATGGGTATTTTATCTATACGTCAACTTATTGAAGATATCAGAAACTTAAAATACGATGATGTGCAAATGAAACAATCAATCAATGCTTTACGTATGAAATTGAAAGCTTTATCTGAAAAAATAGATAATAATCAGGTGGAATTGGAAGACATTTTAATCACAGTAGAAGAAAAGGAGACTATACTGAATGAAGAAGACTTACAAAAAATTATCGATACACTGAATGAAGTACAAAAAAAATACGATGAACTATCTAGTATCAGTGATTCGTTTAAAAGTATACAAACTCAATACCATCAGATAAAAGAGAATTTACAAAATAATACTATAAAAAAAGAACAAGTCCTTCAATTGCAGAAAGACATAGAAGAAAATAAAAAACGTATAGAAGAGGGGGAGAGAAAGTATATAAATCTTATACTTAAAAGTAATGATTTCAAAGAAGAAACTGAATTAAGTTTATTGATTTTATATACTAAGATTAAAGGCATTATAAGCGATATGGAGAAAAAAGGAAACGATTTGCAAACTATATTAGATGAAAAGCAAGAAAATATAAAGTATATAAAAGAGCAAATTAAAGAATTAAAAGAATTACAAGAAGAATTAGATCCCGCCAAGGTTATAGAGAAATTTGACGAAAACATTAAAAACGTTGAATCAACATTACTTAAGAATGTGAAAGAGGTAGAGCAGAATTTGAGAGATTTGAGTACAATGACCAATGTGCAACTAACACTAGATTTGAAGAATATTGTGAAGAAAAGTGAAGAAGAGAATATCAATAAATTCAATGATATTGAAAAGAGACTATTTGAATTAGAAATATTAGTGAAAAATTCGGAGGAAAGAAATTTGACAAATATCGAGAACAAAATTCAAGCTGTCACAGGCGATTTTAAGCAACTTTTAAAAGGTATTCAAATACAAAGTAAAGAAGTCGATAAAGAGAGTGAAGATGTTGATAAATTCGAAACTATTCAAAAACGACTATCTCTTTTAGAACTTAGTGAAAAACATTTGCAATTTATCATTGAAGATTTTAAAGAAGTGTTATCTGATATTCCGAAGAATAGTAAAACTGACGAAGTGTATAGAATTAGACTTATTGAAGAGCAACTATTGAGTTTAGAAACAAAAATGAAAAATTTGGAAGAAAGAAATTCGGGAACTAGTAGTCTACAAAATGTTCATCAAAAAATTCAAGGTCTCGCTGATAATTTTAAGAGAATTCAAGAACAAAGTAAAGATGTCGATACAAAATTAAAAACGCTAATGGAAAAGTTGGACGAAAGCAATTTGGAAAATGATAATGTAAAAATACAAAACATACAATCTTGGGCAGGACAAAATTTTGAGAAATTGAATTCGGCTTTAAGAGTAGTTAAAACGATACTACTAAGAAAACATGAGGCTATTGTAGTACAAATGCAAGATCTTCAGGAAAGAAAAAATGAGCAGGATAATAGGGTAGATGAGATTGCTACATTTATACAAACTTCAAACGATATGTTTGACAAAAATATTCAAGCGTTGCGTGAACATGTTTGTAAAAAATTTGAAGAATATGATGCACGTCTTTCTACATTTGAAAGAAGTCAAGATCAAGATCGTAGAGGCGTAGACATACGACTTTCTAAGGTGGAGGGTATGGCGTACGATGTCTATGAATATTTGCGTACGATTTTAAGAATGTTGCAAAAAGTTCCTACAAATGAGAAGACTGCTATGCAAGAAGAATTTATAAAAAGAGTGCAAAATTTAACAGAATCACAATTCAACAATAAAAGTTCTAAGGAAAAAACCGAATTAATGATCGATGCACAGGGTATATATTTCCTTCTTCTTATGTCACAGAAATCTTATTTACAAGCTGCAGAGGAAACAAGGGGCGAATTTAAAGATCGAACACCTACTACAATTCCTCTTTATCAAGTGCAGGAATTACCTGAGGAAAAACTTTTAAAACAAGACAAAGAAAGTAAAGCTGACACAGCACCACAGATCACCCAAAACTTCGGTGCTCTAAATACTGGATCTGGATATACAGGAACACGCTGGGGGGCTCAATTACACCCTACTGATATTCGCATGGCGGATGGTACGTATAGAAATATAGGTAAGAAAACCAATCAGACAAAAATAGGGTCACTAAAAAACAGCGATATTGAAGTTATGAAATTAATAGATTTGTACCTATTAAAAAAAATAAAAAAACTGGATAATAAATTTATACAAAAAAACTTAAATAATATCGATTTAACAGAAGATAAAAAATACCGTGTTTTACAGCGCTTAAAGTCAAACATAAATAAACATTTCTTTCGAAATCTTACACATCTTACTTAAAAACACTCTAAAGTATTCTTAATTTTTTATCAAAATTATATGAAATGAGTATTGAAGCTTCTCTTCAAACTGTTTATGAAGAAGCAGTTAATAATACATTTTCAACTTTACAAACAAATTTTTTCCTTTATAAGTATTTCAAATTTTTACGTTCTAATTTAAGTGTGATACAAAAGATACTTCTATTTGTAATTTTTATAATATTCATTTTCATTCTTATAATGGAATACTTTGTATATAATCGCAAAAAAAAAGACGAAAAAGATGGAATACAGTTTATTTTTGATATCATTAAAAAAATAGTATCTTCTTTATTACAAAGCTTCTTCGTCTCGTATATGTTGTATATGTTATCATCTACGATCACGGAATTTGGTCGTAATGTACTATTACAATTAGAAACAAATGAAATAGTAAAAAAGGTGGAAGTGAAAATGCAAGAGACCGCTCAAACTACTATTGATATTTCACTTTATAATATATTGCATACTCTACGACATAGTTTAAGAAAGAGTACAGGTGCTTTGAAATCCTCTAATGCGAAAGAAATTCTTAATATTATTTCGAACAATACTACAGGCTTGGTACAGAGAGCGAACACTACATAGACGGGATATACTCCCATTCCAAATCTTTACATATTGCATACCAGATTTTATCTTGTTCGTATAACTTTTCTCTACTCTTCAATTCGCTAAAATGATCTAAAAGCCAATCGTAAGATAACAATTCCATGAATTTTCTGAATATGTAAGCATAATTTAAAAAGTTTTTCCTCCACGGAGGAGCGTGTTTTGCAAACGGTGTTTGAATCATATTAAACATATTCCTTAATTTATCTTCTTCTGTTTGAGAAAGAGTCGGTAAGGTATACCCGTTTAATTTATGAGTAATGAAATTAATGTGTTCGTAAAATTTTGATAAATTTAATTTTTTTAATAAATATTTAACTCCAGCAGGTGTTAAAGTTTCCAAAGACATTTTGTTATTTTTTTTTATTTCATCTTGAATTGCATCAAAAACCATTGACGAAACAACAGTTTTTTCCTTTCCTTGAAACTGTGCAAGTTTTTCATTGAAATGATTTATTCTTTTATATGCGCATGGTATTTGATGTGTCTGAATTTTAAATTTCATTTCGTTTACGCTTGGCATTTCTAACCATGTATCTTCCTGTACTGTAGCACATTTCACACATGAATGTTGTTTTAAGGTTAAAGTACTGTCACAATTGATACATTTTCGCAGATGTTCGTCTACTGGTTTTGGTTTAGTTTTCTTTCTATACTTTTTTTCAATTAGATGAAACGTTGGCCGTACCATCTTACTCATCGCTTCAACTTTAGGCAATGCTTTCTTATTCTTCAATTCAAGTATATCAAAAATATTATCCGATAAAAATTCGATGCTCTTTGTATGTTTTAATTGATTCTCTAATTGCAGATCCCTTGGTGTACTCATTTACAATGCTTGCGATATAACTTGTATACCTAGAACCATGTATATTATATCGACTAGCACGTTAAAAAAATAAAATAAAACTTGATCTTAAAATGCCTAGAGATAGTGCTTACCGAAGAGAGGATTTCCCGCTTCCCTCACACAGATACAGAGTCGGAATGTCTGTATACTATGACACATACAACTTTCCTTGGTATCGACACGCACGGATTGCACAGTTATTAGACGACTTTCATTATCTTCTTCGAGTGCATTGTACTACGGATACGTTCATAGTTCTACACGAAAATTTTCTTTGGCGAGACGACGATGCATGTATAAACGGATGGGTGCACAGAAACCATTACATTCCTCCTATTATGAATCAAAGTCAAAAAATTCAGAAGAAGAGACGCAAAAATACTCGTCGACAAAGTTCTAAAAAAAGAAAAAGGAAAAATTAATAACTTCGTTGACTAGGGCCTATACTGATAAGTTCTTCCCTACTTAACATTTCACCTCCTTGAGGAAGGTTCACATCTGAAAATGAATACGGTTCAATAGTTGTATTAGAACGTTTATTTTGATATATTGCACTACCTCGTGACGGAGGGAGTACGTCGAATTTATTTGCATATATGTTTCTATTACCTAATTCCATCGAATTATTGTACACCTTATTTGAAGTTCCTCTTACATTCTCAGTATTTCTAATAAGATTTTCGTCGTGTACTGCACCATTCATACGAACTGTTGGTATTAATCTGTAATTGTCTCGTGTCATTCTATCCGATTTGTTTCTAATTTGTTCGTAATCATTTTGCTCGAACGAATTCGTCGCGTAAAACGATTTAGACGAATTTGAAATATTGTCAAGCGGATTCAAAACGTTACCATAAAATCCTGGATTTGTTGTATTTGGAATTAACGGATCCCTTGCTTTCCTTATCTCTATGTCTCTTGTGGGTACGTCTGATTGGACCGTATACAATGGATTACCCGCTTGCCACATTTCCATTTCTGTTAATTTTGAAGGACCTCGTTCTGGTAAATTGCTTTGCCAATATAGAGAAGTATTTGCAACGTTGCCTGTGGTTGGATATGATTCTCTGCCAGGTACATCTGGCTTCTTCTTCAGATTGAATACAGCTGATTGAACGGGACCATTTAAAATTGGTTGAGTACCTCCAAGAACTTGTACGTTTTCTCTTTCTGGTAATCTATTAGTTAATTCAGGAATAGACAGTGGTCTATGAAGTTCGTTAATAGGTTTGTAACCAGTCATTAGATCACCTGTACTCCATTCAGTAAGCTGACTATCCGTATAATTCGCATTCATTGATAGCGTATTCTCCGCATAGTCTGCAGCACTGTCACGTGGATTTATTCCTGTATGTAAAATATGTTCCATTTCAGGGACGTCTGCGTCATATTCTCTTCTATCTATATCTATGTTAAATGATCTATTAGGTAGTTTTGTTGCTTTTGATCTTGGTAAAAACGGCTGAACCATGTTTGCATTCAAAGCAGCTTGTTCGTTTGAAAGTATTACAGTTTTCATATCTGTACTGTATATCTGTTTATATCCGTCGAAGTTTGGATATGGACCTGGTACTTCTTCATTCTGATATGCATTTTTAGAAAACATCTCTGTTTGCGGCTTCATTAGTTCGTCTCGAACCCTGTAAGATGAACGATCTAGGCTTTCCCCCTCTGGTGTGTCTTCTCTAATGTATTTTGGTATGCATGCAACATTTCCATATTCGTCCTTTATTTCGTTACATTCGGCCATACATTCATTACATTCACCGTTCACGTCCATCCCGTAACATGCATCACATACACACTTTTCTCCATCCCAAGATTGGTGCAATCCTATACACACACACGTATTTCCATCGTACAGTGCTTTATCACCGCAATTTTTATCTGCTGATATTTTTACTCCGTCTCTATTTAAAGAAATGAGTGTTATTACTTGTGGTAGAAACAAAGCAAGGAGTAATCCTAATACGATGACTCTAATTTGATCATTTTCCATTTTGTTTGATTTGGATTTGGAAAAAAAAAGATATATCTTTTAGTAGTTTTATATATTTTTTTTTCTAAAATCAATAATAACCTTTGCTCAGAAAATGGCGCTTTATATTCCAGCTGATGTAATTAAGGATGTTGTGGAAGATTTACCAGATTGCCGCGTAGATAAAAAGGTTTTAAAATTACACCTCGGAAAGCAATACCAGCAAAAAACAGCCGATTGGTATGAAAAGAGAAAATCCATTTTAACTGCTAGTGACTCTGCAACTGTTATCGGAAAAAACCCATTTTCAAATAGAGATAAATTATTAGAGATAAAGGCTAACATTATACCTCGTGTCGACTTATCAAATAATCCAGCTATAGAACATGGAAATAAGTACGAACCTATAGCTCTCAAAATTTATGAGACTATGTATCCTCATCTAGCTCCAATTTTAGAAGTTGGGCTTGTAATGCACGATGTACATCATTTTCTCGGAGCAAGTCCTGACGGTGTTACCGCTAATGGTATTCTTATTGAGATAAAGGTCCCTTCGCTTTTACACCGCTGTTCTACCTCTCAATTTTCTCTGTCGCGTCTTTCTTTTTTCTAGTAATCTTCTTCTTGAGTCAACATCGATTTTCTGTCCTAGTCTTCTATCTCCCAACGTCATTCCGATTTTAATCATACCAAAATACAGTGCAACTAAAATTGCAAGAATGGCATATACTTTTTTGGGATTCTCGTCTATCAGTTTTTTTATATATTTATATACCTTAAAGCCAGGGGAACCGGAATTTGGAGTGTAATTATTTGCAATTCTGTAAGCATCCATTTTATTTGTTATTCATAAGAAATTAAAAAAAAGATACTATTGTGATTTAAGAAAAAACGTGTCCGGGGTTAGTGTCCGTATCGTCGAAATATTATTCCAGGACAAGTCCCTCAACATTACATACCACAACTACAATTTTCAATGGAAGTACTTGATCTTGATATATGTCACTTTGTTCAATTTAGACCAGAAGAAGGTATTTTTCAACCAATGGAATTGGATGTAACAATCGTTCACAGGGATAGACAATGGTTTGAAACATATTTACCACAATTTCAAGGATTTATACATGATCTTGAATATATAAAAGCTAATCCTACAAAATATATACCTGTAAACGATCGAAAGAGAAAGGAAGAAAAGATTCCTAGACAATCAAAGAAGAAAAGATTGTTAAATGACTTTTTAATAAAAGATGATGATATTCGTAACGATAATTTTCAAGATAAATGTTTAATTATTGGTGAATAATTTTAACTTTGCTCTAATGAGACTTTCAATGAATGTTTATTTAAAAATATTACAAATTTTGAAAACGTACAACGTTCTAATAATGGTAAATTGTTATCTTCAATATAAGTTTTAATCATTTCCCAGAGTTCAACGATATAGTCATCTATCTGAAGGAACCATTTATACTGTTCTTCATCGAATAGCATATTGAATTCATCTGGATTGACGTAGGGGGTACCTTCGTCGTCAATTGAGCTATATATTAAATTGTAATCGTCTTCAATATTACTTTTTGTATCATGGCGAGCACTTGGCATATCTGAACCTAAATATTTATCTTTATGGACTGACGAAACCAAATGTTACCTGTGTCATTACCTTTATTGTGTACCCACTCTCCACGATCAATGGGCATTACAGATGTATCCATACTATCAATCAAACCCTTTTCATTCGGCCTGCTGATATCCTTTATGTCTTTCAAATGTCTTTCGTGTTCTGTATATAATGTATTTATTCTACTCTGAGCGGTGTTAAATACATGTTTTGATATTGTTTGGTGATCACTTTTTTTACATGCTTGTATTGCTAATCTATATTGCGTATATAAGGCTTCTGCTACCCAATGTTCGTCGATTGAGGAATGCGGTTGATTTAATTGTTTTTTTATATATTGATTAATTTTATTCACAAGTTCACGCGTTTCTGTTTCCGATGGATACGATAAATCCATTTTAGAAAACGATATAGATATTTAATTTCAGGAGAATTCAAGTATTTTAAACACGTTTTTGAAGTACTACAATCATTGCACCGCAGTATAACGCATTGTGCGATGGTGTATAGTTTACAATTTGTTCTACTTCGAAGCGTCGCCGATTTGAAGAAATCCAATCAAGTATAAAATCCTTATCAACTGTGACATCTACTGCTGTTAAGTCGTGCGTTTCTGGTGTTGAATTTATCAAATGTGACGTTGTTGCCACCGAATCAAATTTCTGAGATCCTATATTATATCTTAACTGTATTACGTTTGTAATGTTCGCTCTCGGTACTAAGCCTATATTACTATTTACTGTATCTTGATTCATTGCGACAATCTTACAGCCACCACTTGTTGTTCCTCTAATTTTGAAACCGAAAAATATCGTTCTTTCCATATTTAAAAAAAAGAACATATCAAATGCGTCATCTGCATCCGCTGGACCTATGTTCATTGTGAATACTAAATCGTAATCATTGAAGTTATTTGTATGTCGGATGGAATTTAAAAAATGTTTATTTTCCACTTTACCACTTAGATAATGAACAGATTGATTTGCTCTAAAACCATTTTCTAGACCAAAGAGTAAAGAAGTTGGTATCGATGTTTCAATTGTATTTTGGTGAAGAAGAGAATGGCACGTATTAAATTTTAAATGTGAAAACAATGAAATCGATTCTGCATTGATCGATTTTAAACTTTCAAAGATGTTCGTATCTAATATTTCGTATGTTCCTAAAAGATCTTCAAACTTGTCAATTTTTTCGTTTACTTTGTATATTTCGTTTTTTAGTGATCTATTTTGAGTAGAAAAATTACTATCACCTACAGTAAACGTCACTTCACCATTTGTAGAAATGTATGAAACGTCATCTGCAGCGTGTAAAATGATATCATTATAGGCTACTGTATAGTAAGTTTTGTCTACATCATCCTCTCCGCTCCATTGCGATTTTAAAATGTGAAATCCAGGGCTTGTAATTGGTCCTACAGTAGCAACGCAATATTTCTGTATTTTTTCAAACAATTCATTGTAATTTGCATTAGTCAATGTATATTGTAATCTTTTTTCCATTTTGTCTACTATTTTATTTAAATGAGTTTCAGCTTCGTCTTGTGTTTCAAATAGTGGATACCATCCATCTCGTGTATTATCATCTAGATTATATATACTCCCTACAAAATTCCACAGCGCTATAGTGTCTCCTAGAACGCCTGCTTCCGCTAACATTAACGAAGAAATGTCTTCAGATATACTCTGTATTCTATCCTCTGCTACGTCAACCCTATCCTTTGTCATTTCTGTAATTGATTTTGTCACATTAAACTGGGATACTAAATTTTCATTGCCATATGCATCTAAATCACCAAGACATTGTATTAAAGTTTTACCCTCTGCCAGATTACTATTGAAAACTCCGCTGTTATCTAATGTCCCGATCAATCTTTCTTGATAGTTTTGTAAAGATGTTTCATTAGTTAAAATGTTTTGTTGTATTGAGTGTATTAAAAAGACAAAATCTTCGTCGTCTTGCAAAGTACTAATATCGCCAAGTACGGAAGACACATTGCGTGTTCCTAACTTTGTCATTAAATCAGTAGACCCCAACAATTCGTCATAATTTGGAACTGATAAAAAGGTATCGTTCAAACTGTTAAAATCCGTTTGTAGATGATTTATGGAATTTACATTTTGCGCGGTTGTTTGTAGATTAATGTCGTATAATAAGACTTTTTGATCTATAATTGAAACACGATTCTCCAAATTATTAAATTCACTTACATGATTGTCAAACGTTTCTGCTAAAACTCCATTGTTTGCTCCCGTTGCATAGAATTCTACACTATTGTGGGAATGACGAATAAGAGTTCTAATCTGGTCATCTGTAAACAATTCACCTTGCAAGATTAAACTTTGAATATCCGCAGTTTGAATAGTCGCTCTATTGTCTACTACAATATCGCTAGAAGATAGTTTTTGACATCCAATGTATCGAAATGACATTTTTTATTTATTTGATTTTAATTATTATAGTACGCTGCCTTTTACTGGTTCAACCCATTAAAGAAAAATGATATATTCATCTTTCTTTTCTGTAATTCTTTTATGCATTGTTCAATTAAGATAATATCATCGCAAACGATATTTGAATCTTTTAACTCTTCAAGTGTTCTGATTCCCAAGGGACACATTTGTTTTAAATATACATTTAAATCAGTAGACGACATAGCCTCCAAACCCGTTTGATGTATTTCAAATAACGACATCTTGTACCGCCTTGCTCGATTACACGTTTTCCTCGGATACTGTAAATTTTAATCGAATAGATTATAAAACATGGGAAATTTCCGATCTAAAGAAGAAACAAGGGAAGTGGGTCGTCCACTTTATCAAGCGGATGAACCACGTGAACCCGTGATGGGCACAGTAGAAGCACGTCAAGTCAATGAAATAGACGACAAGTTTACCGGCAATCAAATTTCTGCACGACTTCGCGCTGAAGGAAGGGAGAGGAACCGTGGAGTGGACATTGTGAGGGAGCTTCTAAGGACATTGCCTAACGACTATTCCAGTTATATTATCCAAAACGAAAGCCAGCCGTTCTTATTGGAACCCGGTGAGAAGCCCCCACTTCGCTACAAAAAAAAAATAAAAAAATTAGGAGATATCGGGATCGCCGAACTCCGGCAGGCGTTCGAAGCTTTTGATTGGGAAAAGGACGGCACGATTCGGGGAAGATATCTGGGCAAAGTTTTGAGCTTGTTGGACCAGCCCGTTCCGTCTGAGATGGAATTACAGGATATGATCAACAAAGTCGACGTGGACGGGAACGGTTTGATCGACTTTAAGGGGTTCGTGTCGCTGATGGGTAAGACGGAGTTGTTGGGGTCTTTGGGAAAGTCAGGATTGGAACGCTTGAGTAACGAAACATTGAGACATATTAGGAGTTTTACAACTATCGAGCGTACAATAGGGCCATATAACTACATTAGCTGGATACCCCAAACTATGATTGTGTATGATAAATTTATTAATCGTAAAATAGTCCAACCTTCACATTTTACTAAACTATTCGAGACACAGCTATATAGGGGAAAATTGCATTTAGATCAGCTTGCCACCGGACCGCAATTCGGAAAAATGGGTGCTTTTTATATATCTCCATGGCAACAAAAAACTTATGAATACGAACAACGTTTAATAAAAGGAGTACAACTTTACATTGATGGAATAGAACGTGATATGGAAAAACAAGGTTGTCAACAAAGAGGAACTTTTCACTTCCTTTTCAAATTTGTGTCTACTAAAGTTTACCCCACCGATACAGATGATTTTGAAAATGGCAGATCGGAGCAAGTAATTGTAAACCTCCATGACCCTGCTCCCTCTTTCTATTTCTCTAGTCTTGACGATTTGAGAGAGAAATTAATTAAATATTTATCCGGATCTGACGAACAAAATAATGAAACTGGACAAATAAGTAAAGGTATTTTCTCAGTAGCATTCGATTTAGACTTTATGAGGAACAAAATGGAGGAAACGTTTTTAGCGGTTAAAGATGCTTTTTTACAAAATTTTGGTCTTGATTTTTTTACAAACGCTGATGATATGAGAAAGAATAAAAAAATTGCTCATTGGATGTACGATGATGACAAAAAAGAATATTTAAAAAAAAAATTTTTAATCCCACATCTGCTAGAACATCCTCTGTTCTTTGAGGACGGAGAGAGATTTTCTATGGAAGAACGTTTATCGTTTATCGATTGGACAGATATTATTTACACTCGTTTTCGATTAAGGGTTCAGGGAATGATTAGGTGTTCTTCTGAATTTCCACCTCCAGGTAGACAAGAATTCGTTCCTGCTAGTCTTGCTGAGGTAAGTAGCCGTATTAGCTCAGGTGTCGACTTCCCCGATGATATATTTGAAGATGAAAGTTTCAGTAGTAGAAGGGTAAGCTACGGTGACAAATGCGGTGTAAAGCAAAAATTTAGCTCCCAAATGTGTCCGCTGAATTCACAAATGAAAAAAAATATGGATGAACTAAACACTGGAATTTATAGTGTTTATGGAACAGGAGACAGAATGAAAACAGCACATCTAGATCTAGGATGGGGAGGAATAGATAGAGGTAGACGAAGTATATATGACTTTGACGTGACAAATTACTATGTACCAGAATGGGAAAAGCCAGAGTTTGAAAAATGGAAGAACAAGTTTAAATTATTAAGACCAAAAGATAAGCATGAATTTGAGAATGTTTTTCTAAAATTTATGGAAGCAAATAAAATTAATATGTTGGATTTATTTCGTATGGTGAAAATAGCACAGATAGAAAAGACTGATATACCATGGAAGACATTCCCGTTTATACCGCGTGTAACTGAAAGTGTAGAAGACCTCCGAGAGTCCTCATGGCCATTACCAACGCCAACGCCACGAGTGCTAGACGAAAGGCCATCGGCAATAGAACGACACGTGAGAAGATTGGCCGCAGCCGTAACCGCAGTCAATCCTACACAGGACGATGCCGCGTCTAACAGCTCTTCTGAATTACTCCCGGGTATCGATGATGAGGATCAGCCTCCTTGGCAGCCGTCGAGCGAGTTGTGGCGCAGCCGTCGAGCGGAAGCCGGGCGAGCTACCGACCGTTGGAAAAACACAATCCTTTCGGTCATGTTGGAAAGATTTATGGGGGAAAGACAAAGATATGTATCTCCTGGTATTTTCATTCCTCGTGGTAATGCTGTTAGTTCAACAAAAAGAAAACGAAATATAAAACGAACAAGTAGTCGTTCTGTAAAGAAGAGAAAGCTAACAAGTACACGTTCGAAAAAGAAGAGAAATCTAACAAATACACGTTTGAAAAAGAAGAGTAGACGAGGTAAGTGAAAGGTTGTGAGTTGAATGGAATTAAAATCTTTCAAGG
>MDSV01047250.1_pt1 | contig 14325 bp, 15 predicted proteins | sample 810851 | NCBI WGS metagenome assembly MDSV01 (sample SAMN05326640, study PRJNA326480) | marine metagenome | isolation source: seawater | place: Atlantic Ocean: North East | collected 2012 | reverse complement strand
TAACGCGATAAGTATCCCGCCTGGGGAGTACGGCCGCAAGGCTAAAACTCAAAGGAATTGACGGGGACCCGCACAAGCAGCGGAGCGTGTGGTTTAATTCGATGCAAAGCGAAGAACCTTACCCAGACTTGACATGTTTCTGATAACGCCCGAAACGGCGTGTTCCTTCGGGACAGATTCACAGATGTTGCATGGCTGTCGTCAGCTCGTGTCGTGAGATGTTGGGTTAAGTCCCGCAACGAGCGCAACCCCTGTCGCTAGTTATTATGTCTAGCGAGACTGCCCCCACTGGGGAGAGGAAGGTGGGGACGAGGTCAAGTCGTCATGGCTCTTACGCCTGGGGCTACACACACGCTACAATGGTCGGAAACAATGGGCTGCCACACCGCGAGGTGGAGCGAATCCTCAAAGCCGATCTCAGTTGGAATTGCAGGCTGCAACTCGCCTGCATGAACGTGGAGTTGCTAGTAACCGTAGGTCAGCACACTACGGTGAATACGTTCTCGGGTCTTGTACACACCGCCCGTCAAGTCATGGAAGTCGGTAACACTTGAAGTCGTTGGGCCAACCCTTTGGGAGGCAGACGCCGAGAGTGGGACTGGTGACTGGGACTAAGTCGTAACAAGGTAGCTGTAGCGGAAGCTGCGGCTGGATCACCTCCTTTCAAGGGAGCAGGAACGTTAGATTTATCTAGCGAACCAGGTCTTTCGGTAGAGGGTGTACTTTTCACAATTGATAATTGAGTATGATCGCTAGTCGAGGAACTCTTATCAACCCTGTGATGGTACATTGACTATGTCAACTCTACCGGTATAACAAAGCCTAAAAGGCAAAAAAATTTTCGAACTCTCGGTTTCCTTCTACTTTCTGGATGTTAGGGTTGTTTTGAGATTGCTTCTCGTGGGGCTGTAGCTCAGCTGGGAGAGCACCTGCTTTGCAAGCAGGGGGTCAGGAGTTCGAGCCTCCTCAGCTCCACCACTTTAATTACTTAATTTAAACTTTTGTAGAATTCTTTTTGTTCTCTTTTAGATTTCAATCTAATGAAATTGATGTTTGATTTTTTGTTGTTATCTTCTAAAAAACTATATTCACGTCTGTTTTTATGAAAAGTTTTAATTACCCACAAGATTAATGAATCTTTAGTAAACAAATGTTTTAAAATATTTTCTTGGTTTCCTGACCAAAGTTTTTGTTTAGTTAAACTACGTATGAAACTTCTTTTAATGATTCTGAATAATACTAAATAGAAAGGTAAATCTAAGAAAATTACTTTATCTACTTTTTCCCACTTGATATCTTGTGTACGATCGTAGTTACCGTCTAGTACCCAATTTTCGCTATTTATTGCTTGCTGTATTTTTGTAAAAAATTCTTGGTCCGATGAGGGAGTCCAATTTTCTTTCCAAAAAAGAGCATCTAATTCAATGTGTGGGATATTTAATTTTTTTGCGATTTGTTTGGAAAATGTGCTTTTTCCACTACCACTAGTACCTATAATATTTATTTTCAAAGGTGTTCCTCGATCAATATTAATTTTGTATCATAATATTAAAGGGGATTGAATTGAAACTCTCAGTATTAGTGATATTAGGTTTTGTTTTAGTTTTATATGCTTGTAGTGATTCAGACCCATCAATGGATCTTTTGACAGCCATAGATCAAGGTAACATTGAACAAGTTCAGGTACATATAGATTCTGGAACAAACATAAATGATTATGCTATTCCTCAGGGAGAACCTTGGGAAGGCGTTGAACCATTAATTCTTGCGGTTTTGAAAGGCAATTTAGATATTGCTCAACTGTTGATAGATAATGGTGCCGACATAGAAATTAGAGCTAAAGATAAAAATAATGCTCCCGTACTTCATTGGGCAGTTTATTTCCAACTAAAGGAAATGGTGCCTTTTTTAATTAAGTCGGGTGCCAATGTTAACTCTCTAGATGGGAATGGTTTTACTCCTCTAGATACTGCAAATTTAGTGAAAGCTGCGACGGTTAATGATCCAAAGCAAACTGCAGTGATTGAATACATAATAAAGATTTTAAATGAAAATGCTGCTAAGACTGCAATGGATTTATAGAGATGATTTTCATATGAAAATCATCTCTATAATATTTATTTTGGGACTTTTTGTTTCATGTATTTCTACTGAACCTGTTCCTGCTACTCCAGTAATTCCTACCCCAGATGTACCAAAATTTTCTAAAGGTGATGCTTTAAATTTAGTTTTAACTGAAGTGCCATCTTATGGTTGTGATCCATCAATTACTGAAGGCATGCTTACAAGATTAGAATTTTATTCCGAAGAATATGTAGGACTTGGAAAATGGGAAATTAAGCTTCCAAATGATGAAGATTGGGAAGTAGCAAAAAATTCAATTCAATTTCAATTGGCACAATTCGCTGGAATTACTCCCAGTCAACATGTTTGGATAATAGACGAAAATACAAATACCGTGACTATAGAAAATGTAGGAACTTGTAAACTTTAATTACTTTAATGAATTAATTTGCTCAGCATGTTCATCAAAGTGTGTGTACGATCTAGTCATAGCACCTTCAATAGTTGCAGGCCACTCGTTTTCATCTGATCTGTCTACAGGCTTGCCAAGATCTCTGTCTTCAACATACCTGAATACCCTATCTAATATAGCAATAGCAGAGTCATGAGCAGCAATTGCATCAGCTTGAGTCGGGAATTCACTCTCAACCTTTTCAGGAGGTCTTGATTGCATAGTTTCAGAAACTATTCTTGCGAAAAAACTTATAGCCTTGACTGTGTGTTCTGCTACTTGTTGGGCTGACCAGTTTTCATCATCAGGTGCTGCTGACCAATCACCATTAAATGTAGTGACAGTTTGTTTGAAATTTTCAGCAGATTTACTAATATTTTGTCGGATTTCATCTGATGTTGGCATAGCATACCTCCTAGAAATTTGATTGGCTGATTTGGGTACTATAAGCAAGGTGAAATTAAAACGCAACTGATTAGTTTTATTCTGATAACAAGCCTTCACGTTCTTTTTTTGCTAGTTCTTCTGCAAGAGTGAATATGTATCCGGAATCATGATCGGAAAATTTATAAGAAAGTCTCCAAACCCATTTTGCAAAACGTCCCGATTTATCTGATCCTTTATATTTTGACAATAGTTCATCGATTTTTTTTGAATCTTTCCAATCAATTCCATATTCCTCTAGTAAAAACCATTCATATGGCTGGTCTTCTATGGGTTTTTTTTGATTCATGTTCCTTTAAACCATTGATGAAATCTATAAATTATGTCTTTTTCACCGGAAATTTCAGCACGATTTTGTTCTATAGCTATTTCAATATTGTCTCTTGCAGAGATTAGAAGTGGAAAATCATTTTCTCTAACTTCAATAGTGGCATTTGGTACTAAGTTAGAATTTGAGGGTATTTCACTAATTACTATTTGATCCCTCCAGGTGATAATTCTAAGAGGTTCAGATAAATTTATATCGCAAACTAACTCAGATTCTTGAGTTTCGTCAGGAGTGTATAACCAATTACTAATTTCTGGGTTGAGCCAAATTTGATTGATGATTTTAGACTCTCCAGAATTGATTTCATAGTTTGAGTCTAATGCAGAATTTATATCCCAAGAATGGAGAATTAATTCTATTAGTGATATGTCTAGAAATAATTGTGGGGAGAATTTTGCTATAGGATGATATGCAGGTAATTCCCATTGATTTTCATCAATTGATAAGAAGACATTCAACAGACTTTTTTCCATTTCAAAAAGAACATTAATTAATTCAGAATTATTAGGAAGGTCAGTTTCTGAAATTTGAATTGCTCTTGATGCTATTCCAGCAGCCATAGATTGTGAATTAACTGATCCTGGATTGGGTTGTCCTTCAGCGGGTAAATAATCTCCTTGAACAGATCTTTGAATAGAATTGATTGCAAAACCATTTGTAGCAATCAAATGTGATCCTATATCCTTGATGGCCCATTGATGACATTTACTTTTTTGTTCAAATTGTTCTGGAGTTAAATTTCCAAAAGTTTGCAAAAGTTCATTGGATAGTTTTTTGAATAATGTGATTTTAGAATCTAAATTTTTCACTCTTTTTCCAAAGTAGGTTGTATGCGTATCCCAGTTTCTGGAAAAGCTTGTGCTTTTAATTCAAACATTTCATCAGTCCAAAAAGGCATTCCTATTGACCCTCGAATTCCTCCATCAACTGAAATTATTTCACCAGTAATGAAGCTTGAAGCATCAGAAGCTAAAAGTAGCAAAACTCCTGCTAATTCTTCAGTATTTCCTATTCTACCCATTGGAGAGTTTGAATTAAGTCGTTGTCTGAAAGTTTTATTTCTGATTAACCCCATTGTTAGCTCACTTTTAAACCAACCTGGTGCTATCGCATTTACTCTAACACCTCTGTCAGCCCAGTTTGCTGACAAGCTTTGAGTTAATGTTGCAACAGCACCTTTAGTTGTTTGGTATGCGGTAGGGACACCTCTCATACCGCCTAGCCCTGCTACAGAAGAAATATTGATTATTGATCCTTTTCCACGCTTTAGCATTCTTTGACCTGCTTCTCTACAGCAATACCATAATCCAACTAAATTGACTGAAATTGTTTGTTGAAACATTTCATCTGTCATATTTTCAGGAACTGAAGCTTCGTCTGAACTGGCGCCTGCATTGTTAATAACGACATCTATATCACCAAACTCTTGCTCAGTTTTAATGAAAAGATTTGACACATCATCAGATTTTGTGACATCACACTGAATGCTTTTTACAGTGAATCCTTTTTCTGACAATTTTGTTTGTAATTTTTCTAATTTTTCAATTCTTCTAGCAGCTATTACAACTTTAGCACCTCTGGAACCTAAAATTTCAGCAAATGCAGCACCTAATCCAGAAGAAGCTCCGGTTATTATTATTGTTTTATTTTTAACGTTAAATATAGGATCAAAAGATTCCATTTGACACCTCCGAATTCAATAGATCATCGGGTACTTCATGATATTTGGCAAGTATTTTACTTATCTAAAAACTAAAATCATGCAAGAATATAAATATTACTTTTTGGAGATAACGTTTTGAGCTTAGATTTCACAATAATTGGAGAAAATATCCACACGACTAGAATTTTAATGAGAAATGGGAAAAGAATAGTCGAAGATGATAATGGGGAAGAGGTTGTTAGTTATAAAGATTTAGATGGTAATGCTCATTTTATGCCAATTCCTGATCAAATTAAGGCCACCAAAGTATTTACAGAAGGACGAGTAAAACATTTTATGGTTGCTGTAATGTTGGGCATGTCTAAAAATCCTCATGAAAGAGAAATAGGGGAACACTATATAAAGACTGAAATTTTAAGGCAAGAAAATGCGGGAGCTACTTTTTTAGATCTGAATGTTGATGAAATTTCTTACAAAATTGATATTCAAAAAGCCTCTATGAAATGGTTAATAGGATTTTATAGCTCTGTAGCTTCAATTCCTCCTAGTATAGATTCTTCTAGTGTTGAAATTATTAGAGAAGGTTTAACTGAATACAAATCAAATCATCAACCTCAAGGTGTGCCAATGATTAATTCGGCTTCTTTGGAAAGATTGAGTATTTTAGATGATGTATCACAAAATAATTCTTATGTGATGATTACTGCTGCGGGATTTGATAGTATGCCAGAAGATGATGAAGAGAGAATAACTAATGTTTCCAAAATGATTGTTGAGTGCGATCAAAGAGAAATTCCTTTGAGTAAAATTCATGTCGATCCTTTACTTTTTCCTATTTCAGTAGATAAACGGTTTGGCAATCATTTTTTAGATTCTATAAGTGGAATTAGAAAAAAATTTGGAAAGGAAATCCATATTTCCGGTGGTATGAGTAATGTTTCTTTTGGGCTACCTGCAAGGAAATTAATTAATGATACTTTGATTAAATTAGCAATTGATGCTGGAGCCAATTCTGGAATTGTTAATCCATTGGAAAGTGATATTCAAAAAATACAAAACATGGATTTAGATTCAGGTCCAGTTAAAATTGCTTCAGATATGTTGTTGGGAAATGATGAATATTGTATGAATTTCATTACTCAATTTCGGGATGGGAATTTAAAAAGTTATAAGTAGAAATTGTAATTTTTTGACACCTTTATTCTAGTTGACTATTATCCACATATAACTTTTATTAATCAGAGGATTTTTAGGGGACAATTATGACTACAGTTGAATCTAAACAAGAAATTTCTTTAATGGCTCATCTATTAAGAAGAGCTGGGTTTGGAGCTACTCCTTCAGAATTAGAAAGAGCAATGAGTTTAGGATATGAAGGTATGTTGGATGAACTTCTTAATCCTGATCATCCTGATGAACTTCCAGATGATTTGATTCGAAGATATCACGTCGATTTATCTGATTTAAGATCTGGGGGCGGAGCTCATTGGATATATCGTTTAGTGATGACTGATACACCATTAAGAGAAAAGGTTTGTTTGTTTTGGCATAGAGTATTTGCGACAGCTACATACAAATTGATTCAGAATAAACCTATGACAAGTCAAATAGATATGTTTAGAGAATTTGGAATGGGAAAATTCGATGATTTGTTAGTTCAGTTATCAAAAGATCCGGCAATGATTATGTGGTTAGATAATCAAGATAATCATGGTTCAAACATCAATGAGAATTATGGTCGTGAAATTTTAGAATTATTTGCAATGGGTGTTGGGAATTATTCCGAAGAAGACATTAAAGAAACAGCTAGAGCTTTTACTGGCTGGACTATTGAAAACGAACCTTATATGTCTATTAAAATGAGAAACAATACTGCCCGCCCTTATGCTTATATGGCTTGGCAGTTTAAATATGATGATTCTGACCATGACCATGGACAAAAAACCATTTTGGGACAAACTGGTAATTGGAATGGGGAAGATGCGGTTAGAATAATTTGTGAACAAGAGTCTACTGCTAGATTTGTAGCAAGGCATTTGTATCATTTTTTTGTAGCTGATGAATTACCTGTCCCTCAATGGCCTCACGAACAACCTAGAGATGCTCAAGCAATTGACTTGATGGTAAGGGCATATTTTGAATCAGATCACAATATTAAGGCTATGCTTAAAGTATTGTTTGAATCAGATTTTTTTAAAGATGAATCTTCACAATTTGCAAGAATAAAAAGCCCCGCTGAAATGGTTGTAGGAACGATGAGATTAGCTGGTCCTATTGAGTTACCTTCAGGCGATATATTTGCTGCTGATTCTGCTTCTTCAAATATGGGACAAGCTATCTTGAGGCCCCCTAGTGTGGAAGGATGGCAAGGTGGAACTGAATGGATTAACACTGGAGCTTATGTAGAGAGAGTTAATTTTGCTAGTAAAATTTTGAGTGATCCTGATAAAGCTGGCATCAGAGATATTATTAGTAGAATACAATCATTTTCTGATTCAAAAGAAATGAATAGTGATTCATTAGTAGAACATTGTATTGATGTTTTAGGTCCATTGGAAATGTTAGATTCTACAGTGACAGGCTTAAAGTCTTATGCATCAAAATTTGGTGAAATGTCTTGGGAAAATCATGAAGAATCCAAACAATTTGATGAAGCAACTGTCGCAATTATCCAGTTGGTAGTTTCAAGTCAAGAATATCAGATGGTGTAAGGAGATAAAATGGTAACAAGTGAGAGAGAATTACAATATATTACTAATGTTGGATTTTGTGCAGATTTTGGAGGTAGAGGATTTTCACTTCCAACGTCTATGGCGATCAGATCTGATGGGAATATATTTGTAGCTAGTAGAGGGAAACCCTCAACTGCAGGATCTAATGGTATTCAGATAGTTACCGCAGACCATGATTTTATAGGTCAAATCGGTACTTATAATTCTGCTTTAGGTGGCATGATGTGGCCAACCTCTGTGGTACTAGATGAAGACGAAAACTTATATTTAGCTGATGAGTTTTATCACCGTATCACTAAATTTGATCGTGATGGAAATGCTATAAAGTCATGGGGGGAGAAAGGTTCTGGTGTAGGACAGTTTAATCAACCCAGTGGAATGCTAGTCAAAGATGGGAATCTAATGATAGTGGATTCACGAAATAATCGAATCCAAACATATTCATTTGACGGTGAATTTATTTCTCAATGGGGTGAGAAAGGCACTCAAGAAGGCCAATTTAATTTGCCATGGGGTATTTGTGAAGATGCAGAAGGATATATATATATTGCTGATTGGCGTAATGACAGAATCCAGAAATTTTCATCAGATGGCGAATTTGTACTTTCAATTGGAGAGTCTGGAACTGGTCCGGGACAATTTAACCGGCCCGCTCATATGTGTGTAGATTCTAAAGGAAATATTTATGTAGCTGACTGGGGTAATCAAAGACTACAAATAGTAGATTCTAATGGAACATTCATTGCTTCACATAGAGGTGCAGCAGATTTAAACCCTTGGTCAGTAGAATATTTGTCAGCACAAGATGATGAAAGAAGAGCTAGGGAATCATTTATACCTGTATACGAACCTGATACAGATGATGTCCATGAGATTTCTGCTAGGATGGAGCCTTATTTTTGGGATCCAGTAGCTGTTCATCTAGATGAAAATGAACGAATATATGTTTTAGAAACTGGTAGGCATAGGTTTCAGATTTTTGAATCTATAAATTCATAGGATAATAGGAGAAATTAGATGGGCGAGAAGAAAATACTAGTAGTTCAATTATCAGGTGGTAATGACTATTTGAACTGCATTGTTCCCTATAACAATCCGCATTATGTAGATAATCGACCAAATGTGCGAATCACTGAAGATAGAGTGATTCCGATTGGTGGAGGTCTAGGTATGAATCCTGTAATGCAACCAATTAAAGAATTGTATGATGAAGGGAAAGTAGCAATTATTCATGGAGTAGGGTATCCAGAACCTAATCGATCTCATTTTAGGTCTATGGATATTTGGCATACTGCAGAACCCACTAAAGTTGGTAATGAAGGTTGGTTAGGTAACGCTATTAATCAAATGTATCCTAGCCATGACAATGTTGTTGCAGCAGTGAATTTTGGATCCGGATTACCACGTGCGCTAGTTTCTCCCGGAGCTCCAGTAGCATCAGTAACTGATTTAGATTCATACGGTTTAATGAATCACCTGGGGCAATCAAATCAAAGAAACGAAGCCCTTCAGGCTTTTAAAGATATGTACTCTCAGGCGATTGGTAGTGGACCAGTTATGGATTATTTAAGTCAGACAGGTTTAGACGCGTTAAAGGGCGCTGACATCATAAGTACTGTGACTAGTAAATATGATTCAAATGTCGAATATGCTCATAATTCATTTGCTAAAGCAATGAAAGGTGCAGCACAGGTTTTTCAAGCAGACATAGGTACTAGGATTTGTTATACACAACACGGAAGTTTTGATGCACATACAAACGGAATTGCACTACAAGAAGGGTTGCTGACTGATGTTTGTGGTGGGATTTATAATTTTTATGAAGATATGAAGCAAGCTAATCAGAGTGAAGATGTCATAATGTTTGTGTTCACAGAATTTGGTAGAAGAGTTAGAGATAATGGAAATGGAACAGATCATGGTTCAGGTGGAGTAGCATTTGTCATTGGTGATTCAGTGAAAGGTGGTCAGTATAGTGATTATCCTTCATTAGCTCCATCAGATTTATTAGAAGGGGACCTTAGATTTAATTTAGATTTTAGGAGTTTGTATTCTGAAATTCTTGAAGACTGGTTAGAAGTAGAGGCTAGGCCAGTTGTTAAAAACGAGTACGAAAAAATTGGTTTTCTAAAAAATTAAATCCATCGATAGGTCCTATTATGAATCCAAAAACTGCTAATCTTATCAATTCAATTTCTCTCATTTTGATGGGGATTTGGGGATTTTTAGATGTGTCTTCTCCAACAGCATTGATTCCAGCCATATTTGGAATATTGATTCTGATTTGCTTTTTTCTGTCCAATAGAAATGAAAAACTGAATAAAATTTTTGTTCATGTTGCTATTTCATTAACTATATTGATATTGGTTGCTCTTATTTTTACAAGGCTTCCAAAATCAATTGATGATGGGGGTGTTGGCTTAATCAGAGTTTTGATAATGATTGGAACGTCAATTTTCTCAACTGTGATTTTTACTAAAAACTTTATAGATGCTAGAAGATATAAATCTTAGAATTCAAATTTTTATTTTGCCCTCACAGCGTTATGATCCCAAGGAATAATCCATTCTTCTTTGATTTCCATACCAAATCCTGGTGCATCAGAAGGTTTAACGTACCCATCTTTAGGCATAGGCATGCCCGGTATTGGACATACCTCTTCTAGAGGTATTCCGGGATCACTCCCCATCCAAAATTCAGCAACAGGTGATTCTGGCATAGCTATTGCAAAATGTTGACCCCATGGAGTAGCTGCAGCGGCGTGAGGAACAGTGATTATTCCTGCTGCTTCTCCTATAGCATACACCTTGAGTGCTTCTGAAAGTCCTCCACACCATTTCATGTCAGGTTGTAAAATGTCTACTGCTCTGTTTTCAACTAATTGTCTGAACCCCCATCGCCCATGATGATCTTCGCCAGTAGCTAATGGAACCCAGTTTATTGCTTTTTTAAGTTCAATATATCCTTCTAAATCAGTTGGTATTAAAGGTTCTTCAAACCATCTGAGGTTGTAAGGTCTAAGTCTTTGAGCCATTCTAATAGCAAATTCAACGTTAAATGACATTACTGGGTTATACATTAACTCAGCATGATTTCCCACCAGATCTCTTACTTTTGCAATTTTTTCTTCAACCATATCTAGGCCATCTATGCCCATGTCATAGTGAGCTGGATTTGAAACCTTAAATTGTTTAAAGCCTAATTCTAAGGACCAATCAACATCATCAGATGTTACATAACAAAGAGCTTTATCTCGGCATGGGCCACCTATTAGGGAGTAGACTGGCTGATCTAATAATTTTCCTTTTAAATCCCATAAAGCTAAATCGATTCCTGATTGCGCAACAGTAGAAAGGCCCCCAGCTCCAAATCTTTGAGTAGATCTCCACATTAGATCATTTAAATATTCTAGAGCCATACAATCTCTACCAATTAATAATGGTGCAAAATGATAATCAATTATAGTCGCGGTGATTTCACCAAAACTTGTTTCACCTAATCCCCATGTACCATCTTCAGCAATCACTTGAACCCAAACCTCCTCGGATGAATTCGCACCAGGCATTTGCCCATGTTTAGTAGAAAATTCTGGATATTTGTTAATTGGCAATGCTCTGGGTGATGAATTATTCCAATTTGCTCTTCGAGATTTTGACTTAGGTGGTGTCTTAGGAATATTTAGTGTGACTGCACGAATTTCTTTAATCTTCATTGACCATTCCTGTAATAGATTTGTTAGCTAATAATTCTGCAATTTTCTTGTCATCTAGTTTTAAAACATTTTTCATGATTTCTACAGTATGTTCACCTAATAAAGGCGGAGGTCCTTGAGGCTCCGCTGGAGTTCTACTTAGATGTTGTAGAGCACTACCCAATACCTGAATATTGCCTATAGAGGAATGTTCTAGATTCCAAATAGAGTTTCGTGCTTTGGCTTGTTCGTCTTCAAATACTTCTTTTAGTGTATTAATTGGGCTTACCGTTAGTCCTGCGCTTTGTAGAACTTCAATCCAATGAGTTTTAGGAAATTTTATAAATTGATTGTTTAATATTTTTTCAAGTTCATTTCTGTTTTTTACCCTAGCTGCATTATCTTGAAATTTAGGGTTTTGAGGTAAATCAGCTTCCCCTATCACTTCACATAAACGTGAAAATTGATCTTCATTGTTAGCTGCCATCATGAAATTTCCGTCTGAAGCAGTAAAATCTTGGTACGGTACTATTTGTGGATGAGCATTTCCAATTCTCCCAGGAGCAACTCCGGTAGCCAAATAACTTTGAGCAATATTTGCCATACATGCTATACCTACATCAAATAAAGACACGTCAATATATTGCCCTTTCCCACTAATATTTCGCTCGTTTAATGCAGCAAGTATTCCGATAGTAGATGTAAGTCCTGTCATGATGTCTATCCATGATGCGCCCACTTTTGTAGGATTTCCATCTGATTCTCCAGTGACACTCATTATTCCTGTCATCCCCTGAAGTGCAGCGTCATAACCCGGTTCAGGTGCTCTAGGTCCAGTTTGTCCAAATCCTGTGACAGATGAATAAATAATTTTTGGGTTTATAGCAGAAATAGATTCGTAATCTAAGCCAAATCTTTTTAGGTTTCCCACTTTGAAGTTTTCTACAAAAATATCAGCTTCCTTTGCCAAGTCTTTGATGATTTTTTGCCCTTCTTCATCTCTAAGATTAACAATTAAGCTTTTTTTACCTCTGTTGGCAGATAGATAGTAAGCGCTTTCATCTCCGATGAATGGTGGCCCCCAGCCCCTAGTATCGTCACCCCATGGCGACTCAATTTTCCACACTTCTGCACCTAAATCTGAAAGAATCTGCGTTCCAAAAGGACCTGCAAGAATTCTAGATAAATCTAAAACCTTAATATTACTTAGAGCTCCCATAAATTTCTCCTTAAACGATGATTATCGATCCTATCATTTAGATCGTAATCTAACTACTTGGTTCCCATCTGAAGAATTTGATAGAAATAAAAATTGCTGCGGACAACCATACAACTAAAACTAAAATGTTTTGAATGTCTAACCCCCATGAAGTTACGAAAGGATTGTAGGTGTCTTGTAAGGCAACAGAAAATGGTCGTACAGGAAAGATTTGAGCTATAAAATTGATCCAACTGGGGGCATTATCCATAGGAATAAAAACATCTGATATAAACATCAATGGTATTACGCTGGCGTTCACTATAGGAGCGGCAGCATCAGAGTTAGGAATAATAGTTGTTATTGCAATTCCTAATGCACTAAAAGTTGCTGAACCTAATATTAAAATGATGATTAAAGCTGGAAATGTTTTTGGAGTAACTGACACTTCAAAAAATAATATTCCAATAGTAAAAATTATGATGACTAAAGAAATTGATATAAGTACATTATGAGCTATTTTCCCAAATAAAAATGGACCTAAATTTAAAGGGGTTCCACGCATTCTTTTTAGAATACCGTTATCTCTGTTAAATGTGAGAGTCATTGCGATTCCAGTGTAGCAAGTACTTACTACTGAAAATGCAGTAATCATAGGTATATAAATTGTTGCTCTAGTTACTTCTCCTCCATCTATTTCTACAAGACCATCCCCAAAAATTTTTAACATTCCAAGAAACAACAGAGGAAATACTAATGTGAAAAAAGCAGCAGCAGGATTTCTTCTATATGCTTTGTTTTCATAGATAATTTGTCTTAACCCGAGTTTAATTGATCTCATTAATTTCTCTCGCTATTTCTAAAAATATGTCTTCTAAAGATTTTGGTGTAACAGACAACTCATTTAATTGGATCTTTTCTTTTGATGCCCAATGTAATAGATCTAATAGAATTGAATTTGGTATTTCAGTTTCAATGCTATAAAAATTGGATTTTTTGTCTAAAGTTCTTAGGATGTGATTGGGTAATTTAGTTAGATCTTCTGTAGATTGAAATGTAATAGTTGATGTGTTATTTTCATTTCTTAGTTCATTCAGGGTGCCTACTGACTTAATGGTACCTTCAAACATAAGCCCAATTCGATCAGATAAGTATTCTGCTTCATCCATATAATGAGTAGTAAGTAATATTGTTTTTCCCAATTCTCTTAAATTATGAATCATTTCCCATGAATCTCTTCTAGCTGAAGGGTCAAACCCGGTGGTTGGTTCATCTAGAAATAGTAACTCAGGGTTGCCACTCAAGCCTATTGCGACATCCAAACGTCTTCTTTGGCCTCCAGATAATCGCTTAACTTTCTGGTCTTTAAATTTATTTAGTCCAGTAATTTCTAGTAATCTTTTGATTGAGATGGGATTTTCGTAAAATCCGCTGAATTGAGTTAACACTTCACTAACAGTTAAGTATTGTTCTACTCCAGTTTCTTGTAAGACTATCCCAACTTTTCTTCTGAAATCTGTAGAGTTTTTTTCAGGGTCAAATCCTAAAACTGATATTTCTCCAGAGGATTTGTTTCTGTGCCCTTCAAGAATTTCAATGGTAGTCGTTTTACCGGCTCCATTTGGTCCTAGTAGAGCAAAGACTTCACCTCTAAGTATTGATAAGTCTATTCCTTTTAGAACTTTTAACTCACCATAATTTTTTTTAAGTGCTGAAATTTCAATAGCTTTTTGATTAGACATATTTATATTATG
>MDSV01141490.1_pt1 | contig 14326 bp, 13 predicted proteins | sample 810851 | NCBI WGS metagenome assembly MDSV01 (sample SAMN05326640, study PRJNA326480) | marine metagenome | isolation source: seawater | place: Atlantic Ocean: North East | collected 2012 | reverse complement strand
ATATTCATACGAATCAGTTTGATTATCAATCTTGCCTTTGTTATTTACAAGTAAATTTTATGAACCAATTAAACTTATTTATTGAACTAACTAGACTCAAAAAGCCTATTGGATACATGTTGCTTTTTTGGCCTTGTGCATGGGGTTTGACCGCAGCTTTTAATTTTTCAAAAAATTGGAATGATTATTTTTTATACTTGATCCTTTTTTTTCTGGGCTCAATTTTGATGCGCTCAGCGGGCTGTATCGTAAATGATATATTTGACAGAAAATTTGATAAAAAGGTATCAAGAACAAAAGACAGACCTATGGCCTCAGGAAAAATTACAATTCAATTAGGTTTAATCTATTCGGCTATGCTCTGTTTTTTAGCGTTATTAGTTTTACTTAATTTTAATATATTTACTATAATTTTAGCTTTAGGTTCAATGCCTCTTGCATTTACATATCCTCTTATGAAAAGATTTACTTACTGGCCTCAACTCTTTCTTGGTATCACATTTAATTATGGTTTAATTTTAGGTTGGACATCTATCCACGCTCAAATAAACATTGCACCTATCATACTTTATACTGGAGCCATATTTTGGACACTTGCTTATGACACGATTTATGGATTTCAAGATATCAAAGATGATGAAATTATAGGACTTAAATCGACTTCAATAAAATTTAAAAAAAATCCATTAATATTTTTAATAATATGTTACTCAATATTTATTTCATCTTTGATTTTAACCGGGTATATGATGAGTTTTAATAATCTTTATTATTTTGTTTTATTGTTAGTTTTTTTTCAATTATTTTTATACCAAATAACTAATTTAAATATTGGGGACAAATCAAACTGCTTAAAAATTTTTAAATCAAACAACTTTTTAGGACTTTTAGTTTTTTTAAGTTTATTAACTGGTAAATTATAATCTATGGATAATATTCAAATTTTGAAGCGTTTATATAAAGAATATACGAAAAAATATTTGAGAAATATAATTCTTTCTTTTTTCTTTTCTATATTGCTGGCTGGTAGTACGTCTGCAGTCGCATACTTGTTAGATCCAGCAATAAAAAAATTGTTTATAGAACAAAATCAATCTTTAATATTTATTATTCCATCTTTAATAGTTTTAGCCTTTGCGATTAAAGGCACATCTTTGTACTTAGCAAAAGTTTTAATGATCAATGTTTCAGAGGAAGTAAGAAAAGATATACAATTTGACATGTTTTCATCTTTAATAAAAGCTGACACACAAATGGTTGATAACAATCATTCAGGAAAATTCATTACAAATTTAGTTAATGATGTAAATATGATAACAAATTTAGTAAGCACAGTAATTTTGAATTTATTCAAAGATAGTTTAACTTTGATTGGATTGTTGTGTGTAATGTTTTATCAAAATTGGAAGTTATCTTTAATAGCGATTATAATGATTCCTTTAGCAAGTATAACAGCTAGAACTTTAGGAAAACGAATGGGTAAAGTAACAACACAACAAATGCAAAAAGCAGGTGTCTTAACAACTTATTTGATTGAAATTTTTAAAAACCATAAGTTAATGAAAATTTTTCAAAGAGAAAATTATGAAAAAGATAGAGCAGAAAACTATCTAAACAGTCTTAAAGAAACATCACGTAAAATAAATATAGTTTTTGTTAGGTCCTCGCCAATCATGGAAGCTTTAACTGGTATAATGATAGCTTGTCTTATTTTTATTTCTGCGAAATTAGTTGTTAAAAATGAACTGGAAGTAAGTAATTTTTTCTCATTTTTAGCTGCTATGATGTTGTCTTATCAACCAGTTAGATCATTGGCCACTTTAAATATTGCAATTCAGCAAGGACTGTCGGGTGCTAGGAGGGTCCTTCCAATTATTGATAATAAGAATGACATAAAGGAAAGCTTCGATGATAAAGAAATATTAATTGAGGATGGAAAAATAGAGTTTCAAGATGTTAAATTTAAGTATCAAAAAGATGAAAAAGAAATTCTAAAATCAATCAATTTGAAAATTCCAGGCAAAAAAATGATTGCATTGGTTGGTCATAGTGGTGCTGGAAAATCAACAATACTAAACCTAATTCCAAGATTTTATGACATTCAAAATGGAGATATTAAAATAGATAATCAATCTATCTATGCCTCGAAAATTTTTTCTTTGAGAAAAAATATTTCATTAGTAAGCCAAGATACAACCTTATTTGATGATACAATTGAGAATAATATAAAATATGCTGATGTAAATGCTACTTTAAATGAAATTGAGGAAGCGGCAAAATTTTCTTTTGCAGACGATTTTATTCAAAAACTTCCCAATAAATACCAAACAGTAATAGGTGAAAATGGAATTAAATTATCTGGTGGTGAAAAACAAAGACTTTCAATTGCAAGAGCAATATTAAAAAAAAGTCCAATTATATTACTTGATGAAGCCACTTCGTCACTAGATGCTGAAACTGAGAGTAAAATACAAAAAGCTATAGGCTTCCTTACAAAAGGAAGAACTACAATTGTGATAGCACACCGGCTTTCAACAATTCTTAATTCTGATAAAATCTTTGTTATTGACCAAGGAGAGGTTATTGATGAAGGAACTCATGAAACTTTAATAAAATCCTCTGAAGTTTATAAAAATTTTTATGATAAACAAATTAGAAAAACGTAATGTTGTTTGTTTATAGAATATTAATCAACCTAGTTCTAATTTTATCGCCTATCATAGTTCTTTATCGTTTGCTAAAAAAAAAAGAGGATTTATTCAGATTTAAAGAAAAATTTTGTTTTTTTACTGAAAAGAGAAAGAAGGGGAAATTAATTTGGTTCCATGGGGCAAGTGTAGGTGAACTACAAAGTATAATTCCATTGGTAGAAAAATTGAGTAAATCAAAAAATATTTCTCAAATATTAGTTACTTCGAACACATTAAGTTCATCAAAAATAATTAAAAAGCTGAAGATAAAAAAAGTTATACATCAGTTTTTTCCAATAGATACAAATTCTTTATCACAAAAATTTTTGAATTATTGGAAACCCTCCTCTGCCTTTTTTATAGACTCTGAAATTTGGCCACATATGTTATTCAATCTTAAGGATAAGAAAATTGAAACCATTTTATTAAATGGAAGAATTACAAAAAAAACATTTAAGAAGTGGAAAATGGTTTCAAAATTTTCGAATATTCTTTTTAGTAAATTAGATTTATGTCTTTCCTCAAGCCAAGAATCAAAGAATTATCTAAAAAAACTTGGAGCAAAAAATGTAAAATTTATTGGCAATTTAAAATTTTCACAATCGGAAAATGAAAAATTCCAAATTGATAAAAATTTTAAAAAATTTATTTCTAAAAAAAATATTTGGTGTGCATCAAGCACACATAAAACTGAAGAAAAATTTTGTGGTTTAGTGCATAAAGAATTAATTAAAAAATATAAAAATTTATTAACCATAATTATTCCTCGACACATTGAAAGAGTCGATAAAATAAAAGTTGAATTAGAAAACATAAATTTACACGTTCATATTCATGAACCAAAAAATAGAATTGAAAAGAATACTGATATTTATATTGTAAATTCTTATGGCAAAACTAAATCATTTTACAGTATGTGTGAAAACGTTTTTCTTGGAGGTTCATTAATTAATCACGGTGGACAAAATCCTTTAGAAGCTGCAAGATATGGTTGCAATATTTTGCACGGACCAAATATATCAAACTTTAAAGAAATATACGAGTTTTTGAAAAAAAATAATATCTCAACTAAGATTTTAAAAAGAAATCATATTGTCAAGAATTTAGGTAAAATTTTCACAAAAAAGAAAAGGTCACAAAATATAAAAGAAAAATTAGATTTAATTGGACAAAAAATATTAGATTCTACTTATAAAGAAATTAAACCTATATTGTAGTTATGGGATTTAAAAAACCAAAATTTTGGGATACTGAGAAACTTTCTCTGTGGTCATTATTACTTCTTCCATTTTCAGTTATTTATTTGCTAATGACTTGGCTGAGAAGAATTTCATCAAATTTTCAAACTCATCAAAAAAATAAACCCATTATATGTGTTGGGAATATTTATATAGGTGGAACTGGAAAAACACCTTTAGCAATAGAAATTTTCAAATTTTTAAAGTCAGTTGGTAAAAATCCATCATTTATAAAAAAATACTATAGCTTTATTATTGATGAAATCAGAATGTTGAAAGAAATTGGAGAAACTTTTGATGCCAGAAATAGAAAGATGGCTATTAATCTCTCTGAAAATAAAGGCTATGACGTTGCAATTTTAGATGATGGATTCCAAGATTTTTCAATTAAGCCTAACTTCTCAATCCTTTGCTTCAACTCTAAACAACTTGTGGGAAATGGCCTATTAATTCCAGCTGGGCCTTTAAGAGAAACTTTGAAATCAATATTAAGAGCCGATTGTATTATGATCAATGGTGAAAAAACTCCAGAAACAATTAAATTTGAGCAAAAAATAAAAGAGAAATTTAAGAACAAGAAAATAAATTTTTTCTATTCAAAGTATAAAATTAAAAATATTGAAAAATTTAGAGACAAAGAAATTGCAGCTTTTGCAGGAATAGGAAACCCATCAAACTTTTTTAACTTACTTAAGGAAAATAATCTTAATTTAAAAAAAACATTTTCATTTCCAGATCATCATAATTATTCACAACAAGATTTTAATAAAATCACTGAAGATGATAATTTTATGATCGTTACAACCAAAAAAGATTATTATAGAATAAACGAATATCAAAAAAAAAATTGTGATTTTATAGATGTAAATCTTGAAATAGAAAATAAAGAAAATTTCGAGGATTTAATAAAGAGGAATTTGTGAAAACAATAAAATATTTATTAGAGTTTGTGGCTATTGTCTTTCTTTTTTTTATTTTTAAGATATTGGGCTATAAAAGAGCATCAAATTTCGGGCAATTTATAGGAAAATGGTTGGGCCCATTATTTAGATCAAAAACTAAAATTCTTAATAATTTAAAAAATTCAAAAATTTCTAAATCTGATGAAGAGAGAAAACAAATAATTGAAAATATGTGGGGTAATTATGGAAGAATACTATCAGAGTATATTTTTCTTAAACAATTTAGAAAAAATGAACAAATGCAGTTTATTGAAGTTCAAGGCTTGAATCATATTAATCAAATAAAAGAAAATAATGAACAGGTAGTTTTTATTTCTGGGCATTTTAATAATTTCGAATTAATGGCTATGGAAATAGATAAGATGGGGATAAATCTGTGCGCTATATACAGGCCCCTTAATAATCCATTTTTAAATTTTATAATGGAAAGACTGAGAAAAAACCATATTTGTAAAAATCAAATTAAAAAAGGCAAAAGTGGAACTAGAGAATTACTTAATTTTTTCAAAAATAATTACTCAGTTGCATTAATGATTGATCAACGAGTTAGTGAAGGCGTATCTGTTAATCTTTTTGGCAATCCAGCTAAAACAACAACAATACCTGCACAATTAGTGAAAAAATATCATTGTAAAATTATCCCTGTTTACATTGAAAGAGTTAAAAAACAAAGTTTCAAAATATCTTTTGAGGATCCTTTACAATTTGATAACAAATTATCAATCGAAGAAATCACCCTACAATTGAATAAAATTTTAGAAAAAATGATTTTAAAAAATCCTGATCAGTGGATTTGGAGCCATGACAGATGGAAATAAATTACTTATTTTTTTCTCTTTCTAAAGAAGCCTCTATGTAAGAGTAATAAGCCTCTTGTTTATCTACATTCCAATAAGTTAAATCTTCAAGTGAAATTTTTTTACCAGAAATCGCACAAACTACATGATCTCCATTATCTAAAATTTCAAAGTTATTGGGTAAATATTTTAATTTAGCTAATTTTTTATACATTTTTAGTTTATATATTCTTATATGAAAGTTGGAATAATAGGAAGCGGAGGAAGAGAGCATGCCTTATGTGAAACATTATCTAAATCAAAAAAAGTTGTTGAAATATATTGTTTTCCTGGCAACGCCGGAACAAATAAAATAGCTAAGAATATTGAAATTGATTTAAACGATTTTGAAAAATTGAAAACTTTTATATTAGAGAACAAGATAGATATTCTGGTTGTCGGGCCAGAAAAACCTCTAGTTGATGGGATCTCTGATTATCTAGAAAAAAATGATATTAAAGTATTTGGACCAAATAAAATTGCTTCACAGCTTGAGGGATCAAAAATATTTACAAAAAAACTTTGTGAAAAATATAAAATTCCAACTGCAAATTTTGGGGTGTTTAATACAAAAGAAGATGCTTATTCGTTTTTAAACAATTGTAAATATCCAACTGTAATTAAAGCTGACGGTCTAGCGGCTGGGAAAGGGGTGTACATATGTGAAAACAAAAATGACGGTAAAATTGCTACTGATGAAATTTTTAATGGAAAATTTGGAATAGCAGAAAATATTTTGATTGAAGAATTTTTAAAGGGTGAAGAAATGAGTTTCTTTATAATTTCAGATGGAATTAGTTATAAAAAATTTGGTACAGCACAAGATCACAAAAGAGCATTGGAGGGGGATAAAGGTAAAAATACTGGAGGGATGGGGGCATACTCACCCTCAAGACTAGATAATGAAGTTTTAGAAAAAAAAATTTTAAATAAGATAATTGTTCCAACAATCAATGGGTTAAAAGATTTAGGGACAGAATTTAAAGGCTTCCTATATGCTGGCTTAATGATAATTGATAATGAGCCTTTTCTTATTGAATACAATGTAAGAATGGGAGACCCTGAATGCCAAACAATTTTGCCAAAGTTAAAGACTGACCTAGCGCTAATTTTGGAGTCATGTGTAAATAATAATCTTAAGAATATAGATATTGAATGGCACAATGATAAAAGCGTATGTGTTGTTTTGTGTTCTAAAGGATACCCTGACAAATACACAAACAATGTAGAAATTAAAAAACTAAATGACATAAATTTAGAGGATAATCAATTTTTATTTCATGCTGGAACTAAAAATATAGATGATAAGATTTTTTCTAATGGTGGAAGAGTTTTAAACTTTGTAATTAAATCAAAAAATTTTAAAAAAAGTCGATCCCAGGCATTAAAACTCATCAAAGAAGTTAATTGGGGAAATGGTTACTTTAGAAAAGATATTGCTTACAAAGTTATTGATGAATGAGAATTATAGCTGGATACCTTAAAGGAAAAAAAATACTTCCTCCAAAAAATAAAAATACACGACCTTTAAGAGATTTGGTTAAAGAATCATTATTTAATATAATTAAACATTCTAAAAATATAAATTGTGAAATAAAAAATTCAAAGATTTTAGATCTTTTTTCTGGTTGTGGTTCATTTGGACTAGAAGCAATTTCTAGGGACGCAAGCCAAATAGTATTTGTCGAAAATTATAAAGAAGCACAAAATGTTCTAAAAACTAATATAAAAAAGATGCAGTGTGAATCGAAATGTAAATTGATAGAAGAAGATTGTTTAAATTTTTTAAACAACTCTAGTGCGTATATCAATTTTTTTGATGTAATATTTCTTGATCCTCCTTACAAATATTTAGAAACCAATATTTTAATTGAAAAAATAATTTCAAGAAAAATTTTGAATAAAAATGGTTTGATAATTTTACATAGACATAAAAGAGATGAAAGCTATCTTACTAAAAAAATGAATATTTTAGATATTAGAATATATGGTATATCAAAATTAATTTTTGCAAATTAGGGTTTTTTCAATGATATTACTGTTTCTTTTTTAATAAGTTCAACAGCAGGTTGATCAAATGGATTTACTTTCAGAGCTTTTCCTAACAAGATTGTTTCAAGTATAAAAAAAGTAAATAGCTCTCCTAATGTTTCTTCATTTTTTTTGTTGATAACAAAACTTCTAAATGGAATTTTTCTTTTTTTAAAAACTTCTTGAGTAGCTTTAAATTGAGAAAAAAGAACATCATTCAATGATTTATTTTTTAAATAAGAAAGAGATTTAGCTAAATCTTTTCCATCAATATAATTGGCATTATTTTCCTTAGAAAAAAAAAGTGTATAAAAATTATTTCGTGCACCATCTAGATAAAGCTGCATAACGCTATGGTTATCTTTTGGCATTGTAGATATTATTGGAAGAATTCCCTTAGATTTTTTACCTAGACTTTCAGCAACTAGTTGTTGATACCAGAAAAATAAATCATTTGAGCTATTGTCATAATTTAAAACAATAGAGTTGTTCTGTTTTTTTTTATGAAAATACATAATTGAGCTCACATTTCTAATCAGGTTCTCTACAAAAGTTTTTTTCTTTATCAAAATATCAATTCTTTTAAACTTATCTGGATTTAATCCCATAAAAATTGATGGCAACATTCCTGTTTCAGATAAAACAGAATACCGTCCTCCAATAAATTTATTATGGTCGATAATTTCAGCTTGCATTTTAAAAGCTAAATTTCTTAAATAACTTTTTTTGTTTTCAGTGATAAATATACAGTTTTTTTTAATTTTGCTTACGTTTAAATTTGTTATTGTTTCCAAAGTATTCCCAGATTTTGAAATTACAATATTTAAAAAATCCTTTTCATTTTTCAGTCTTTTTTCATTATCTAGATTATTGATAAAAATAAATTTTTTTTTGATCTTTTTATTTAAAAAAGAGTATATTGATTGAGCCCCCAATATTGACCCACCCATTCCAAAAATTTTAAATTTTTTAAATTTTTTAAATTTGGATATTTCTTTGAAATCAAAAGAGTATTCAAATTTTTTTGATAAACTATTTAAAATTTCGTCAGATTTATCAAAATATTTTTTTTCTATTTTGGTCCAAATGTCTCTTATTCTTGAAAGCTTAATTTTTTTTTCAAAACCTACTAGTTCAATATTCTTTGATAGCATTTAATTTATTTGATTTTTTTTAAAACAAAATCTTCAGCAGAGCCATAATTTTCAGTTGATTTTTTTTCAATATTTTTTTCAAGTCCTAAGATATTTTCAATATTTGTTTCGTCTTCAATATCAGAAATTTGTTCATCAAAATTTTCATCTGCTGGTGAAGGTAGTTCATTAAAATTAGGAGGTAAAACAAGAGGATTTTTTTTTTGAACTAAAAACTCATCACTATTTTCTCTTTTAACACCAGTTAAACCATCTTTAATTGACTGACATGATGTCAGTAAGAAGGAAAACAAAAATAAAAAAAGACTAATTTTTTTCATACTGTTTTTTATTAAAAAAGATTTCAACCATTATAAGGCAAAAAACACCCAAAGAAATAAATATATCTGCAACATTAAAGATAAACCAATGAAAATCTTTAATATGCAAATCAATAAAATCAGGAACAGCGTGATAGCGTATACGATCAATTAAATTTCCACACGCACCTCCAAAAATCATACAATAAAAATATGAGGTTAAATCATTATTTCTATATAAAACTACAAGAATTCCTATTAATACCAGAATTATCAAAAAAGAAATGAGGTTATAATAAAAATTTTGATCAAAACTTAATAGTCCAAAAGCTATTCCTTGATTCCATATTAAATCAATATTTAAAAATTTAGATAAGATAATCATGTCATTTTTTTCATTAAATAAATTTATTACGTAAATTTTTGTGATTTGATCTAAAAAGAAAATAGAGAAAATTATAGTAAAATTTATAAGTAAATTTTTTTTAAAAATTTTCATTAGAGATTTTACTTAATGTCTTAGACATTTTTCTTTACTTATTTTCCAACAAACTGGACATTTTGTTCCCTCAGCTTTATTAGTTTCTACTTTGATTTCTTCTTTTTCAAATTTTGAAACTTCTGCAAAAGATGTTATACAAAGTTCAGCAAAATCAATATTTTTTGATAAATTGTATAAACTTTCATTTAATTGAATACTTAAACTTGCTTCCAAGCTGGAGCCTATTTCTTTACTTCCTCTTTTTTCCTCTATGCTTAAATTACAAACATCTCTTATTTTAACTAATTGATCCCATTTTTTTTTCAAATCTATATTTTCAAACTTTGTTGGAAAATCTAAAAATTTTTCTAAATGAATACTTTTATTTTTTTTTGAAACCAATTGATAAATTTCTTCAGTTGTGAAGGTTAAAATTGGAGCAAACCACTTTAATAAAGAATTTAGAATAACATTTAGTATTAACAAAACTGAATTTCTTTTTTCAGAGCTTTTTGGATCACAATATAAAGTGTCTTTCCTAATATCAAAATAAAATGCTGACAAATCGACAGTGCAAAAGTTAAGTAATTCTTTATATAAATTATGAAAATCATAATTCTTAAAATATTTATTAAAATTAGAATTAAGTACATAAATTTTATGAAGCATAAACTGTTCTAATTCCGGTAAATCTTTTGGATTAATATTTTCGAGACTTAACTCCGTAAAATTGTCATTTAGATTACCTAATAAGTATCTAAAAGTATTTCTTATTTTTCTATATGACTCTGAGTGTTGATCTAAAATTGAGTAATCTATTCTTAAATCCTCAGCATAATTAGAGGATGCCACCCAAATTCTTAAGATGTCTGCTCCATATTTTTTTAGTATTTCCTCTGGTGCAATTACATTTCCAAGAGACTTTGACATTTTTAAGCCTTTTCCATCAACAACAAATCCATGGGAAAGAATTGACTCAAAAGGTGCTCGGCCTCTTGTTCCACAAGATTCTAATAAAGAAGAGTGAAACCAGCCTCTATGTTGGTCTGAACCCTCTAAATACATAGATGCTGGCCATTTTAAATCTTCTCTTTTTTCTAAGACAAAAGAATGGGTGGATCCACTATCAAACCATACTTCAACTATATCGCTCAATTTCTCAAAATCACCAGCTTTGTATTTTTTTCCTAAAAATTTTTGAGCATCATCTGAAAACCAACAATCGGAGCCTTCCTTTTGATAAATTTTAGCTATATTTTCAAACACTTCATCATCAACTAAAATTTCATTTGTTTTTTTATTAACAAAAATAGGAAGTGGAACTCCCCAGACTCTTTGTCTTGAAACACACCAATCTGGTCTTGTTTCTATCATTGATCTTAATCTTTCTTTACCTTTGCTTGGATAAAATTTTGTTTCATCAATTGCTTTTAAAGCTTTAGCTCTTAGCTTATGGCTTTCCATAGAAATAAACCATTGTGGTGTTGCTCTGTGCACCAATGGTGCCTTTGACCTCCAGGAATGTGGATATGAGTGAATTAATTCACCATTTGCCAAAAGTTTTTTTTGTTCTTTTAACTTTTCAATTACAATAGGATTTGCCTTAAAAATATGTATCCCCTCAAATAAAGATACATTTTTTGTATACTTGCCATCTCCATCAACTGTCTCAATTGCTTTAATTCCATTGTTCAAACAAAGATTAAAATCATCAGGTCCATGACTTGGAGCACAATGAACAATTCCAGTTCCTTGCTCTGTGGTTACAAAACGAGCTTCTAACATTGGAATATCATAGGTGTAACCAAGGTCAAAAAAGGGATGATTACAAATTGTACTCTCTAGGTTTGATCCTTTAAATTTTTTCAGATTTTTATAGTCTTTAATTCCACAATCAGAAATAAATGCCTCTAATAGAGCTTCTGCTACAACGATTTTCTTTTTTTTGAAATCCCCATCATCATTTATCTCTAATAGTAAATAATCTAGACTCTCATTATATGCTAAAGCTTTATTAGCAGGAATTGTCCATGGCGTAGTAGTCCAAATGACAATGCTCGCCCCTTTGAGCTCGCTTATTTTTGATGATTTAATTACAAAAGATACATAAATTGTATCTGATTTATGATCTTGATACTCTACTTCGGCATCTGCTAAAGCAGTTTTTTCTACCGTAGACCACAAAACTGGCTTGAATCCCCTATATAAACTTCCTTCCTTTAAAAATTTTCCAAGTTCCCTTACAATTTGTGCTTCAGCATCATAACTCATTGTAGAATAATAATTTTCCCAATCTCCTACAACACCCAACCTCTTAAATTGATCTTTGTGGACCTCAATCCATTTTTCAGCAAAAGCTCGACACTCTTTTCTAAATTCAACAATTGGAACTTCATTTTTATTTTTTTTGTTTTTTTTATATTGTTCCTCTATTTTCCATTCAATCGGTAATCCATGACAATCCCAACCTGGCACATAAACTGAGTCCTTTCCATCCATTTGATGGAATTTTACAATTATATCCTTTAAAATTTTATTAAGTGCAGTTCCCATGTGAATATTCCCATTTGCATAAGGGGGACCATCATGAAGTACAAACTTTTCTTCACCTTTTCTAGAATTTCTTAATTCTTTATATAAGTCAATTTTATCCCATAATTTTAAAATATCAGGTTCCCTAATTGGCAAATTAGCTTTCATTGAAAAAGCTGTTTTAGGAAGATTTATTTGATCTTTGCTCATTTTGTTTTTTTTGCAGTTAATAAATCAATTTTAATTTGTTTTTTTAATTGGTTCACGTTTTTGAATTTTTTTTCTTTTCTAATAAATTTTTTAAACTTAACTGTTAATTCCTTATTATATAGATTTCCAGCGAAATTAAATAAATGAACCTCTAATAATATTTTTTTTCCATTGAACGTTGGCCGATACCCTAAATTTGCTATACCTTTAATAATTTTAAGTCTATTAGTCATATAAACTTGTGCCGCATAGACTCCAGGGCGTGCTAAAACATAATCTTTTATATCAATATTAGCTGTAGGGAATCCAATTTTTTTTCCTAACTGTTTTCCCTTTTGCACCTTACCCTCAATAGACCAATTTCTATTTAAAAGATTATTTGCCTCAGCTAATCTTCCTCTTTGTAAATAATTCCTAATAAGGGACGAAGAAATTACTTTTTTTTTTATTAATAGTGGTAATGGTTTAATTATCTTATAACCATACTTACTTTCAAATCTAACTAATTGTTTTACATTACCCTCTCTTTTATTTCCAAACCTAAAGTTATTGCTTACAAATATAAATTTTGCTTCGAGTTTTTTGTTTATAATATTTTTAATAAAATCAGTTGATTTTATTTTAGAAAACTCTTTATCAAATTTTTTTGTAATAACAAAATCAACATTTAATTTATTCAAAAGATCAATCTTTTGATTTTTATTTGATATTCTAAAATTTTTTATATTATTATTAAAATACATTTTTGGCATTGGCTCAAAAGTTAAAACTCCAATCTTTAAAGAATATTTTTTTTTATACATTTTGGCTAAGGCAAATAATTTTTGATGACCCAAATGGAGTCCGTCAAAATTTCCAATTAAAATTATTGATCCCTTGTGTTGGGCTTTAATTTTGAAATTATTATATAAATGAATTGATTTCACCATTTTAATTCAGATTGTATGTAGTTGCATATTGCTTCATAGGATTTTGATGTTTTTTCAATTCCATTTTCTTTAATCTCATTTTTATGGATACCATTTGAAATAATTAAAGAATCAAAATTTAGAAGATTTGCCCCTTTAATATCAGTGTTTAAATTATCGCCAATTGATAGTATTTTTTTATTTTTGTTATTAATTGATTGATTATAAACTTCTGGATAGGGTTTCCCAAAATAAACAACTTCACCCCCCATTTTTTCAAAAACCATCGCAACAGAACCAGCACATAATTCTCTTATACCACCTCTATCCACAATCAAATCTGGATTGGTGCAAATCATTTTTTTTTTAACACTTTCTTCTAATAAATCTTTATAATATTTTAAATCTTCGTCTTGATCATCAAATAATCCTGTGCAAAGGATATAATCACAATCTTCTATTTTCTCTATCTTTCTATTTTTGAAATCTCTGAATAAATCAAAATCTCTAGGTGGGCCTAAATGAAAAAAAATTTTTTCAGATAAATTTTTTTTTAGGTAATTCAAAGCTGCCTCACCAGAAGTAAAAACATGCTCTCTAATATCTTTCTCCATTCCTAATTTTTCTAAAAAAGATTTTACTGCATGATTAGGTCTAGGAGCATTAGTAAGTAAAACGTATTCTTTCTTTTTTTTTGTTATTTCGTTCAAAGCTTTTATGGCTTTCTGATGAAGAGAAACTCCATCGTGAACCACCCCCCATAAATCCACATAAAATAACTGATAGTTGTCTACTATTGAGCTAAGACCCTCTTTGTCTAAATTTTTTGTCATCAAAATAATCTATAACCCATAAAATCCCTAAATTCCTTTATTTTTTAACCAACTTATTTTGATCTTTATCTTGAAATAGTAAAGCCAATCTCTATATGAAGTCCATATTATAAAGGAGAATTTATGAAATTTAGACCGTTACACGATCGAGT
>MDSV01215748.1_pt1 | contig 14327 bp, 11 predicted proteins | sample 810851 | NCBI WGS metagenome assembly MDSV01 (sample SAMN05326640, study PRJNA326480) | marine metagenome | isolation source: seawater | place: Atlantic Ocean: North East | collected 2012 | reverse complement strand
TTTTTATAAATTTTTGTACTGACAGTAGATTTTCTAGATAGTTTTTCTATTTTTTTAAAAGTCGTTAAAACTAGGCTGTTTACAAGTGGTAAATCGTTAATCCAAGAAATCTCGGTATCTTCATAAAATTCATATAATTTATCGTCTAAGGCTATAATTTTTTTAAATAAATTAAACACTAAAGACTTATCATCTTTAAAAGAGAATTTTTCTTTTTTTAGATAAACTGAAAATAATTCACTTAATTCTATTTTTTTCCATAATGAAATTAAATATTCAGGGTGTTTGTTAAAAATATCTATGTCTAAAACATCTATTTGATTCGACAAAAACTTATCGTTAGAAATTTTTTTTAAAAATAAATTTTGAGAGAATTTTAAATAAAATAATTCTGATTTATCTTTTAAAAATTTTTTAGAGTTTTGTGAATTTACATTGATTGAATGCTGATGTAAACTTTTAAAAATAGATAAAACTGTTATGTATAAACGATAGAAATTCTTATTGGATTTTAAAAAATACTTTAACTGAAAGTCAATGTCTTTTTCAATAGACTTTTCATAAGCATATATTACTTCCATAACTTTTAACCTAAGTTGACGTCTATTTAGCATTTTTAAAGAACTAAAAAAAATTAGTGTGTAAAATTAAATTTATTTTTATAAAAAAGGTAAGAATTCCTCAAAGATTTAAATAGTCATTAACGTATATTTGAATCTTTAAATATTAATGGTTGAATTAAAACATTTAAACAAGTATTTTTTAAAATACAAATCCAAAATAATAATTGGGATTTTTATAACAATTATTGCCAGAATATTTGCTCTTGTAGCTCCAAATTTAATTGGAGATTCAATTACCATAATAGAGAATTATCTCAATTCCTCATCTTTTGATATTAAAATAGTAAAAAGTAAACTTTTAAAAAATATTTTGATGATTGTTGGTTCAGCAATAATTGCAGGTATTTTCACTTTTATAATGAGACAAATGCTAATTAATGTTTCAAGATTTATAGAGTTTGATTTAAAAAATGAAATTTACAGAAAATACCAATCTCTAAGCTTCGACTTTTATAAAAATAATAGAACTGGAGATTTAATGAACAGAATAAGTGAAGATGTTAGTAAAGTTAGGATGTATATAGGTCCAGCCATTATGTATACAATAAATACAATTTCTCTTTTTACTATAGTAATTACTTACATGATTAGTGTAGCTCCTAAACTTACAATGTACACTTTAATCCCTCTTCCAATACTTTCTTTAATAATATATAAAATTAGTATTGTTATAAATTTAAAGAGTAAGATTGTTCAAGAATATTTATCAAAACTTACAACCTATACTCAAGAATCGTTCAGTGGAGTTAAAATAATTAAAACTTACACGGTTGAAAAAAATATAAATAAAGAATTAAATAAACTAGCTAACAAAAGCAGAGATAAAAATATGTCTTTGGTAAAAATTCAAGCATGGTTCTTTCCCCTTATGATATTATTAATAGGTATTAGTAATATTTTAGTGGTTTTTATTGGTGGAAGGCAATATATGAATAACGAAATTGAATTAGGCGTATTAGCAGAATTTATTATTTATGTAAATATGTTGACCTGGCCAGTTGCCACAGTGGGTTGGGTCACATCAATTGTTCAGCAAGCAGAAGCTTCTCAAAAAAGAATAAATGAGTTTTTGAACACAAAATCTAGCATAACAAGTAGCGATGAGAATAACATTACTATTGATGGTGAAATTAAATTTAAAAATATTGAATTTACATATCCAGAAACTTTTATAAAAGCTTGCAAAAACATATCATTTTCTTTAAAAAAAGGAGACTCGTTAGCAATAATGGGAGATATTGGCTCTGGTAAATCTACTATACTTGAATTATTATGTAGAATATACGATCCTTCTAAAGGAGAAATATTGATTGATAATATAAATATTAAAAAAATTAATATTAAGGAATTAAGAAATTCAATAGGATATGTTCCTCAGTCAACATTTTTATTTTCAGAGACAATTGAAAAGAATATAAAATTTGGGAATGAAAATGTAAACAAAAATGAATTAGAAAATGCAGCTATAAATGCATGTTTATCTGATGATATTAACTTATTTAAAGATGGGTATAAAACTTTACTTGGTGAAAGAGGAGTAAACTTATCGGGTGGACAAAAACAAAGGCTAGCAATAGCAAGAGCCATAATAAAAAAACCTAAAATATTACTATTGGACGATAGTCTTTCGGCTGTTGACACTGAAACTGAGGAGAAAATATTATCAAATATTAATAAAGTTAGTAGGGATATGACTTTAGTTATAGCAACTCACAGAGTATCTTCAGCTAAAAACTGCAATAAAATCATTATTCTTCAAGATGGTAAAGTAATTGAATATGGGTCTCATAATAGTTTGATGAAGATTGATGGATATTACGCCAATACAGTACTTAAGCAATCCAAATAAAAAAATTATTTATTTGGTGAGTTTGTTTTTTTTCTTCATTTTTGATTGATTAAACTAATTAAAATGGAAGAAAGAAAATATAATGATGCTGAGGATATATACTCAAAAATCCTCAGAGCAGGTAGAAGAACATACTTTTTTGATGTTAGATCTACTAAAGCTGGTGATTACTATTTAACTATTTCTGAAAGTAAAAAGTTTACCAACGAAGATGGTAGTTTTTATTTTAAAAAACATAAAATATATCTTTACAAGGAGGATTTTGAAGGCTTTAATGGATTACTTAAAGAGATGACTCAATATATTATTGATGAAAAGGGGTTAGAGGTTATTAGTGATAGGCATCAAAAAGATTACGTTAAAGAAGAACATCAAACTAAATCAGACGATTCAAAAGATTCAAAAGATTCAAAATCAGAAGAAAACTTTACTGATGTAGATTTCGACGATATATAAAATTTAAAATATCATGAAATATTTAAGCTATTTACTTTTTTTTTTTAGTTTAATAAATTATTCCCAAAATAATTTTGATTTATCTTATTATTTAGAAGATCATGATTCTTACAACCAAAAAATTCCAAAGCCAAGCGATTTTACTTTAGCTAATAAAGAAATTGGTAATTCTCATATAAGTCATGATCGCTTAATTAATTACATGACTGCTTTAGCAAATTCTTCTGATAGAATATCTATTTCTAAGAGAGGAAAAACTTTCGAAGGGAGGTCTTTAATTTTATTAACTATAACATCTGAAACAAATCATCAAAAAATAGAATCTATTAGAAAAGAACATCTAAGTTTAAATACAAATAACAGTAACAAAGATTATAGTCAAATGCCTGTTGTATTATACCAAGGCTATTCAATACATGGAAATGAACCCAGCGGAAGTAATGCAGCAATGCTTTATGCCTATCACTTAGCTGCATCTAATAGTAAAAAATTATTAAATGCATTAAAAAACAGCATTATACTATTGGATCCTTGTTTAAATCCTGATGGATTGCAAAGATTTGCTCATTGGGCTAATACAAACAAAAGTATTAATCTAAATCCTGACAATAATGATCGTGAGTTCGATGAAAACTGGCCAAAAGGAAGAACTAATCACTATTGGTTTGATATGAACCGTGATTGGCTTCCAGTTCAACTACCCGAATCACAAACTAGAATAAAAACATTTCACCAATGGTCTCCAAATGTTTTAACAGATCACCATGAAATGGGAACAAACTCAACTTTTTTTTATCAACCTGGGATTCCTTCTAGAGTAAACCCTTTAACTCCAAAAGAAAATCAGATAATAACAGCCCAAATTGGAAAATTTCACGAAAAAAGACTTAGCGAGATAGGATCTTTATTTTACAGCGAAGAAGATTATGATGATTTTTATTACGGTAAAGGATCTACATTTCCTGATATAAACGGAAGTATTGGTATTCTTTTTGAACAAGCAAGTTCCAGAGGAAGTTTACAAAATAGTGTGAACGGATTATTATCCTTTCCCTTTACAATAAAAAATCAACTAACCACCTCACTTTCAACTTTGGAAGCGGCTGTTGAAATGAAAAACACACTACTAAGTTATCAATCAAATTTTTTTAAAAATTCAAACAAAAAAGCGTCAAGTAAAAAAAATGATTATTATCTAATAACTGATCAAAAAGATAAATCAAAGATTTTTGAATTTTATAAAGTTTTAAATAAACATGAAATAATTACAAAAAAACTCTCAAAAAACTTAGTAGTTAATAACGTTTCCTACAAAATAGAAAATTCAATTTTAGTTCCAAAAAATCAAAATAAAATAAGATTAATAGAGGCTATGTTTGAAAAAAGAAAAAGTTTTAATGATAGTTTGTTTTATGATATTTCAGCATGGTCTTTTTTACACTCATTTGATTTAGAATATACAAATTACTATTCCAAAGAAAATTATAAAAAACTAGCTTTGTCCAAACCTGTTGGAAGTATCTCAAATAAAAATGAATATGCTTATTTATTTTCTTGGAATGATTATTATTCTCCAAAAGTTTTATATGATTTATTACAATCTGGAATTAGGGTAAAAGTTGGTACAAAACCCTTTTCAATTGGATCTAAAAATTTTGACTATGGAACAATATTAATCCCATTTTCTAACCAAAAACTAAGTACTTCTGAAATTAATTACAAAATAGAATTAATTAGTAAAAAAAGTGGAGTTAATTTTTATGGTTATGAATCTAGTCATACAAATGGAATTGACTTAGGAAGTAATGACTTTAAAAATGTTTCAAAACCTAATATTGCGCTAATTGTTGGAGAAGGAGTTACGAGTTATGATGCTGGTGAAATTTGGCATCTATTAGATACCAGATACGAAATACCATTAACTAAAATTAAAAAATCTAATATTTCGAATTACAATCTTTCAAAGTATAGTACAATTATAATGGTAAATGGAAGATATGATTTTGATTCTAAAACCACAGAAAAAATAAAAAAATGGGTTCAAAATGGTGGAAATTTAATTGGTTTTAGAAATTCTATAAACTGGTTGATAAAAAAGAACTTTATCAAACTTAAATTAAATAAAAACATCGCTTCTACTAAAAATTTAAAATTCAAGGATAAAAAGGAACATTTTGGATCTCAGTTGACCAGTGGTGCTATTTTTAACGTAGAATTGGATAGATCACATCCTATTAATTATGGATTTTATAAAAATAAACTCTCCATTTTTAGAAATACAAATATTTATATTGCTAATGATTCAATTGGATACAATAATCCAATTAAATACTCTAAAGATCCTCTTATTAGTGGCTACATTTCCAAGGAAAACCTTTTTTCAATACGAAATTCAAGACCATTTTCTGTAACTAGTTTAGCTAAGGGAAAGGTAGCTGTGTTCACTGACAACACTAATTTCAGGGCCTTTTGGTATGGCACTAATAAATTAATGATGAATGCCATCTTCTTTAGTGGATTAATGTAAACTATTTATCAGTTGGGGATCTAGATTTTTCAAAAGGTCTGTACAATAGGTTTTTAATACTTTCGTTATCCTTTTTATTAAAAAAAGTATCTACGCCATAAATTATTTTTGAAGGATCTAGTTTTTTAAATGTTCCTAATAAATGGTCCCAAAATGAAAAAATATTACCATAATTAGAATCTGTATAAGGCATCTTGTAATGATGATGTACTTTATGCATGTTGGGTGTAACAATTATATAGCTTAGAAATTTATCAATTTTAGGATTTATATTAATATTAGCATGTGTAAATTGAGTAGAAATAACTGAAAGAGATTGATACAAAAAAACTAGCCACATATTTATACCTAAAATTACAACTCCAATAAGTGTAAAGATAAATCTAACTACACTTTCAAAAGGATGATGTCTATTGCCAGTGGTTGTATCAACATTATGATCTGAGTGATGAACTAAATGAATTTTCCATAGAAATTTAACTTTATGTTGAATATAATGTGGCAAGTAAGCTCCTATTAAATCCAATAAAAAAATTCCTAATATAATATGTAAAACAAGTGGGGTTTTAAATAAATTTAAAATACCAAAATTATTGGCAGTAACCCAATCCGCAGAGTTTAATAATAGAAATGCGAGAGAAAAATTTATTAGAATTGTGGTAAATGTGAAAAAAAAATTTGTGTAAGCGTGTTTTAATTTTTTATAATTAAAATTAAATAACGGGATTATAGATTCAATAGACCAAAAAAAGGTAATTCCCCCAACAAGTATAATAGCTCTTTGGAGAGAAGTTATATTTTCAAAAAAGTTAATAAAATCAATCATAATTATTTAATAATAGGTAATTTATAAAAAATTCGATTTAAATTTAAAAAAAAATAATAAAATGGCAAGAACTCCCTCCAATATGATTCCAATTGGATTTAATGCTCCTCCTTTTGAATTATATGATACCAACTCAAAAAAAATATTGAAGTCAGATAATCTTTTTGGTAAAAAATGTACACTTGTGATGTTTATATGCAACCATTGTCCATTTGTAGTCCATGTAAATAAAGAAATTGTGAACATGGCAAATGATTTTAAAGAAAAAGGTATTTCATTTGTTGCAATTTCTAGTAATGATATAAAAAATTACCCGGAAGATAATCCTGAAAAAATGAGTGAAACGGTAATTAAAGAAAAATATACCTTTCCATATTTATATGACGAAACACAAGAAGTTGCAATAGAATATGATGCTGCATGTACACCTGATTTTTATATTTTTGATAAAAATAAAAAGCTAATTTATAGAGGACAAATGGATGATTCCAGGCCAGGAAATAAAATACCAGTTACTGGAAAAGATATAAGAAAGGTATTTGATTGTGTTTTGACTTCAAAAAAAATAGATCTAATTCAAAAACCAAGCATTGGGTGTAATATTAAATGGAAAAACTAGATTAATTCCACTTCGAATATCAAAGTAGCATTTGGAGGAATTACACCTCCTGCTCCACTTGATCCATATGCTAAATTGGATGGAATTATAAACCTGGCCTTATCACCCTTATTAAGTAACATTATACCCTCATCCCAACCCGGAATTACCTGACCTTCTCCAACTTTGAATTCAATAGGTTGATTTCTTTTGTATGAGGAATCAAATACAGTTTGATCTAATAACTGTCCTTTATAGTGAACTTTAACTAAATCTCCTGGAAAAGGTTTTAATCCGTCACCTTTTTTTAGAATAATATATTTTAAACCTGATTTAGTTTCTTTGAAACCTTTTGATATTTCTTTGATAATATCATTTTCTTTTGAAATTAAACCTTCCAATTCTTTATCTTTTTTATTTTTAAATTCATTAAAAGCTTTAATAGCATTCCAATCACAAGCCTCTTTGCCCTCTCTTAAAATTTCAACTGAGGACATTATATCATTTTGCTGTATTAAATTAACTATTTCTTGACCTTCAACTACTTCTCCAAAAACTGTATGTTTATTATCTAGCCATTCGGTTGGAATATGAGTTATAAAAAATTGACTTCCATTAGTTGCTTTACCTGAATTCGCCATAGATAAGATTCCAGGTTTATTATGTTTTAAATCAGGATGGAATTCATCATCAAATTTATATCCCGGATCACCCATTCCAGTTCCTTGTGGGCATCCTGCCTGAATCATAAAATCTGGAATTACCCTATGAAATTTTAATCCATTGTAAAAAGGCTCTCCTTTGGATTTGAATGTATTGTCTAACTTACCTTCAACTAGACCAACAAAATTAGCAACTGTTCCGGGGGTTAATTTATAATGTAATGACAGTAATAAATCTCCTTTACTTGTAACAATTTTAGCATAAATACCTTCTTTCATAAAACCTTTTTTAAATTATTTATAAAGTGCCGCAAGTTAAACTAAAGGTTTTTAATTTGAAAGGAAATAAATTAATTAGACACATCATTAATAAACTTTATTCGATATAATTTTAAATCAGACTCTTCATAATCTCCATCAAATTCATCAATTGCTAAGTTTATGTCATCAGATTGAGAATCAATGAAATAATCATACAACTCATCTTGTTGGTCTTCATCAAAAATTTCATCAATCATATAATTAACATTTAACTTTGTTCCTGAAAAAACTATTGTTTCTAATTCCTTAATTAATTCCGAAAGCTCGATTCCTTTTGAATCTGCAATATCAGTAGGTTGAATTTTTCTATCTATACTTTGGATAATAAATAGTTTTAATGCAGAATTAGTTCCTGTTGTCTTAACAATCAAGTCATCTGGTCTAATAATATCATTTTCTTTAACATATTCTTTTATAAGTATGACAAAAGAATCTCCAAACTTGATTGCTTTTCCGTCGCCTACCCCGTTAATATTTTTTAACTCATTTAGTGAAATTGGGTATTTAATAGCCATTTCTTCAACTGAAGATTCTTGAAAAATAGCATAAGGAGGAATTCCTTTAGATTTTGCCATTTTTTTTCTTTCCCCAATTAATATTGAAAACAAAACTTTATCAAATACACTTTTTACTGTTGAAATAGACTGTTTTGATAAATTATTTGATTCCAAATAATTATGATTTTCAGTTATATAAAAATCTGTTGGATTTTTTAAATATTCTTTAGAACTCTCAAGCAACTTTATAATTCCATAAGATTCAACTACTTTATTAATCATTCTTTTGACTAGCATATGTCTAATTAAAGAATTCCAAAAAACTTCTTTGAATTCTTTTCCGATGCCAAAAAAATCACTCTTTGAAATATTATGTGATCTAAGTAAATTAGTTTCTTTACCTACTAAACAACCAACTAATTCTTTTATTCTATATTGTTCTTTTGTCTTGATAATTAATTCAATTACTGTTTTGACCTGATCAATAGCGTTTATTTTAGTTTTTGGATTCTTCATATTATCATCCATCAGAGCTCCCTTCCCATTTTTTTCATCATAATTTTCGCCAAAATAATTAAGTAAAAACTTTCTCCTTGACATTGAAGTTTCCGAATAAGCAGCCATTTCATCCAATAAAGAATAACTCTGCTCTTGTTCTGCTATTGGTTTTCCAGACATAAACTTTTCGAGTTTTTCAATATCCTTATATGAATAAAAGGCTAGACAATGCCCTTCCCCTCCGTCTCTTCCTGCCCTTCCGGTTTCTTGATAATAACTTTCTAAACTTTTAGGTATGTCATAATGAATAACAAACCTTACATCAGGTTTATCGATACCCATTCCAAAAGCTATAGTAGCAACAATAATATCACATTCTTCCATTAAAAACATATCTTGATTTTTAACTCTAGTTTTAGGTTCTAAACCAGCATGATAAGGAAGTGCATTTACTCCATTTACCTGAAGAAACTCAGATAGCTCATTGACACTTTTTCTCGATAAGCAGTAAATAATACCTGATTTACCTTCTCTTTTTTTTATAAAATAAATAATATCCTTATTTATCTCATTTGTTTTACTTCTAACCTCATAAAAAAGATTTGGCCTATTAAAAGATGCTTTATAAAGAGTAGCATCTTCCATTTCCAAATTTTTAATAATATCGTCTTTCACCTTTGGAGTTGCGGTTGCTGTTAATGCTATAATTGGAATATCTTTTTTAATCTTATTGACTATATTGTTTAGGTTTCTATATTCTGGTCTAAAATCATGGCCCCACTCTGAAATACAATGTGCCTCATCAATTGCTAAAAAAGAAATATTGGATTTACTTAAAAATTCAATATAATTTTCTTTAGCCAATGATTCTGGTGCCACATACAATAATTTAGTAATTCCATTAGAAATATCATTTTTAACATTTTGAATTTGAGTATTGTTTAATGAAGAATTCAAAACATGGGCAATTCCATCATTTGAAGAAATTCCCCTAATTACATCTACTTGATTTTTCATCAAAGCAATCAAAGGAGAAACAACTAATGCAGTACCTTGAGATAACAAAGCTGGTAATTGAAAACACAAGGACTTTCCTGCACCAGTTGGCATAATTACCATAGCACTTTTTCTTTTTAAAATAGTTTGGATAATTTCCTTTTGGTCCCCTTTGAAGTTTGAAAAACCGAATAAAGTTTTTAACTCTTTATTTAAATCTAAATCTAACTTCATTTACTTTCCTAAAAGGTATTTTGTACCTTTGTCTATTAAATATACCATTAAAAGATTATTAAAAAAACTATTTTGGATTCAAAATTTGATATAATTCAAACTGCAAAAAACAGTATCAATAACCAAGGGAATTCTATTTTAGAATTGTCAAATTTCATTAATAAAGACTTTAAAAGTTCTGTTGAATTAATAAATTCTATTGAAGGTAAAGTTATAGTAAGTGGCATAGGCAAAAGTGCAATTATTGGTATGAAAATTGTTGCAACTTTAAATTCTACTGGAACACCTTCAATTTTCATGCATGCAGCAGAAGCTGTTCATGGTGATTTAGGGATCGTTCAAAACAATGACGTCATTATTTTAATTTCAAAAAGTGGAAATACAAATGAAATTAAGGATCTTATACCATTTTTAAAAAATACAGGAGTTAAATTAATAGCAATATCATCTAATGAAAACTCTTTTTTGGTTAAAAATTGTGATTACTTTTTAAATAGTTTTATTAAAAAAGAAGCTGGTCCAAATAATTTAGCACCAACCACTAGTACTACTGCTCAACTCGTTGTTGGAGACGCTTTAGCAATATGTCTTTCTGAAATGAAAGGTTTTAAAGAAAATGATTTTGCTAGATTTCATCCCGGTGGAACATTAGGGAAGAAACTTCATCTTAAAGTAAAAGACTTAGTAAGTAAAAATTTAAAACCCCAAGTTAAGTTAGACGAAAGTTTTAACAGCGTAGTTAATGAAATTTCAAAAAAAATGTTAGGTGCGACAGCAGTTATAAATAAAGAAGTAGCTGTAGGAATAATTACCGATGGAGATATAAGAAGGGTTTTTTCTAAAAATTTAGATTTAAAATCAATTAAAGCTTCAGACTTAATGTCTAAATCTCCAAAAAAAATTAATTCAGAAATTTTAGCATCAGATGCTTTAAAAATTATGAATTCAAATAAAATTACTCAACTGATTGTCGAGGATAATAAAACTTATATTGGAATTATTCATTTGCACAACATACTTAACGAAGGAATTTCTTAATGAAAAATACTAATATTGACGAAATGTCTTTTTTAGATCATCTTGAGGATTTAAGGTGGCATCTAATTAGGTCTGTATTTGCTATACTTATTGCTGCAAGTTTAGCATTTATTGCAAAAGATTTTATTTTTAATCAGGTTCTTTTTGGACCTAAAAATATAGATTTCTTTACATATGATGTTCTCTGTAAAATATCTAAAAGTATTGGACTTGACGAAAGTTTTTGCATAAGTGAAATGCCCTTTAGAATTCAAAGTAGAACTATGTCTGGACAATTTTCAGCACATATCTGGGTATCTATAACAGCTGGATTTATAATTGCTTTTCCTTATGTTATTTATCAATTCTGGAGTTTTATTAGCCCTGGGTTATATTTAAATGAGAAAAAAAATGCAAGAGGTTTTATTTTGATTTCCTCTTTATTATTCTTTATTGGAGTTTTATTTGGTTATTACATAGTCACCCCATTGTCAATAAATTTTTTGGGTTCTTACAGTGTTAGTAATGAAATTTTTAATGATTTTGATTTGGATAGTTATGTTGGATTAATAAGGGCATCTGTAATAGCTTCAGGCCTAATTTTTGAATTACCTATTATAATATTTTTTTTAACTAAAATAGGTCTGGTTACACCAGAAATAATGGTGAAATATCGAAAATTTGCATTAGTTCTTGTTTTAGTATTATCTGCCGTTATTACTCCTCCGGACATTGCAAGTCAAATTATAGTGGCTATCCCCATAGTTGTTTTATATCAAATTAGTATATATATCTCTAAGTTTGTATTGAGAAAAGAAAAATTAAAAAATGAAATTAAAGGCTAATAACATATTTAAATCTTACAAAGGAAGAAAAGTAGTTAATGATATTTCTCTTGAAGTTAATCAAGGTGAAATTGTTGGATTATTAGGCCCTAATGGTGCTGGAAAAACAACAACATTTTATATGATAGTTGGATTAATAAAGCCTGAAAGTGGTGTAATATCTATTGATAGTTATGACTTAACTAACTTTCCAATGTATTTAAGAGCCCAAAAAGGAATTGGTTACTTAGCACAAGAACCATCTGTATTTCGAAAACTTTCCGTTGAAGACAACATTAAAGCTGTTTTAGAACTAACTGATTTAAATAAGGAGGAACAGTTGAATAAAATGGAAAAATTAATAGAAGAATTTGGTTTACAGAAAATAAGAAAAAACAGAGGAGATTTACTTTCTGGAGGGGAAAGAAGAAGAACAGAAATAGCAAGAGCTTTGGCTACTGACCCAAAATTTGTTTTATTAGATGAACCATTTGCAGGAGTTGATCCAATAGCTGTTGAAGATATTCAAAAAATTGTTTCACATTTAAAAAAGAAAAATATAGGTATTTTGATTACAGATCACAATGTACAAGAAACATTAGCAATCACTGACAGAACTTACTTAATGTTTGAAGGAAACATACTTAAAGCTGGTATTCCTGAGGACCTGGCTAAAGATGAAATGGTCAGGAAACTCTATTTAGGTCAAAATTTCGAATTCAGGAAAAAAAATCTAGAGTTTAATTCTTAGCAAACTAATAAAAATATATAATATTATTATAATGGGTAATGCACCCGTATTAAAAACTACTATTAATAGCATAGATAATATTGAAAAAAGAAATCTCAATTTATTTTCTTTAAATGATAGGTTTTTAAATTTAAAAGAAAACATTTTTAGATTACAAACTAATAAATAAGAAAACAGAATTGTTATCAATAAAAGAAAATATGCATTATCTAAAATATTTGAGTAACTAATTAGGAATTTATTTTCAAACAAAAAAGGTAAAAAAACAATGAATAAAGCATTAGCAGGTGTTGGTAAGCCTTTAAAATGAGAATCATTGTGATTTAAATTAAATTTAGCTAATCTATATGAGCAAGCTATTGTAATTAAAAAAGAAAAATAAGGTAATATTTGAAAATAAGAATCTGAATTACTTTGATTAATAAAACTAGAATTTTTTAAAAGAATAAACATTACAACAGAGGATGATAAACCAAAAGTTATCAAATCTGAAAAAGAATCTAATTGAACTCCCAATTTAGATTTAACATTTAATACTCTAGCAAAAAAACCATCAAAAAAATCACAAAACATTCCAAGTAAAACGAATAATGCTAAAGTATTAAGATCTCCGTTTAGTCCATATACAACTGCAATACAACCAAAAAAAAGGTTCAAAAAAGTAAAAGTATTAGGCAAAAAAGACAATAATTTCATTTTTTAAAATTAGTGATTTAAAAGAACATCGCTATTTCTATAATTAATTATCAAAAAAATTTTGATTTTTGTTAACTTGATTTTGTAATTTTCAAAAAAAATTGAATAAAAAATTTCTTTTACTCAGCATATTATCTGGACTTCTTTTAGGATTTTCTTGGCCAGTCAACGGAACAGTTTTTTTTATCTTTATAGCATTTGTTCCTCTTTTGATTATTGAAAATAATTTAAGATACAAATCTATTTCAAAAATATTTTTTTATAGTTTATTGACTTTCATAATTTGGAATATCATTACTTGTTGGTGGCTAATTTATTCTACAACTTTTGGAATGGTGTTTGCCATTGTACTTTATTCATTATTAATGACTTTAGTCTTTTCATCCTTCAGTCTAATTTCAAAAAAAATCGGAAATAAACTAGGAATTATTTACTTCATTTCATCTTGGATTATTTATGAAAAAATTAATTTAATTTGGGATTTTTCTTGGCCATCTTTAATTTTAGGTAATGTTTTTTCAGAGTCTCACCATTTGATTCAGTGGTATGAATACACTGGTTCCTTTGGTGGAACTTTGTGGATTCTAGTAGTTAATTTTATTTTTTTTCAATCTTATAATAACTACTTAAATAAAGAAAAAAGTTTTAAAAAATATTTTTCTATTTCATTATTAGCTATTTCAATTCCAATTATTATTTCTCTTTACATTTATGATAATCAAACTATAAATAACAAAAAGTTAGATGTTTCTATTATTCAACCCAACATTGATCCCTACAACGAAAAATATGGAAGAACTAATATTAATATATTAAAAGAATTTAAAGATATCACCAGAGACGATGTTTTTAATAATAGAATAATTTTTACCCCCGAAACATATTTTTCTGAAAGTCCTGGTTATTCATTAAATAACTTTTTTGATTCTTCTTTTTACAACAACTTAAATTC
>MDSV01164832.1_pt1 | contig 14327 bp, 15 predicted proteins | sample 810851 | NCBI WGS metagenome assembly MDSV01 (sample SAMN05326640, study PRJNA326480) | marine metagenome | isolation source: seawater | place: Atlantic Ocean: North East | collected 2012 | reverse complement strand
TTCGAATATATTCACTCATTAGATAGTCAAAAATTAGCTGATATTTTATCTAAATCAGAAAGAACTATAGGCAAATCTATAAATTATTTTATACAAGTAAATATTGGAAATGAAAACCAAAAGTCAGGAATTCCATACAATGAAGTCGATGAATTTTATACTTATTGTGCAAAAGAAAAAAAGATGAATATCTTGGGCTTGATGGCAATACCTCCTAATGATGGGAAAACGGAGGAATATTTTAAGAGTTTGTCAGAACTAAATTCTTCTCTTGGTCTTAAAGAATTAAGTATAGGAATGTCAGCGGATTATATGAAAGCTATTCATCATAAGGCTACCTTTTTAAGAATTGGGAGCTCAATTTTTGGTGAAAGGTCTTAATTAATTTCAATAGATGTTTTTTTATTTATATACAAAAGCATTTTTTTTAATTCAATTTTTTTAATCGCTATACAACCCTTTGTTCCTGAATAGTTTTTTCTTGCAACATGAATAAAAACTGCACTTCCCTTGTTTTTAATAATTGGGTTCATATTATAATTTAAAATTAAAATAATATCGTAAATATTATCTTTACGAAATAATTTTTCAGCTTTGAACCTAAAAGGAAATTTTATTAGCTTATTATATCTTGCAGACCTTGAGTCATCGCACCATCCCATATTTTTATGAATAGGTAATTTAGGTATACTTGTATCTAGTTTAAGGACTCGGTCTTTTCTATATAATACGTACAGAACTCTAAACTTACCTTTAGGTGTTTTGAAATCTCCTTCCCTTTTTTTTCTACTAATTCCTCTTTTACCAATGGCACATTTTACCTTATAGTGATTAAAGTATACTTTTTTATTTTTAATAATTATATGCATAAGTTAAAAGTTTTAGCATTCGGATCAAAAAATTTTAACATTTCGTTAGAAGAACTTAAATATCATTTAAGTTTTAAACTTACCACTGATAATAACGAATTTATTGAAGAAAAATTTAAAAATTTTGAAGTTTTATTTATTCATGAGCACTATTTTAAAAATGATTTAGTTAAAAAAAGAGAAAATTTGAAAAAGACTGATAAAATAAAAGTTTTAGTTTCGCATACTAAAGATACGCAATTTGACTTTTTTTCTGAAAAATTATTATTACCAATAGGTCTAGATGATTTAAACAAAAGCATAGAGAACGCGGTAGCAAAAAAAAACTTCAATAAAAATTCAACAATAAAAATTCAAAACTATGTTCTGGATAAGAATGAAAAAAAATTAAAAAATAATGATAATCATATTCTCTTAACAGAAAAGGAAGTCCAACTTTTGGAGTTATTTTTAAGAAATAAAAAACCTATAAGCAAAAATATGATTCTTAAACATGTTTGGAAGTATGCTGCAGAGGCAGATACTCATACTGTTGAAACTCATATTTATAGACTACGGAAAAAAATAAGATCAAATTTTGCTGATGAAAACTTTATAAAAAATTATAAAAATGGATATGTTATATGAAAAAAAGAAACAAAATAGCTGCTGATCTTTTTACAAAAAAGTATCGAAAACGTGTTGTAAGGCCAAAAAAAGGAAAAGGAAGTTTTAAAAGAAAAAAAAAGTAATTTAGCTTAATCTTGCCCCTATAATTTGAATAACTTTAGACGACATATCAGTAGCAGTTTCTAAGCTTTCCTCTAATGATTTATTATTAATATACCCATGAAGGAACCCTCCAGCAAATAAATCTCCAGCTCCTGTTAAGTCTTTAATGGAAAGATTTTTTTTTGCTGCACATTCAGCAACTTTATTACCAGCGACTGCTAATGCTCCTTTTTCTCCACGGGTAATAACAATCAATTTATTTATTTCTTTTGCAAAGTTAATCACTTGATCAAATTCTTTTACATTAATTAAAGACATAATCTCTTGTTCATTTGCAAAAGTGATATCTAATTTGCTTTTAACTAATTCTAAAAATTGAGGTTTATGTCTTTCAACGCAAAATAAATCAGACAATGACATCGCAACTTTATTTGAGTTATTAATTGCTTTTTCAAATGCTTTTTTTGGTTCTCCTTCATCCCAAAGATAACCCTCTAAAAATAAAATTTTGCTTTTTTTAACAGCTTCAACATCAATATCATTTTGATTAATTTTTCCTGCTGTTCCTAGAAAGGTGCACATTGTTCTTTCTGAGTCTGGAGTAATCAAAATTAAACATGTTCCAGTAGGTAAAATTTCTTTTTTTTTTGAGTAGAAATATTTGACTTTCTCTTTTTTTAACCCATCTTCATATTTGTTACCTAGGTCATCATCACTAATTTTTCCAATAAAGCCAACCTCATTATTTAGCTGAGAAAGACCGACTATAGAGTTTGCAACAGAACCTCCTGAAATAGTTTTTTCAATTTTAAGGTTTAATAATAATTTCTTAAATTCACTCTCATCAATTAGCTTCATCGTGCTCTTGGTTAGCCTATTATTAGAAAGAAATTCTTCATTTACTTTACAAATAACATCAACTATTGCATTTCCTATTCCTAATACTTTCATTTAAGCCTTCAGAGTTTTTATTGGTTTTTTTCTATTTGGATAACAGCTTTTACAAATTTTACAAGTTATTCCATAACAATCTCGTGCTTTACAAAATTCTCTTCCGTACCAAATAATTTGCAAATGAAGTTTGTTCCAGTATTTTTCAGGGAAAATATCCTTAAGATCTTTTTCAGTTTGAACAACATTTTTGCCACTAGTTAACCCCCATCTTTGAGCTAACCTATGAATGTGAGTATCGACCGGAAAAGCTGGATACCCAAAACCTTGAGACATTACAACACTAGCTGTTTTATGGCCAACTCCAGGAAGCCCCTCTAATTGCTCGTAAGTTTTAGGAACTTTACCATTATGTTTTTCAATTAAAGTTTTAGATAAATAATAAATACTCTTGGCTTTTACTCTAAATATTCCAATTTTTTTAATTAATTTTTCGATTTTTTTTCTTCCTAATTTTACAAAATGCCTAGGCTGATTATATTTTGGATATATATTTTTTGTAACATTGTTGACATTTACATCTGTACATTGAGCTGAGAGTAACACTGATATCAATAGCGTGAATATATTTTTGTAGTTTAAAGGCACTGGAACTTTAGGATAAGTTTTATTTAAGATTTTTAAAATGATCTTAGATTTTGCTCTATTATTCACTTAAAATTTAAAAGATTTCTCATGGTGTATAGACCAGGCTTTTTTTTAAAAAGCCATTTTGCAGCAGTTAATGCTCCCTCAGAGTACAGAGCTCGATCAAAAGACTCGTGATTTAAAGTTACTATTTCTTTTCCACTAGAGAACTTAACTTCATGTTCTCCTATTACGCTTCCTTTTCTTATAGAGTTGAAATTGATTTTCTTACCGTAAGGAAATGATTTTTTGTTTAAATATTTTTTTCCTATCATATTGTATAAATTTTTGTCTTTACCTATTGATATTCCTTCTGCAAGCATTAAAGCAGTTCCAGAGGGGTAATCTTTTTTACCTTTATGATGAACTTCGTAAACTTTACTTAAATATTTTTTTCCTAATGATTTAGAAGCAATTTCAGACAAGTACATTAATAAATTCACACCTAAACTCATATTTCCAGCTTTTAAAATGGGAATTTTTCTAGAATAACTTTTAATTATTTTTTCTTGTTTTTTTGTAAAACCAGTTGTTCCAATCACAACCCTCTTTTTTTGTTTTGTAGCAATTTTCAAAACATTTAAAGTACATTCCGGGATAGTAAAATCAATAATTACATCAGCTTTTTTAAATGCACTGACTGTGTTTAACTCAGGTATAATTCCATTTATTTTTTTATTTACTTTTTTACTTTCAGTTAAAGATACTAATTTAAAATTTTTATCTGATTTTAAGGACTTAATAATCTTTTGACCCATCCTTCCCATGCACCCTGTGACAGCTAAATTAATTTTTTTCATTGTTTAACTAAGTAGATAATTACAATAATACTAAACACAATTATAGTCCAAATAGATAAATTCTTCAGAATTTGTTTAACCTTATTATTTGAAGATAAAAATCCAGGTAAGACTAAAGCTAAAACAGCAATTAAGAAGATTGCTGACATTATTTGGTCAGTTTCCATTTATATTATGAACTTTTCCAAAACTTTTTAGCTTTTTCAAAAAAACTTTTAATTACAGGATCAGGCTTATTATTTTCTATCTGATTAAATTCTTCTAATATTTCTTTCTGTCTTTTAGACAAGCTAGTTGGAACCTGGGTAACAACCCTTATATATAAATCACCAAAAATATTTCTTCTTAATATAGGCATTCCCTTTCCTTTAAGTCTAAATTGTTTTCCATGTTGAGTACCAGCTGGAATTTTAATTTTTGACTTTCCCCCATCTATAGATGGCACTTCTACTGTTGTTCCTAACGATGCATCTGAAAAAGTAATTGGGAGTTCATAATATAAATTCTCCTCAGATCTTTTAAAAATATTGTGGTTATCAATCGATATAAATAAATATAGATCACCGTTTGAACCTCCTTTTCCGCCTGCCTCTCCTTTTCCGGATAATCTAATTCTAGTTCCATCATCAACTCCTTTTGGGATTTTTACGGTAACATTTTCACTGCCTTGTGTTTTTCCGTTCCCATTACAATTTTTACACGGGCTTCCAATTGTTTCTCCATAACCATTACATTGAGGACAAGTTTGTTGAATTGTAAAAAAACCTTGATTAGTTCTAACTTTACCTCTACCCGAACAATAGTTACACTTAACAGGTTTAGATCCTTTTGCTGCACCACTTCCAGTGCAAGAGACACATTTTTTATACGTAGTATATTTTATATTTCTTTCTAATCCTTTGTAAGCTTCTTCTAAACTTATACTTACGTCATATCTTAAGTCACTTCCTCTGTTGCTAGATCTCCTAGAGGAATTACCTCCACCAAAATCTCCAAAAAAATCTTCAAAAATATCTGAGAAAGATGAAGTGTCAAAACCTCCAAAACCCTGCCCACTTCCCCCAGCTCCTTCAAAAGCCGCATGACCAAATTGATCATAATTAGTTTTTCTTTTTTCATCTGAAAGTACATGATAAGCTTCACTTGCTTCTTTAAACTTCTCTTCAGAGTTTTTGTCGCCTTTAGTTTTGTCTGGGTGATATTTTAGTGCTGATTTTCGGTAAGCTTTTTTAATTTCATCTTTAGATGCTGACTTGGTTACACCTAAGACATCATAATAATCTCTTTTTGCCACAGGACGTCTCCTTTACAATTATCTTAGGCGCTCTTTTCTTTGTCTTCTTCTTTTTTTTCTTTTACGTCTTCAAAATCTGCGTCAACAACATTATCTTTATCATCAGGTTTATTGCTGTCTTTATTATTATCTTTTATGTCAGGTTTTTGTTGACTTTTATATACTGCTTCTCCTAATTTCATTGAGGCTTGAACTAAGCTTTGTGTTTTTTTCTTAATATCTTCAACATCAGTCCCTTCAAGAGATTTTTTGAGGTCTGTAATTCCAGTTTCTATAGCTTTTTTCTCCTCAGCAGAAACTTTGTCGCCGTGTTCTTTTAAACTTTTCTCTGTAGAAAACACAAGACTGTCTGCTTGATTTCTTGCATCTATAGTTTCTCTTTTTTTCTTATCAGCCTCTTTATTGGCCTCTGCGTCTTTGACCATTTTACTTATTTCCTCCTCGGACAATCCTCCTGAGGCTTGAATTTGTATTTTCTGCTCTTTACCAGTTCCTTTATCTTTAGCAGATACATTTACAATTCCATTTGCGTCTATATCGAAAGTAACTTCAATTTGAGGTGTGCCTCTAGGGGCAGGAGCTATTCCAACAAGCTCAAAGTTTCCTAAAATTTTATTGTCAGCCGCCATTTCTCTTTCACCTTGTAAAACTCTAATAGAGACAGCTGGTTGATTGTCTTCTGCAGTTGAAAAAACCTGACTTTTTTTTGTTGGAATTGTTGTATTTTTTTCAATTAGTTTAGTAGAAACTCCTCCAAGCGTTTCTATTCCTAAAGAAAGAGGCGTTACATCTAATAACAAGACATCTTTAACATCTCCTTGAAGAACACCACCTTGTATAGCTGCACCCATGGCAACTACTTCATCAGGATTTACACTTTTATTTGGTTCTTTACCAAAAAAGTTTTTAACTGTTTCGATAATTTTAGGCATTCTAGTCATACCACCTACAAGCACAACTTCATTTATTTCTGCAGCTGAAAAACCGGAATCTTTTAATGCCGTCTTACATGGCTCCAATGTTCTATCTACCAATGATTGAACTAAAGCCTCTAGTTTAGCTCTAGTAAACTTTAGATTTAAGTGTTTAGGTCCAGATTTATCAGCAGTAATAAATGGAAGGTTAATCTCAGTTTCAGCAGCTGAAGAAAGTTCAATCTTAGCTTTTTCGGCAGCCTCTTTTAATCTTTGCAGAGCGAGTTTATCAGTTTTTAGATCAATACCGTTATCTTTTTTGAATTCACTTGCTAAATATCCCACTATTTCATCATCAAAGTCTTCTCCACCTAAAAAGGTATCACCATTCGTTGATTTCACTTCAAATACTCCATCTCCGATTTCTAAAATAGAAATATCGAAAGTACCTCCACCTAAATCATAAACAGCAATTTTTTTTCCACCTTTTTTGTCTAAGCCGTATGCTAGTGATGCTGCGGTTGGTTCATTTATAATTCTTAAAACCTCTAAACCTGCTATCTTACCGGCATCTTTTGTTGCTTGTCTTTGAGAGTCATTAAAATAAGCTGGTACTGTAATAACAGCTTTTGTAACAGCCTGACCTAAATATTTTTCAGCTGTCTCTTTCATTTTTTGTAATACAAATGCAGATATTTGAGCAGGAGAATATTTCTTTCCTTTACCTTCTATCCAGGCGTCTCCATTTTCAGATTTAATAATCTTATAAGGCACTTTTGAAATATCTTTTTGAACTGAGGGACCATCAAATTTTCTGCCAATTAATCGCTTTGCAGCAAAAATAGTGTCGCCTGCGTTTGTTACAGCCTGTCTCTTGGCAGGTTGGCCAACAAGTTTTTCTTCTTTATCTAAAAAGGCAACAACCGATGGAGTTGTTCTTGCACCTTCAACATTTTCTAAAACTTTTGCCTGCTTACCATCCATGATGGCAACGCATGAATTAGTTGTTCCTAAATCTATTCCTATAACTTTGCTCATAATTTTAATTCCTAATATTTACTATCTTTATATGGGTGTTTTTTTTCTCTCTACAAGGTTTCATTCCCTTTTTTTTCCTCTTTTTCCGGCTTTTTGACTACTTTTTTCTTTGCAACCGCTACTAATGCAGGACGAAGCAATCTATCTCCTAGCATATATCCAGTTTGAATTTCCTGAACTATAGAACCTGTTTCTGCTTTTTCATCCTCTATTTCAGTCATAGCTTGGTGTAAGTTAGGATCAAATTTACTATTTTCTGTAATTATTTTTTTAATTTTATTTTTTTCAAAAATTGAAACTAAATCTTTTTCTATGATATTGATATTTTCTAAAAACCTATCTAAATCTTTATTATTTTTAAGCACTGTATCATTTCTCATAGCAGACTTAGCTCTTTGTAAATTATCTAAAATAGCCAAATTTTCTTTAGCAAAGTTGTAAGATCCAAACTCAAATGCATCCTTAACTTCTTTTTCAAATCTACGTCTTTGGTTCTCTATTTCTGCTAGTGATCTTAATAATTTATCTTCACATTCAGCAAGTTTGTCTTCTAAAGGCTTTTCTCGATCGATATCATTTTTTGATTTGTCAGTGATATCTTTATCTTTTTCTAGTTCTTTACCTAACTTTTTTTTATCTTCAATCATGATAACTGCTATATAGTATTTAAAATTTAAAATACTAGACATAAATGAAAAAAATTTTAATAGGCACTCATAACAAAGGAAAATTTAAAGAAATTAGCTTTTTAATGTCCAAAAAGATAAAAAAGATTTCACCTAATACTTTAAATATAAAAAGCCCAAGGGAAACCGGTAAAACATTTTCTTCAAATTCTAAACTAAAAGTAAATTATTTTTCTAAATTTACAAGATTACCAGTCATTTCAGACGACTCTGGACTTTGTATAAAATCACTTGGACAAAGACCAGGAGTATATTCTGCAAGATTTGCAAAAAAGCATGGAGGTTTTTTAAAAGCAATGAAACATATATTAAATATAATGAAAAATTCTAAAAATAGATCAGCAACATTTATATGCAGTCTTTCATTTAAGTATCCAGAAGGAAAAATAATTACTGTCGTAGGCAAAATAAAGGGAATAATTTCAAATAAAATTTTAGGAAAAAATGGGTTTGGATATGATCCGATATTTATTCCAAATACTAAAAAAATTACCTTTGGACAGATGTACAAATCTCAAAAGATGAAAATGGATCATAGATATATTGCATTTAAAAAAATGAAAAAAAAAATTAAAATTTTGTAAATTTATTTTTTTCTACTTTATATATATTCAGATCTTGTATAATCTTCTTATTGTTAAAACTAAATTTTCCAATTTTACCTTTAATTTTTCCATTAAATGAGAAATCGCTAACAGAAGTAACTTTTCCCCTTTTTTTCCAAAAATAATAAACCAAACCTATAGCATCGTAAGTTAAAATGGTAATTTCATTGGGGTAATCTTTAAAAGTTTTAAAATAATTATTTTTATATTTTTTGAATTCTTTATAGTTTACTGAAGGATAATATAAATTTTTAATTGTATTTTCATAAAATATACTTTCATCAAACCATTGATTTATAGTAGTGAACAAAACTTTATCTTGATCTACATCTGTAAATATTAAAGATGCTAAGACACTTTTTAAACTATTGCCAAAGTCAATAATTATAACAGAGTCAAAGTTTACATCTCCAATAGTATATTTTTGCTCTAATTTTTTTAACTGACGTTTTGATTGCTCATCATCTTTGTCTTCAAAAATTTTTTTTCTTAGCTCTAAATTTTTTTTTCTTTGAGCATAATTTGTTAAAATTTCAATTTCTCCTGTTAAAATCTTAGGATCGGGATTGTATTTGAAAACTTTATAGTTTTTAAGTTCTAATTTATTCAATTCACTTTCAACTAAATTTGTATATTGATTTTTAGGAATTAATATTAGAGTTTTTTTCTTTTTTTTCTTTTTAATAAATTTTATTAAAGCAATCATTTGGGACTCAAGGCTTATACCTATACTAATTATGTTGCTTTGAAATTCAGGGTTTATATTGGAAGGTGAAATAAAGACTATGTCGTTAAATTTTTTTACAATTTTGAAATCTTCATAATTTATAGGTCCTATTATAACTCTAGCACCCAATGATCGAATTTCTTCCACCGCATTCTGTAATTTTTCTTTGTCCGCATACCCTGTATCTCTTGGAATGATGATAACATTTTTGTCATCAATTTCATCTAATGCTAGTTGTAAGGAATATAATACTGACTCCCCAAGTTTTTTATATTCTCCACTAAGAGGAGCAAGCAATCCTACCTTTAGTACACTATTATCTTCACTACAATAAAGATTAGAATTAAAAATTATTGATATATAAGCTATTATTATAAAAATTTTTTTTTTCATAAAATGAATTTATCTACTAAAACCTTATATATTGTTTCAACTCCTATTGGAAATCTTGATGATATAACTTTAAGAGCAATTAATGTATTAAAAAACTCTGACATAATTCTTTGTGAAGATACAAGACATTCTTTAAAACTATTAAATCATTTAAATATCAAAAAAAACTTAATTTCATATCACAAGTTTAACGAAAAAAAAGAACTTGGAAAAATTATAAAATATTTAAATGAAGGCGAAATTTTGTCCTTAATATCTGACGCAGGGACTCCTCTGCTGTCAGATCCTGGACGTCTATTAATACAAAGATGTATCCAAGAAAATATAAATATTGTTCCGATACCAGGAGTATCCTCCATTACTTCTTCAATGAGCATTTCAGGTTTTAAAGATCAATTCCTATTTTATGGCTTTTTGCCTAAAACTGAAAATGAGCTTGAAAAGACCTTATCTTCCTTAAGCAAATTTAGTTTTTCTCAAATTTTTTTTATACCTTCAATAAAGATAAATCTTTATTTAAAAAAATTCAAAATATACTTTCATGGTCGAAAGGTGCTGATCGCAAAAGAAATGACAAAATTGCATGAATATTTTTATAGAAGTAATATAGATGATATTAGCATGTTCAAATCTCCTATTAAAGGAGAGTTGACAGTTGTAATTTCAGAAAATAATACTAAGGAAAAATTTCTTGATGAAGATAAAATAAAAAAAAAGGCAAAACAATTTTTAAAAAAATATAGCTTAAAAGATGTAGTTGAATTATTATTTGAGACAGAAAAAGTTAATAAAAAAAAGATATATCAAATATGTTTAAATTTGAAAAAAAATGAAAAAAACACTTAGTTTATTATTAATATTTTTTTTAGCCTCTTGTACATCGGTTGGAAAATTTGGAGCTGGAGTTGATATTACATTTGATCCTAGGACTATAGGGATGCAAATCGACGACACAATTATGCAAAAGAATTTATCTGCTAGACTAGCCTTAACTGATAAAAAATATTTTCTTTCAATCCAGTCTGAAGTAATTGATGGAATGATATTCTTATCTGGTAAAGTTGATGAACCTGAAGAAAAGATTAAAATTACAAAAATGGCATGGGAAACAAAAGGTGTTAGGTCAGTGAAAAACGCTATAGTTATTAAGGGCCAAACTAATTTTAAAAGTACCGCAAAAGATATTTTGATTACAAGCCAATTAAGATCTTCTTTAATTTTTAATAAAAAAACTAAATCAAGAAATTACACATTAGAAACTATAAATAAAAATGTTTATATTTTTGGTATTGCAATGGATAAAGAAGAAAAAAAAGAAGTAATTAATGAAGCGAATAAAATTTTTGATGTTGAAAAAGTAATTCCCTCGATATACCTAGTTTCTGATTTAAGCAGAAATAAACTTTAATTCTCGTAATCAATAACGTGTGCTGAGTAGGCAGCAATGGAAGCAAGATTTAAAATATCCGAGGTACTCGATCTTAATGGTGCCACTTCAATTGGCAACCCTAGTCCAATTAATAACGGACCAATTAATTTCGCTCCACCATATACTTTCATTAACTTAGTGGAGATGGCCGCGCTGTGTAGTGCAGGCATAATTAATATATTTGCATTACCCACAATTTTAGAAAAAGGATAAGTCTTTCGATAAATTGGGTTTAGAGCAACATCTGGCTGCATTTCTCCATCAAAATCGAAATCTACTTTTTCTTTTTTTAATAAATCAATAGCATCTCTTACATGCTTTGTATTTTTTGAAACAGGATTTCCAAATGTTGAATGAGATAAAAAAGCAACTTTTGGATCAAATCCAAATAATCTTGCTACTCGTACGCAAGATTTAGAAACTTTTACTAGTCTTTCTGCCGAAGGAAAATCTTTTACGTTTGTATCTGCTACTAAAATAGTTTTTCCTTTTGAATTTATCATTGTCATACCAAAGATCTCCTCTCCTGGTCTAGGGGCAACAACCTTTTTTAGTTTTTCTATCGAGGCTGCATAATGTCTGATATTACCAGTAACCATTGCATCAGCATCTTTACAAGCTATCATGGATGATCCCCATGCTATTCGATCATTTCTTACTAATCTATCAACATCTCGTTCTAGCTGACCTTCACGCTGCAACCTTTTGTATAGATGACTAGCATATTTTTTTCTCTTTTCTTTATCGGTTGAATTTACTATTTCAATTTCATGATTTTCATCTAAGCCGATTTTTTTTAGTTGCTCTTTTATTCTTTTTTCTGTTCCTATAAGAATAGGTTTACCAAGTTTATTTTTTCCAAATTCAATTGCTGCTTTCAACATATTCTTATCTTCACCTTCAGCAAAAATAACTCTTTTTGGATTTTTTTTAACTTTTGCATTAATTCCTTGCATTAAAGACATTGAGGGATCTAAACGGTTAGTCAGTTGATCTCTATAAACGTCTAAATCTTCAATTTCCTTTCTTGCAACACCACTTTTCATTGCAGCTTTTGCTACTGCAGAAGGAATTACACTGATTAATCTTGGATCAAAAGTTGAGGGAATAATATATTCTTTTCCATACTTTGGTCTGTCCCCACCGTAAGCGGATACCACTTCATCTGGCACATCTTCTCTAGCCAACATAGCAATTGCTTTTGCAGCTGCAACTTTCATATCTTCATTAATTTCCTTAGCTCTAACATCTAATGCTCCTCTAAAAATGTATGGAAAACCAATTAAATTATTAACTTGATTTGGATAATCTGATCTACCAGTAGCTATTATTGCGTCAGACCTCACTTCATTAATTAGCTCTGGTTTAATTTCTGGATCTGGGTTTGCACATGCAAAGACAATTGGATCTTTAGCCATAGATTTTATCATCTCTTTAGAGACCACATCTTTTGCTGATAAACCTAAAAATACATCAGCGTCTTTTAATGCTTCATCTAAGGTCCTCAATTTAGTTTCAGCAGCAAAAGCGGATTTGAACTGATCCACATTTTTTCGACCTTTATAGATAATACCCTTACTATCGCACATAATAATATTTTTACTTTGAACTCCCGAACTTTTGAAAAGACTTGTGCATGCTTGAGCAGAGGCCCCAGCACCGTTTATTACAATTTTTACTTCCTTAATTTTTTTTTTAGATATATCTAAAGCATTAATTAAAGCTGCTAAAGTAATTATTGCAGTTCCGTGCTGATCATCATGAAAAATAGGAATATCTAAAACTTCTTTGAGTTTTTGTTCTATTACAAAACAATCTGGAGCAGCAATATCCTCTAAGTTAATACCACCAAAGGTACCACTAATATTTTTGATTGTTTCAATTATAGAATTAACATCGCTATTATCTATTTCTATATCAATCGAATCTATATCAGCAAATCTTTTAAATAAAACAGATTTACCCTCCATAACTGGTTTAGATGCAAGTGAGCCAAGATTTCCAAGACCTAAAATTGCCGAACCATTACTTATTACGGCGACTAAATTACCTTTACTAGTATAATCATATGCAAGCTCAGGATTCTTAGCTATTTCTTTAACTGGCGCCGCTACGCCTGGAGAATAAGCTAAGGATAAATCTCTTTTAGTTGTTAATGGTTTTGAAGAGTTGATCTCAATTTTGCCTGACTTTCCTTTTATATGGAAATCAAGAGCTTCTTTATCTGAATAATGGTCAATTTTTGATTTTTTAGTCATTTAATTTATGAGCATATAATATAAATATTTATTTACATTTTTTATTTAGTATTTGTGGCTTAATTTAGAATAGATATGAACTTGTTGTCATCGACATATATTTTTAGTTTTTTTACTTTAATTAGTAGAGTCTTAGGCTACCTTAGAGATATATTAATTGCAATATTTTTAGGAGCATCAATTTTTGCTGACGCTTTTTTTGTTGCTTTTAGACTTCCAAACACATTTAGAAGATTATTTGCCGAAGGTACTTTTAATGCCGCTTTTATACCAAGTTACACTAGTGAAAAAATAGCAAACAAAGAAAAGGGTAAAAAATTTGCAGATGAAGTTCTATCATTATTGTTTTTAATTCTTCTTTTTATCGTTTTATTAATTGAAATATTTACTCCTTATTTTGTGTTTTTAATTGCTCCTGGTTTCTCTGAGAATACTGAAAAATTTAACCTAGCTGTTGAATTCACAAGAATAACTTTCCCCTTTTTATTATTTGTTAGCTTAGCATCTTTTTTTTCTGGTATTCTAAATTCAAATAATCGATTTGCAGCTGCGGCAGCAGCCCCAATAATCTTAAATATTATTTTAATAGCAAGTTTAATTGTTTCTTATTTTTACGGCTTAGAAACAGCAAAACAACTTTCTTATGGTGTAACTTTGTCAGGATTAATACAATTGATATTTTTAATCTATTTTACGAAAAATTATTACCAACCTTCTTTGCGTTTAAAAACTAAGATTAATAAAAAAGTAAAATTCTTCTTTAAAAAATTGTTACCAAGTATTCTTTCATCGGGCGTTACTCAAATTAATATTTTAGTAGGTACAATTATAGCTTCATTTCAAACTGGAGCTGTATCATATCTATATTATGCAGATCGTATCTATCAAATAAATTTAGCGTTAGCAGGAATAGCTGTAGGAACAGTTTCACTGCCTGTTCTATCAAAAGCATTTAAGCAAAAGAACATAAAAAAAATTTTTGTTATACAAAATAGATCATTAGAGCTATCTCTTCTATTATCTAT
>MDSV01169833.1_pt1 | contig 14328 bp, 13 predicted proteins | sample 810851 | NCBI WGS metagenome assembly MDSV01 (sample SAMN05326640, study PRJNA326480) | marine metagenome | isolation source: seawater | place: Atlantic Ocean: North East | collected 2012 | reverse complement strand
GTGCCCGCACGGCGTCGGGGGCCCGGATTGGCGGTGAGGGAACCGAGCGCGGGACGCTTGCGCGTGCGGCACGAGACGTTCGGGGGCAGGTGATGCTGGCGGCGTCTCCTGCTCGACGCTCCATCGCTCTCGTCGCGCCGCGCTCGCTCGTGTTCGGCCTGTTCACCCGCGGCTAGACGAAAAAGCCCTGAGCCGCGACCCGTTCGTAAACGGTGACGCGGCTCAGGACAATGGCGGTGACGGTGGGATTTGAACCCACGGTGCGCTTGCACGCACACACGACTTCCAATCGTGCTCCTTAGGCCGCTCAGACACGTCACCAGAACAGCCTGTCCATCGTACCCGATGCCTCTTCGCCGCCCCGACCAGCGCGAGGGATCAGGCAGTGCCCGGCGGTCTAAACCGCCGTGAGCTAGGACGTCCTTCTTCAGTCGCGCCGAAATGCGGGTGTCGCCGCCCGTGACCCGCACGAAGGCGCGACCGAAGAACACCTCGTGCCCGGAGATACTGAGCACCGTCACTCGGTCGCGCCTTCGCGCGACTTCCGGGTCTCGTGACCAACGTCAGGGCGCGACTGAACGGAGGGCCGACCCGGAGATACCGAGATACCGCTATGGCCGATCGCGGCTCGGCGCCAGAGCCATCCGACGCTCTGCCGTCAGGCAGAGGGCGGGGCCGACTACGCGACTGCGTCCTTGAGCAGCAGGGCCCGACGAGCGGTCCCGGCGCTCCGGGGCACAGTCAGTCCGTCGACTCCCGCGGTGGGTTGTGCATGAACTCGATGCGGATACCGTTGGCGTCCTCGACGAAGGATGCGTAGTAGCGGGGCGTGAAGCGCGGGTACGGCTTCGGGTCACGCACGATCGTCCACCCAGCGCGGACCGCGATCTCGTGGAGTCGGTCAACCTCGGCGCGCGAGCCGACCGCGAACGCGAGGTGCTGCCAGCCGACCCGACCGTGGCGGTGCGGGCCCGTCCCCGGCTCGCGCGCTGGATAGAAGATGAGTTCGGACTCTCCTGGACAGGTCCAGAACACGATGCTGCCGGCATCCGTTCGGGTGTACCCGAGCGCGAGGAGCACAGGTTCGAACTGGCTCGCGGCGGCGGGCACGTCGTCGACAGTCAGGGCGAGGTGGTCGACGAGAGGCACCGTCACGCCTCCCGGAGGATCTTCGGCATTGCTTTGCCCTTGGCAAGTTCGTCGATCAGCTTGTCGAGGTAGCGGATGTTCTGCATCAGCGGATCCTCGATCTCTTCCACACGAACGCCGCAGACGACGCCGGTGATCGCCGAGACGCGCGGATTGAGGTCGGCATCCGCGAAGAACTCCTCGAAGCTGGTCTCACGTTCGAGATGCTGCGCGAGAGCCTCGTCGTCGAAACCCGTCAGCCAGGCGATGATCTCGTCGACCTCGCCTTTCGACCGGCCCTTGCGCTCTGCCTTGGCAACGTAGAGCGGGTAGACCGACGCGAAGCTCGTCGTGAAGATCCGGTGCGCCATGATCCGAGGGTACGCGCCGGGGTCTACCTGCGTCCCGAGGCAAACACCACGGGAACACCCAGCCACTCCCCGAGATCGCGGATCTCGGCATCCACCATCTCGCGTTCCTCGTCATCGAACGGGATCAGTTCGTGAACCGCGGAGACGACGAGGTTCTCTTTCTTCTTGTCGAGTTCGGCATCCATCAGCGCAGAGAAACGGTCACCGATGAGGATCGGATGCACGAAGTAGCCGTACACACGCTGGGCTTTGGGCTTGAACTGCTCGAGGATGAACTCGAAGTCGAACAGTTCAGCGAGGCGCGGCCTGTCGAAGAGCATCCGGTCGTACGGGTTGAGGATCGCGACCCGGCCACCCGGGTCATCTCCCAGCGCGGCGATCGCCTCGGGGTCGACTCGCCATTTCCACGCGCTCCCCTCGACCTCGGCCGGCTCCCCCGCCATACCGACCTCGCTCCAGGGCGACTTCTGTCGCGCGATACCCGCGGCATGAAGGCGCCGCTGCTGCAACCGCTCTTCGGCTTCCTCTGCGGTGATGGACCCGTCATCGGGACCGTACAGCCGCTCGGCAAGGTCCCACACGCGCTGCCGGTTCTCACGTCGAACCACGGCCACCTCGCCGATGACCGACAGCAGTTCGAGCATCCGTGGCACCTGGTTCGATCCGTACCAGCCGCTCTCGTTGCTGCGCTGCACCACGCTCGTGTCAGGGATCTCGGATGCCAGCAGCGGCCCCTCCGCGCGGAGCCGAGCGAGCACGTCCTTGCGAAAGGCGGCGTTCGCCTCGAGGTATTCGCGAGACGCGGCACGCAGCTGCCGGGCGCGCATCAACGCGACCATGTCGGGCATCAGGCTGGACGCGAAGAACCGACCATCGAACTCGAACAGCAGGCGATCGTCTTCGACGGCCTTCTTGAGCTGCCCGGGCTCGTACCCCCATCCGATCCGACTCCAGAACGCGGTCTGCTCCGCGGGCGCGATCGTCACTGTCGGATCGATCTTGATGCTGCCGAGCTGCTCGGCGACCTCGACGACATCGCCGGGACGATCGGCATCCAGTAACTGGGCGCGCACAGCGATTCGGCGCGCTTCGTCCCGCGTGAGGCGATGCATGCCGCGAGCGTACCGCTCCGCGCCGACACCCATGCAGCCAGCTCAGTGGGCCCCGAGAACCATGTACTTCTCGGGCGCGCGGACACCCTCGAATCCGAACTGTGCATACAGTCCGTGCGCGTCAGCAGTGGCGAGCATGATACGCCGGACGCCGAGCGGTTCGACGTCGGCGACGATTCCCGCCATGAGCGCCTTCCCGATGCCCTGACCTCGAGCGTCCGGTGAGACGAAGACGTCGCACAGCCAGGCGAAGGTCGCGTCGTCCGTCACGATCCGGGCGTAGCCCAACTGCTCACCAGTCTCGGACTCATAGATCCCGTAATTGCGAGAGGCCTCGATCGCGGCATCCTGCTGCTCACGACTGCGCCCGCGCGCCCAATACGACAGTTCACTCAGCCACCGGTGAACCGTGACCCGATCGACACGACGCGGGTCGGCGGAGAACTCGTATGCAGCCATGGGGATATTCTCCCCGAGCCGGTCGGTCATGCCGCGACGCGGGAACTGCTCATCGCGACGGCTGAGTGATCGAGGCGAGCCGCCAGACCGCCCACATGGCGCCCGCGCCGGCCACCGCAAACACTCCGAAGCTCCACAGCGGTGCCCCGACTGCCTCGCCGAGCACCGTAATGCCGAGGATGACGGCGATGAAGGGATCGACAATCGTGAGGCCCGCGACGACGGTCTGCGGAGTATTTACCGTGTGGGCCGTCTGGACGAAATAGATCGAGAGCGCCCCGGCCACCGCGATCCCGACCAGGCACGCGATCGTCAGGAGGTTGGTGTCGTCGATACGGAAGTCCTGCGATGCCAACGCCGTCTGGACGCGCAGGATGACGGTCTTGCCGAGCGTCGCGACGAAACCTGCGAACAGCCCCCCGAGCACGACGTAGGCGACAGGGGGGATGCCCCGCCGGCGCAGCAGTGCAAGAACAGCGAAGGTGACGGCGAGAACCACGAGCAGAATGATCAGGATCAGGATGAGTTCACGGTCGGTGATCGTCGTCTGCACGCTGACGGCGGCCGCGACACCGACGAACGCCGCGAGGCTGGCGACAGCGACCAGGATCGCAACGATCTCGGCACTGCTGGGTCTGCGCCGCGTGACCACCGCGGTGAGCGCGGACGCAAAGACCAGCGCGATGACACCGACTGGCTGTACGACGATAAGGGGTGCGAACGCCAGAGCGGTGAGCTGTGCGAGGATCGCCAGCCCGAACAGCACGGAGCCGAGAAGCCAGACCGGAGTTCTGGCAAGCGCCCAGAACCCCGCGGCCCCCAGTCCCGAAGTACTCTCGCCCTTCGCTCGCTCCACTCCGACTGATTGGAGGTGGTTTCCGACAGTGAGCAGCGCCGCTGACAACACGGCAAGCGCGATACCGATGATCGGAAACGAACTCAGCTCCATGTGGGTCCCCCGCTGTCCCGCCGTGTCACCTGGCGCTCAGGCTATCCGACAGCGCAGGATCTAGGGACGCCGATCAGCCGGATGCCGCGGGCTGCGCGAGAACGCCTCGTTCGGTGAGCACCCCATCGTGGATCTCCAAGACCCGGTCCGCGCGCGCCACGATCGACGGGTCATGTGTCGAAAGCAGCACCGCGACCCCGTCGTCGTGCGCGACCGAGGCGATGAGATCGATCATTGCATCGGCGGTGTGCGAGTCGAGCTGGCCGGTCGGTTCATCGGCCAGCAGCACCCGCGGCGACGCCGCCAGAGCCCGAGCGATCGCGACACGCTGACGCTGACCGCCAGACAGTTCCGACGGACGCTGCCCGGCGTGGCCAGCCAGGCCGACCCGCTCCAGGAGCGCCGCGACCTGCTCGTCGCGCGCGCCCGGTTCGGTCCGGGCGATCCGCAGTGGGATCTCGACATTCTCGGCGGCGGTGAGCGCGTCCAGAAGTCCGAACGACTGGAAGATGAAGGCGACGTCCTCACGCCTGACCCTGTCGAGGTCACGCTCCGAGGCATCCGTGATGACGACCTCTCCGACGCGGGCCGATCCGCTCGACGCCGTCTCGATACCGCCAAGGACGTGCAGGAGGGTCGTCTTTCCCGCCCCCGAGGGGCCGATGAGCACGACGAGTTCGCCCGGGTACAGCTCCAGCGAGGCCCCGACGAGGGCGTGCACCTCTCCGGCGGGCGTCACGTGGGTCACCGACAGGTCGGATGCCGTGACCACGGGCTCCACGGAACGCTCACTCATCCGTAGCCTCGCCTCGTGTCTCTCCGGCTCCGCCCCGGCTTGCAGAGCCCTCGTGACCGGGCCGCACCGCGACATGATCGGCCTGAAGCTGTAGTCGCACCCGATCACGCAGGCCCAGGCTCGTCAGGTAGTCCGCCGGCAGCTGCATCCGCCCGACTCGGTCGAGCACGACGAACTCCTCGGCCATGGCGTGCTCGCGTCCGTCGTCATCGGTGTGAGTCCAGCGCAACACTTCGGTTGCCGTACGACCGTCCCGGATCTGGACAGTCCGCTGGACGTGCTCAGAGACCGCCGGGTCGTGGGTGACGATCAGAGCGGTGGTTCCCAGCTCGGCGTTGACCTGCTCGAAGGTGCGAAGAACCTCCGCCGATGCTTCCTCGTCGAGGTCGCCGGTCGGCTCATCGGCCAGCAGCACCCGAGGCTCATTGACCAGTGCGACCGCGATCGCGACGCGCTGCTGCTGCCCGCCCGAGAGCTCTGCCGGGTGCCGGCCTGCCAGGTGGGCAGCCCCGACGAGATCCAGCATCCGCAGCGCACGCTCCTTCGCACGAGGCTTGCGCCCGATGGCTGCGGCCAGCTCGACGTTCTCGAGCGCGGAGAGGTAGGGCAGCAGGTTCCGCGCTGTCTGTTGCCAGACGAAGCCCACCACATCGCGCCGGTAGGCCACGCGATCGCGGTTGGTCAGCGACGGCAGGTCACGGCCAGCGACCACAGCCTTCCCCGCCGTGGGGGTATCCAATCCCGACAAAATCGCCAGCAGCGTCGATTTGCCTGAACCCGAGGCTCCGACGAGTGCGACAAGTTCCCCGCGACCGACGAACAGGTCAAGGCCCTGGAGGGCCTGCACCTCGATATCGGCGACGGTGAAGATCCGCACGAGTCCTTCGCAGTGGATGTCGGCTTCAGCCGAGGGTGCTGGTGTCATCTCAGTCCTCCCCCATTCGCAGCACTGTCGCCGTCGAGGTCGCGCGAGCACTCAGCACGCCGCCGATCACGGCGAGGGCGAGAGCTGCCAGCACGATCGCGACGAGCGTAGCGCTCAGGACGGGATCGATGAAGAGCGAGGGCTGGCCGCCCCCACCGGTGAACGGGCGCAGATCGATGGAGAACACGATCAGAAGGGGCAACAGGATGCCGAGAGCCCCGCCAGCCACCAAGGCGGTGACTCCGAGCGGAACGAACTCCCACGCCACGACGCCGCGTGTCTCGCGGCGCCCCATGCCCATCGTGCGCAGCAGCGCAATGACGCGGGAGCGCGCATCGCGGGTCACGCCGGCCACGACGAGGACGGCAACCGCCGACAGCGCGATCGCGATACCGACCGCGCTGAGCAAGGCGACCTGCAGGGCCGTGACCGCCGGAGAACTGCGGATCTCGTCGGTTGAGGCATCCAGCAGACTCACCGAGAACGTGCCGCCGATGATCTGACCGACCCGATCAATGACGGCAGCGGCGTCGTAGCCCGGTGCGAGCTCGATCAGCACCGTGCGCGGGAAAAAGCCCTTGCCGGTGAGTGCGGTGTAGTCATCGGCCCCCATCACGACGAACTCCGACGAAGCCGTGAGACCCAGAATCTGCTCGATCGGTTCGGCTGCCTCCGCAGGCGCCCCCGAAATGGCGTCGATCGCTCCACCGAGCTCGGCCGCGAGCGCCGTCGAGGGGACGACCTGCACGGGGATCTCCCCGTCGGCGAGTCCCCCGGGGAAGGCTCCCACCATTCCGTCCTGCACAGCCGCGAGCGCCGTCGGATCGGTGGCGATGACCTCGGCGGTTACGCGGCCCCCGGGGCCCGTGACCGGCAGATAGTCGCCGCGCAGCAGGCCCGCGACGGCCGCGACACCCTCGACCCCCCGGATCGTGTCGAGCTGATCGGCATCAACGTACGGGCCGGAGATCTGGATGTCTGCGCCGACCATGCGCTCAGCCGCGACGACGGCGCCACGGTCGACGGTGGCAAGCACAACCGAGGAAAACACCGCGATCGCGACGGCCACGAGCATCGCGAGCACTGCCGCCGTCCCGGCAACCGGTTCCCGGACGGCGCGCGCGGCGCCCACGAGCCCTGTTGCCCCGCGGCGACGCCGTTGCACGCGCAACGCCAGCGCGAGGGGGATCGGATGCAGCCGAACGACGATCAGCGCGAGAGCTACTGTCAGCAGCAGCGGCGCGGCCACCGCGAGCGGATCGAGAGCTCCAGCGCCCGCGCCGCGGACCAGCAGCACGGTCACGGCTCCCGCGGCGAGCACGACCCCGAGAGCCTCCGTCGCCAGCATCGGCAGCGTGCGGCGCCTTCGATCGAGGTCTTCCCGACCGACAGCGAGGAGATGTCGGGGCAGTGCGAGAGCAAGTGCCGCGGCCGGAACCGCACCCGCGAGAACAGCGAGCGCGACAGGGACCCAGCCTGCGTCCGAGGGAACGAGGAAGACCCCGAGCGCGGCCGCAAGGACACTGACTGGCACGCCGAGGAGCGCGCCCTCGAGAGCGAGCAGGCGCCGCAGTTGCGCCGAGGCGGCGCCTCGGGCAGCCAGCAGCGCCAGCTGCAGCCGACGCCTGCGAACCATGAGGGCAGCAGCGAGGACCTCGAGCGAGAAGGCCACGACAACGGGGCCCACCGCTGCGACCGCGAGGATCGCTCGTGTCGCCTCGGTACGTCCGACGGCGGTGCCGAGCGCGGTGACCAATCCAGAGTCGAGCGATACGCGAACAGCGCCACCCGGGCCCAGCGGCAGCGGTGACGTGACGATTGCGCGAATCGCGGGAAGCAGCTGCGCGACATCGACGTCGGCGGCACCGGCAGCATCGACCGGGTACCACACGACCACCGTCCCTGGCGGGTCGAGCACCTCCCAGGTCCCGGGATCAATCCAGGCAGCGGAGGTCGCCACCGGACGCCGGTTCCCGTCGTCGAAGACGGTTGCCGTAAGCGCTGTTGGCAGATGAAGCCAGCGCGGATCATCCGGATCTGCTGCTCGCACCGTCGCCGTCAATACCAGCTCGAGCGGTGCCGTCGCGGTGAGAATCGTGCGCCGCTCTCCGATCGGCCACTCCATCGTGGCGGCCGCGTCCTCCGACAGGGTGATCTCGATCGGCCCGGAACCCGACCACGCACTCGGCCACGCCCCTTCGGCAATCTGCAGGTGCGCGAGGGCATCCGGCTCTGCCATGAGGTGAACGTCAGTAAAGGGCGAGGTCGGCCCCAGAGCCTCCGGCGATGCCCGTAGCGGATCGGTGTAGACCGCGACCTCGCCATCACCGACCAGGCTCTGAACGATCGACGGCCACTGATCTCGCGCGCTCGACAGTGACGATTCCAGGCCCGGGATGCCGCCATCGGGCACGACCGCCGATACCGTCCCGGTCAGGTCTCGTGTTGTCGGGGCGAGCTGCCCCACCTGGTGAGCTACCTCGTCCCGAGTGACCTGGACGAGCATGCGGGGCGCAACGGAGATGAGCAGAGCAGTCAGCGCAGCAAGAACGACGATGACCGTCGCGGCACCGCGCGGCATGCCGAAGCGACGCCGCAGCAGGCGGAGAACCGAGAGGCGATTCGGTGGCATCCGTTACTCGTCCTCTCGGATCAGCCGCGCGAGCGCTCGCGGAAGACGGACCCACCAGGCAATGGCGAGTCCACCGACCAGCAGCACCGCCAGCAGCACGAGCAAGGCGGGAACATCGACCTGGATGCCGACGGGGTAGGCAGCGGGAAGATCACCGGATGCCCACCGGACAGCCGGAGGCACCGTCGCCGCTGCCGTCACCGCTCCCCCGATGATTCCGGCCACGAAACCGACGACGAGCGCCGTCGTATTTTGCGTTGCCACCACCGTGGTCGCACCTCGCCTGCCGGCTCCCACAATGGACAGCAGCGCCGCGTCGCGGGCCTCGACTCCGCTGACTCTGCCGCGCAGGACCAGCAGAGTCAGGGCGATGAGGACGGACCCGATCGCCGACACCTGAAGGATTGATCCCTGGGCGACACGGTCTGCTGCAACAGCCGGATCGGGGGCGAGCACGACCACCTGCGGGTACTCCCGTTCGATCAGCGCGGCGGAGGCACCGGGGTCGTCGGCGGCGATCCAGAGCTGATTGGGCTCGACCCGCTCCCCCGACACGACGGCCAGGCGCGCGAGATCTACGAGAAAACCTCGCGAGCCGGGTGTCCCTGGGATAACGGGAACCACGCCGGCGACCACCAGGTCCGCAGTCAGTGAGGGCGAGGAGGCATCCAAGGCAAGGGAGTCACCCTCGATCAGCCCCAGATCGTCGGCGACGTCTTGCGACACGAGAGCGGGGATCTGGCCGGCACTCGAAGGTCGGCTCAGGCGCTCGGACCACTCGCCCGGGTCGACGACACCGGGGATCGCCGTCATCACCTCGCGGATCTGCTGTGATTCCAGCGCCAGGATCGGGACGCGGTCGCGCTCCGAGCGCGTCGAGGGCATGCTTGCAACCAGTTGACGGCCTTCCATTGCGGCGTCCGCCCCGGCTGCGGCGGAAATTGCCGAGGGTGTGACGTCCGCGGGGATGGTCACGACGCGAAGGTCTGCGCCCACCCGCAGCGCTTCCGGTCCTTCGCCGACACCGACAGCGCTGGAGGTGTACGAGGCTGCCACGACGCTTATTCCGACCGCAATGGCGACGGCGATCATCGATGAGGCGGAGCGCCCGGGCCTGCGAGAGAGCCGCCGCAGCGCCGTGACGAGGATGAGGCCCCGACTCCGGGACGCCGCGCTGCTGAGCATCCGGAGCCCGGCAAGGGCGAGAACGGTCGATGCAGTGGCAACCACGAGCAGGAGCAGCGCCGGGGCCAGGAACGAGATCGGATCCACACCGAAGGTCAGAAGGCGCCAGGTCGCCACCCCGGTGACGATGGCGACGACAATGATCGCAGCGACAGCGACCGCGACGCCCCGCGCCGGCGGGCTCTCGCGACCGGCGAGCAGCCCCGCGGCACCCGCAGTGCCGACGACGAACACCGCAACACCCGTAGCCGTCAGCACGACCTGCGCAGCGGCTGCCGTCAGCATCCACAAGAACACACCGGCTCCGAGAGCACCGGCGAGGCCCGCCACCGTTGCGATGAGGGCGGCCTCGAACACCGCCATCGTCACGAGCCGGCGCGGCCGCATGCCGCGGGCCAGAAGCAATCGCGTCTCGCCGGCGCGTGACCGGGTCACTTCCGCTGCCGACAGCACCGCGGCCAGGGCGACCGGCAGCGCGAGCATTCCAACCGCGACCGCGGCGACACCGGCTGACCCGTCGCTCGCCAACCCTTCTTCTGCCGAGTGCGCCACCCGAGCTGCATCCACCGACGCTGCTGCGCTGACCAGCGCGCCCGAGAGCCCCGCGAAGACTGCCAGGGCCACAAGTGACGCACGCGCGGCGCCAGCGCGGCGGAGGGCGAAACGGATGCCTCCGCTCACTCGCACCCGCTCCGCATCCTGGCACTCTAGCCGAGGGCCCTGCCCAGCGGATGGCCGCGGGGTTGAACGCGACAGGCGGCGCCGTCGTCTCCGACGAGAACGTGCAGCGCATCGCAGCGGGCTCGCTCGGCATCATTCTTCTCGACGGCGAGGGCGTGCTCGCAGCCGCGGGAATCCCCGAAGCCGATGTCCCGACGATTGTGGCTCGCGCCGCTCACGAGCCAACCGATATCGACGGTCGGTACCTCGCCGAAACGATCGACACGACGGGCTTCTCGCTGACGTTCAGCGACAACGAGAGCGAAGTCCCGGTGACCTCCGCCGTGCTCGTGGTGCGCACAACCGATCGCGAGGCCAATGGCGTTCTCCTGATCTCGGCGCTCTCGGTGACGGCGGTGGTGACGACCATCATCCTCATCATTGCGGCGGCGATCGTCGTCGGTCGTGGTCTTCGCCCACTCACGGCGATGGCTGAGCACGCCGAGCGGATCGCAGAGGGCGACCGCACCCTCCGTCTTCCGGTCGAGAGCAGCGGCGACCCGGCAATCGCTCGCATGGCGAGCACCGTGAACCTCGCCTTCGATGTGCAAGAGGATGCCGAAAACCGCATGCGCTCGTTCGTCGCAGATACCTCGCACGAGTTGCGTACGCCGCTGACCACAGCGAGCGGCTGGGTCGAGCTCTACCTGCGTGGTGGTCTGACCGACCCCGATGCCCTCGCAGAAGCGATGGCGCGCGTGGAGCGACAGCTGGGGCGAATGAGGCTGCTGACGGACGAGCTGTCCCTGCTCGCGCGGACCGACTCCGGCCGGCCCCTCGAGAACACGCCGGTCGATCTCGCCGCCGTCGCCGCAGAGGTGGTCTCGGACGCTCGCGTGCTGCATCCTGAACGCCGTCTCATCGTCGACACCGATGGTCCCGCGCGGGTCCTCGGCGACGAACCTCGGTTGACCCAGGTCGCGCGCAACCTCGTCGGTAATGCGTTGCAGCACACTCCGCCGGATGCCGACGTCACGGTCAGCACACGGATGAACGCCGACCGCGTCATCCTGCGCGTACACGACACCGGACCAGGCATCCCGGCCGAACAACTACCGCATGTGTTCGAGCGGTTCTGGCGGGGCGACACCTCCCGCCATTCTGCGGGCTCGGGCCTCGGACTCGCGATCGCTCATGCCCTGGTCAGCGCACACGGCGGCATCCTGCGCGTCACCAGCGCGCCGGGCCAGGGAACGACCTTCGAAGCGAATCTTCCCGCGCTGGACGGTCAGCCTGCCGAGCCGTCGCGGTGATCGCGCTTGCGCTTCTCGATCTCAGCCCGAAGTCGCCACTCCTCGATCTCGAGGTCCAGATCGGCTAGCTGCTGCTCGGTGCTGCGCGTGTCGCGGGGCCGCACGGGGGCGCTCGCCGGCGGAGCCCCTTTGTCGGTGTACTCGCGCCAGGGCGCCGGCGCACGCTGATAGTCCCGTCCCAGTGCGAACCAGAAGACACTGCCCAGCAGCGGCACGAGAACGATCAGAATCACCCACGCGACCTTGGGGAGGTAGCGCACGCGATTCTCGGAGATGACGATCGCGTCGATGAGCGCACCGATGCTCAGTGCGATGACGAGGACCGAGAACAGCACTGGCATGCCGACAGCCTAAGCACAGGCCGCGCAGCCGTGAAGGTCAGCCAGCCTGATCGGACTTGCGAGCACCTGCCTCGAGCACATCCCCGGTGGGAAGCTCGTGGTGGCCACCGAACTGCAGGCGCATCGCCGAGAGAAGCTGGTTGGCGTAGTGATCCTCATCACGGGATGCGAACCGCTCGAACAGCGCTGCAGAGAGCACGGGAGCGGGAACCCCCGTGTCGACGGCGGCCTTGACGGTCCAGCGGCCCTCGCCCGAGTCGGAGACCCGGCCGGCGAGTCCGTCGAGCGTGGGGTTCTCTTCGAGGGCAGCTGCGGTGAGGTCGAGCAGCCACGACGAGATGACCGATCCGCGACGCCACAGCTCCGCGACCTTGGGGGTGTCGATCGTGAACTGATAGAACTCAGGCTCTTCCAGCGGGGCGATCTCGGCCGAATGTTCGGCTTCGCGGACTCCCGCGTCGGCGTTCTTGAGGATGTTCATCCCCTCGGCGAGCGCGGCCATGATCCCGTACTCGATGCCGTTGTGGACCATCTTGACGAAGTGGCCGGCCCCCGACGGGCCGCAGTGCAGGTAGCCGAGCTCTTCGGGCGCGTAGTCGCCGGTACGCCCCGGCGTGCGCTCGATGTCGCCCTTGCCGGGCGCGATGGTCTTGAGGATCGGCTCGATCCGGTCGAATGCCTCGTTCGGACCGCCGACCATGAGGCAATAACCGCGCTCAAGGCCGAACACGCCGCCGCTGGTGCCGGCATCCACGTAATGGATGCCCTTGGGCTTGAGCTTCGCGGCCCGGCGCACATCGTCGCGGTAGTTGGAGTTGCCGCCGTCGATGATGATGTCCCCGGGCTCCAGCACCTCGGCCACCTGGTCGACGACATCGCCGGTGAGGCCCGCGGGGATCATGAGCCAGATCGCACGAGGTGCCTCGAGCTTGCTCGCCATGTCGGCGAACGACTCCGCACCCGTCGCGCCCTCGCCGGCGAGCGCGGTCACGGCATCCGCATTCACGTCGTAGACGACGCATTCGTGCCCGTCGTTCATGAGGCGGCGCACGATGTTCGCGCCCATTCGTCCGAGTCCGACCATTCCCAGTTGCATTCGTGATCCTCTGTTCCGCGGTATCGCTGACACGGCCAATCGATGCGGGCCTGCCTGCAGTCTAGAGAGCCATAGGATGACCGCGTGAGTGGAGATTCGCCAGCGACCCGTCCGCGCCGCGACTGGCTCGACATCATGGCGGTGTTCGTGTTGTCGATCACGGCAGTCCTCACGGCATGGTGTGGGTTCGAGGCCTCCAAGTGGGGCGGCGAGATGTCGATCGCGTTCAGCCAGGCATCCAGCGCACGAGTACAGGCAACCAGTGCCGAGGGCGAGGCTCGCGATGCACGACAGTTCGACCTGAGCGTCTACGCCGAGTGGGTCCGGGCCACCTACAACGGCGAAGAAGACCTCGCTGCCTATATCGAGGACCGGTTCAGCCCCGAGTTTGCCGTGGCGTTCGAGGCATGGGATGCCGGTGGACGTGTCGAAGCCGGTCCCTTCGCGGTGCCCGAGTACATCCCTCCCGGCACCGTCGAGGCGCAGGAACTTAACGAACGCGCGGATGCGAAGTTCCAGGAGGCGCTCACCAACAATCAGCGCGGCGACAACTATTCACTGCTCACCGTGCTCTTCGCCCTCGTGCTCTTCCTCACAGCGATGTCTCAACGCGACTTGGCGCCGTGGGCCCGGAAGTTCCTTCTGCTGGGCGCGACAGCTCTCGGGGCCGTCGGGGTCGTCATCCTCGCGACCTTCCCGATCCGGATCTGACTGTCAGCGGATCACGTAATCCGCTTCGGTCTGCACCCGCACCGAGACGCCGACGAACTCCGGTAGCCCATCCAACGCCGCAGCAAGGTCGGCCGTGTCGGGGATGTCACCGTCGTCGGTGACGACGTCGATGGTCGCGTTCACTCCCACCCAATGGACGCCGGTGACGGATGCCGAGGAGTCGGCGCTTATCCAGTCTTGCGCCGCATCCCGAATCGTCAGCCCCCACGAGGTCAGGGCGAAGGACACCGCGGTGTTGAAAGCGAGCGGGATGACGACGATGACGGCGGCGATTCCGACAATCACATACGCGCGGCGGCGACGAGCGGTCGGCAGCGAGCTCGGCTCGCGGGCATACCCCGCGAGCGTGAAGATGATGCTTCCCGCGATGATCAGCGCCACGACATTGGAGAGGAAGAGCCACAGGGCCCCCATCGCGGCATCCCACTCTCCGACGCCCGCACACACACCCACGACACCGAGCGGGGGAACAAGCGAGATCGCGATCGCGACACCGGGCAGCACAGTGCTCAGGTCGCGTCGAGACATCGCGAAGGCACCGGCGGTTCCCGTCGCCAACGCGGCTGCGAGGTCGAGCAGCCCGGGTGAGGTGCGCCCGGTGATCTGCGAGTTGCTCTGCAGCGCGGTTG
>MDSV01216734.1_pt1 | contig 14332 bp, 9 predicted proteins | sample 810851 | NCBI WGS metagenome assembly MDSV01 (sample SAMN05326640, study PRJNA326480) | marine metagenome | isolation source: seawater | place: Atlantic Ocean: North East | collected 2012 | reverse complement strand
GCGGGTGAGGCGAGAGACGGTCGGAGCGACTTTTTTTTTTTTGCGCGCGTCGTTTCGATGGGCGTGTCGTGTGACCGTTTCGTCCGAACGACGCAAAACACGCGAGCTGAGACGCGTCGCGCGCCAGTCCCGCGTCGCGACGACTCCGCGCGTTAATACGTAACGCGAGTTCCGGTCATGAGAAACGACGTTCGCGCCGACGCCTCACTTTTCGCTCGCGCTCGATGCGCGCGAACGCGAACCTGACCCTCGTGGGCACCTCGTGCGCTTTGGTGCCCTACCGCAAAGAACACGTGCTGACCTACCACGACTGGATGCAGGATGAAGCCCTGCGCGAGGCCACCGCGTCGGAGCCCCTGAGCCTGGACGAAGAGTACGAGATGCAGGCGAGCTGGTCGCACGACGAGAAAAAGTGCACCTTCATCGTCCTTCAGAAGTCCGGTGTCTGGGACGAATCCACGGTGGGCGGTCCCGCGTCCGTCTCGTCCATGGTGGGCGACGTCAACCTGTACTTCAACGACCACGACGACGCGCACGCGGCGGAGATCGAGATCATGATCGCCGACGTCTCGGCTCGACGGAAAGGCCTCGCGCGGGAATCGCTTCTCCTGATGATGGGCTTCGCGATGGAAGCGTTGGAGACGAAAACCTTCGTGGCGAAAATCGGCTTCGCGAACGAGAAATCGCAACGCTTGTTTTCGCAGCTCGGTTTCGCGAAACGGAGCGCGAGCGAGGTGTTTCGAGAGACCACGTTCGTCTGCGCGCCCGGCGAAGACGCGCGGGTGGCGCGGGAGATCGAGGAGGTCTGGAACGCGGCGAGGAGGGGAACGTACGACGAAGAGTCGTCGGAGAGCGGAGCGCGCGCGTCGCCGAGTATTCGAAGATAGACGACAAAGCGGAGACGCGAGAACGAAAAAACCGAAAGCAGAAAGGATTATGCACGAAACCATTTTCCCTTTTTCACGACGTCGACGCGCTTCGTCGGCGTTCGCTTCCCAGACGCACGCGCGCTGCGCTGTCGCGCCTCCGAGTCGGATCAGGCGTCGGCGTCGGCGCGGCATCGCCGAGCCTCGGATCGGGACCATGGCCGTCGCGGGCGCGCGAGCCGCCGCGCGCCCCGCGTTCGCGCGCCCGCGCGCGGATGAGACGCACGGGCGTTTCGGGCTCAGCCGCCGGCGTGCGGTGCCCATCCTCCGCGCGCCGCGCGCGGTGGCCGGCGGCGTTTCGCGTCCGTCGCGCGGCGAATCGCCGACGCGCGACGTCGCGGACGCCCGCCTGGAGGAGCTCCTGGCGAAGGTCCGCGCGGCGCTCGGCGTTTCCGGCCCGGCGGACGCGCACGACAGCGCCATGATCTGGGGCCGAGGCGAGAACCTGGGCATGCCCACGCGCTGGTCCCTGCGCCACGACGGGCCGCGTTTTTTGGAGGAAGCCGTCGGGCCAGAGCTCTCGTACGTCTCCGGGTGCGACGCGCGCGGAGAGACGCGCGGAGACGAGGACACGAGCCGCGCGTTCACGGTCTGGGAGACGGACTTCAGCGGGTACACGCAGGCGTTGGCGCTGGACGATCGAGAAGCCGCGCTGCTCGGCGGGTGGACGCGGTGCCACTTCTGGGCCAAAACGGAGGCGCGCGCGCTTTTGCGACTGGAGCTCCTGTCCGCGGGCGACGGCGCCGACGGCGCGGCGGGTTTAACGAACGACGGCGACGGAGCCGAACCCGAAACCTTCCGCGTCGCCGTGCGTCTTCGCGACGGCCTGCTGCGCGCGGTGATCGCGATCGACGCCGCGACGTATCTCCCGAAACACGTCACCGCGCGCGTCTGCGGCGACGAGGAGAAGTGGACGTTCGCGGAGTGGGCGCCGCTTTCGGATCTCGCGCGCGGCAGCGACGGCGGCGACGCCGGCGCGGCGCCGGGCGCGCGCGGGTCTTTCCGCGGCGCGATGTACCCCGGCCTGACGGTTCTGGAAGGGAGCGCGGGGGGGAAGCAGACGTTCCGCGTGACGGGCGCGCGGCACAACTCGGGCGTCGGCGAGGCGTTTTACCGCGCGCCGGTTCCGTTTCCGACGGAGTCGACGGAAGCGAAAAAAAGAGACGACGACGACGACGACGACGTTTTTAGCGGCGCGAACGGAAACGCCGGTGGCGTGTCTTTCGCGGCGGGCGTCCCCCCCGAGGTGGTGATCGAGCGCGCGCGGAGCTCGCACGTGCTGGTTCGCCCGCTGATCGACGGGCTGGATGTCGGGCCGTTCATCCTGGACACCGGCGCTTCCGGTTTGGTCATCACCAAAGCCGCCGCGGAGCGCCTCGGGAGCGCGTGCGCCGCGTTCGGCGAGGTGTTCGTGTCGGGGGTGAGCGGGAAGGTGCCCTGCCGATTTCGGCGCGCGGGCTCGCTCGCGCTCGGCCCGCTCGTCGTGGACCGGCCGGTGTTCATGGAGATGGCGCTGGGGGGCATTGTGAGCGGCGCCACCGAGCCCGTCGCCGGCATCGTGGGGTTCGACGCGTTCAAGTCGGCGGTCGTGGAGGTGGGCCCGGGCGGCGCGCCCGTGCGGATATACGACCCGAAGACGTTCAAAGCGGACGCGCGGTGGGCGTGGCACGAACTCGCGCTCGTCAGCAACGTGCCGCACGCCTTCGCGACGTTTTCGCTCGGTCGTCCCGGGACGACCGAGGCGGACGCCGCTTCGGACGCGTCGGCGACTGAAAAGACCGAAAAGACGGACGACGAGCGCGACGCTTCCGGCGCGCGCGAAAAGAATCGATCCGCGGTGTTCATGATCGACAGCGGCGCGGGCGGCGCGGACGCCATCTTCCACCAGCGCGCCGTGGAGGCGCTCGGCCTGCGGCGGCTACTCCCGCCGCCGCCCGCCGGCGGCGCGCGGGGCGCGTCCCGCGTGCGCGGCGTGGGCGGGAGCGACGGCGAGAGCTCGGGCGCGACCCGGGCGTACCGCGGCGAGCTCAATTGGCTCGAGCTCGACCCGGCGGGCGCCGAGGCCGACGCGTCCGCTCCGCGCGGGTATTCGGGTTCCGGCGGGCGCTTCGAGAAGCTCGACGTGCTTCTCGCCGCGGACTCGGGGTTCGACCTGAGCGAGCACAGCGTGGGTTTGATATGCGCCAACGCGCTGAACACGCGCCGAGTGGTGTACGACGTGCCCAACCGCCGCATCGCGCTTCTCGTGGACGGCGTCGACGTCGCGCCGTGCGAGAGCATTCTCTGCGCCGCAGAGACCCTCGACTGGGAAGACGAAGACATTTAGGCTGAAAAATTCGCGAAAAGCGGCGCATGGGGGCGATGATCGCGAGTGAGAAGGAGCGAGACGATCGCGTCGAACGCGCGTGTATACGGTATTAAGAACGCGCGTCGCGCCTAAAAGCTCCTCATCGCGCGTCTTTCCCCGCCGCGGCGGGGGTCTGGAACGACGCCCCGCCAGCCTCGCGCATCGCCGCCAACAGTTCGTCCTCGTCCGCGTCCTCGAGCTCGCCGCCCGTGAGAGCCGTGGGCGGGGACCGAAACCGCTCCTCGTGAGAGGTTTCGAGCACAGACGCTTCGCGCGAAGACGTACGCCGCCGCCGTTTCTTATCATCGTCCTCGGATCCGCCCGGCGACAAAAAAGTCGCGTCGCGCGGCGCGCTCGCGTTTTTGACGTCGTCGAACGCGAGCGCGCGCGCCGACCGCGCCGGTTTCCGCTTCCGCGCGTTCGCGTCCCGACGACCCTCGAGACCGTCCGGTTCCGGCTCGAGCGCGTGGAAGGCGACGCGCCACGAGTGGCCGCGCGTCCCATCCGCGCGCGCGGCGGCGCGCACGCCGTAGTGCCACCCGTCGAAGACGTTTTTGCACGCCGGGCACCGGCGGCCGCGCTTCTCCGCCCACGCCTCCGCGCAGGACAGACACAGCGGGTGGCCGCACCGAGACAGAAGCACCATCGCGTTCCGGGTGTACTCGCCCCCGCACGCGAAGCACCGCACGGCGCCGTCGCCGGCGAGCCGGCCGCGCGCGGTGCGCGCGGCGGAAAAGGGAGGCGCGCCGAGTTGCGGAACGTCTTTTTCAAGCGCGTCTGGAAGCGTCGACGGCACACGCGCGTCACGCGTCTCGCGCGCCCCCGAACACGACGCGCCGCCGGTGTCCCAGTGTCCGCCCGCCTCAAGGTCGCCGCGCGCCGAGAAGTGCGCCGAGAGGGCCTCGCCCCACCAGGCAGTCTCGCGCTCGTCCGCCGGCGACGCGACGGACGCGCTGGGCCGTGCGGAGTCGTCGCCCGACCGTGGGACGGGAACGGGTGTCGCTGTTGGCATCTCGCGCGCGTCCCCCGACGCGCGGCCTTTCACCGTCGAGGCGCCGACGTCGTCGTCGACCGCGGCGGGGTCCGCGGTCTCATCTTCGCCATCGTCCCGAGAGGGTTTCCACGCCGACGCCGGGGTCTTCGCCTCGAGCATCGGGGCGCGCGCGCGTGCGCGGAGCGGACTGAGCGCGGTGGAGGTCCCGACGCGAACGGCGAGAAGAACTCGCGTTTCGATTTTCGCGCGACGACGTATTTCGCGCGGTCTCGCGAGCGCCAGAACCCCCGCGCGCCTCTGCGATGTCGTCGACTCGAGCGCTCGGCGCGTTCGCCTTGGCGCCCGCGCGCGGCATCGCGCGCATCGCACCGCGACCGTCCCGCGCGGCCGCCCGTCCCCGGACGCGCCGGGCCGTGGCACGCGCCGCCCCCGAAGCGGAAACGAAACCCCTCCTCGAGGCCACCACGGGTGCGTGCGGGTCCCTCGAGATTCTTATCCCTCTCGATCGTTTCGCGCTCGACGTAGCCACCACTTCGTCGCCCCACGCTCCCGAAACGCGCGACGCCCGACCTGCGCGAGCGCGCGGTATGACGATAACTCGACGCTGGGCGATGTCCCTTCCAAGGCGGCGATGGGCAACGCACATTTCCACAAGAGATTTCCGACCGCACGGGCGCGCATCCACGGACGTGTTTTTTTTCGTCGCGTCGCGCGATCGTTTAGCGTTTTCGAGTCGGTTCGCGCTTTCGCGCTTCGCGCTTTCGCGCTTCGCGCGCGCCGATCGCGGCGCGACCACCGAAAGTCTCGCGCGACTCACCTCTTCGCCCTTCCCGCGTTCCGCGTGACGAACGAACGCCACGCCCGCGCGCTTTCACGCCCGAAGAATACACCGCGGACGACTCGAAACACATGCTCCGCGCGCTGGAGCTCGCGGCGACCGCCGCCGGGGACGTCTTCCCTAACCCCCTCGTCGGGTGCGTCATCGCGAACGCATCCGGCGAAGTCGTCGGCGAGGGCTACCATCCGAAAGCCGGCGAGCCGCACGCGGAGGTGTTCGCGCTGCGCGCGGCCGGCGACGCCGCGCGCGGCGCCACCGCGTACGTCAGCCTGGAGCCCTGTGACCACTTCGGTCGCACGCCTCCTTGTTCTCGAGCCTTGGTGGACGCTGGCGTGAAAAGGGTCGTCGTGGGGTTCGTCGACCCCGACCCGCGAGTGAGCGGCGGCGGCATTCGGACGCTCCTCGACGCGGGTGTGGAGGTGGTAGTGGGGTGCGAGGAAGAGGCGTGCCGGGAGATAAACAGGGAGTTCATAGAGAGGAACACGTGACGCGGTGCGTTGGTATAATATGGTCATTTTTCGTTTTTTCGTTCGCCGCGACGACGTTTTTCGGCGTTCGGCGCCGTCGACATCGCCGTCTCTCGATGCGCTCGATCACGCCGCGTGCGCGACGCACGAGCGCTCTGCGTCTGAGTTCCTGAGTTCGGACGACACGGGGATCCGAAGAATTCGTCTCCCGTGCTCTCACCTCCTCCCGCACTGGAGCAGAGACCCCGCGCCGAGGAACAGCCCGAACAGCGCCGCGCTCCCCACCGTGGTGCGCCCGACGTGCCGCACCTTGAGCATGCCCGGGATCCCAGCGGAGAACGCCTCGTACGTGCCGTAGCACGCGCCGACCGCCCCCCCGACGGTGCCGCCCAGCGCCACGCCCGTCAACACGCGGTTCGCGCAGCGGTTGTCCGTGAGACCCATCGGTGCGCTGGGGGTGTCCGAGAGTCGTGTTGCTGTGAGGGCGCGTCCGGACGGAGCGATATTTCGTACTCGACGTTCTCGTCGCGAAGCTTTTCGCGACGGTTCGGGAGCGCCCTTTTCTTCTCCGTCAATTCTAGGGTTGCCCGGTCACTTCGGCGGTGCTAGGCGGCAGGGTTCCGGCCTTCTCGCGAGCCATGAAGCGCGCGGCGTCGGCGATGGACCCCCCTGTCGGGTCGGAGACCCTCGGGGACGCCGCTCGGCGCGCTCGCCTGGACGACGGAAGCAACGCCGCGGTCGAGCTGGCCATCGATTCCGAAGACGACGCGACGCTCGGATCTGACGACCTCGAGGATGAGATCGACACCGACGCGGGCGCGGAGGAGGAATCCGCTCGGGCGGCGCTCCCGGATGGTCCGGACGCAAAGGACCCGACCGTCGGCGTACTTCCCCAGGAGGCTCTGATCCGGCGTAGACTCGGGCGTATGAAGGAGCTCAACGCGCTGTACGAGGATCAGTACTGGCGTCTGCTCGAAGATTTGCGCAAGAGGCACTACCGCTTCTCTCTGCGCCATGGCCACGGCGGCCGCAAGGACGACGCCGCGGCGGAGGCGGCGGCGCGCGAGAAGACAAAAGGCGCGCAGCTCAGCGAGTGCGAGAAGCAGGGGTGCTGCGAGCGTCCCATGCCGCTGACCACGTTCTGCTTCGCGCACATTTTGAGCGACCCGAAGCAGGTGCTCTACGCGCCGGCGGCGAAATTGCGCGACGTCTCCGGCGACGAGACCTCCCCGAATGAGACCTTCCCGGAACCCGTGCTCAGAACGGAGGACATCATCGCACCTGTGTTAGACACGCGCGCGGATGCGAAAAAGGTGGCGAAGGTGGCGACGGAAGATGACACGAAAGAACGCGCCGAGACGCCGAACGCCGAAAAAGCGGAACGCGCGAAGCCGGGGGACGACGCGAAGAAAGCGTGACTGACGTCGCCGCTGCGTCGTACATGTATGAATAAACGTCGTCTGACTGGTTTTTAGCGCTCTAACTACTACTGCTCTAGAGTCACGTGAGACACGCGATTCCACACGCGAGACACGCGTCGTACAAACACAGCCTCTCTTCGCGTGTGTACGCATAACGCGACGCGGAGTCGCGCCTTTCGCGCGTTTTAGATGACGCTCAGGTCCCCCGACCCCGAACGACTGCGAAACTCGCCCGAGAGCGCGTGTCGCGAAAGACTCTCGTCGTCGGGTATTTTCACCAGACGCGTTTTCCGCCTCTCCGCGCTGCCCGGCGCGCCCAGTCCGCCCTGCTCCACGTCCTTCGTGACCTGCAGCACGAACACGCCGCAGAGGATGACGGCGAACCCGCACAGCTGCGTCGCGACGGCGACGGCGGTGAGCCTGGCGTAATCCTCGAAGATGATGCTCGACGACACGAGCGTGCACGTGGTGAACCCCACGTAGTACACCGGCGTGACCACCGCGGCGTTGAACACGTCCAGCGCTCGGTTCAGGTAGTTCATCTGCGTCACGACGCACGCGGCGACGAAGAGCGCGCAGAGCCACGTGTCCGGGTCTCCGAGCTGGTTGTTTCCGCGAAACGTCAACTTGAGCGCGATGCCGAGCGCCTTACAAGACACGACGCTCAGCGAGCCGATCAAGCTGCAGATCGCCAGCGGCACGACCAGAAGCGTGTCGCCGTGCTTGGGCGCGACGCGCACCGCGAGAAACGCGGAGAACCCGATCGCGAACGCGGCGTACGCCGCGAAGAGAGGTTTGCCGGCGAGCGCCCTCAGTTCGGCAACGCCGCTCACGGCCTGCTCCTCCGGCGCGTGCAACACGATCTGCAGACTGCCCAGCACGCACAGCACACACCCGAGCCACCCGAACGGGTTCAATCGCTCGTCGAGCAGAAAGTGCGCCAACACGGCCGCGACGATGATGCTGAGCGCGCCCAGAGGCGTGACAAGAATCGCGGGCGCGAACGCGTACGCCGCGAAGTTGGCGCACTCGCCGACGATCATGGTGCCCATCCCCGCCCACCACAGCGGCTCCTTGAGGTACCCGTACCCGCCCGAGCCCGCCCTCTGGCCCACGAGCGCCGCCCGTCGCAGACCGCGCTTCTTGATGATGAACGACGCCCCGATCGCGAGGGAGCTGGACATCGCCAGCACGAGCCCGATGGACGACGAGCCCTCGTCGCTCGGGTCCGAGGGGTTGGGGAAGCGGCGCGACGCGCCATCGCGCAGCGCGAAGTGTCCCGCCCCCGCGTGCTCGACGAAGGAGGACGCACCCAGTCGGTCTCCCATCGCACCCTCCGCGCCGAAGCCTTCGTTCATGGCGTCCGAGCGCGAGACTCGCACGCGCGCCAAGGCGCGTCGAGGAGTGCAACGTGCCTTCAGTCGCGTCCCGTGGCGGGATTATTCCGGAGCTTCGGGCGGCTTCGTTCGTCGTCGCGCTCACGCGCACGCCGTTTTTCGACGTCCGAGAAAGTTATCGAGTTGTCGACGTCACCACCGGCGGCCGTGATATCGTTTCGCGCAGCCATGACGACGCACGCCCTGGCGCGTATCGCGCCGGCGCGCGCACCCGCGAAGAGCTGTGGACGCGGCGTGTCATCCCGCAGACCCCGCGACGCGGCGCGTCCCGCGCGCAGACGCGGGTCTGTCGCGCGCGCGGCTCTCGAGGAATCTTCCGAGGCCACCGCGGCGACCCGTCGGACGCCGGCTTCCGGCGCTTCTTCCGAGAGCGCGTCCGCGCGCGCGCCCTACGCGGGCCCGCCGCGCGTGGTCGTGCTGGGCGGCGGGTTCGGCGGTCTGTACACGGCCTTGAAACTCGACGCGCTGGACGGATGGAAGGACGACGCGCCTCCCCGCGTGACCCTGGTGGACCGCGCGGACCGCTTCGTGTTCAAGCCCATGCTGTACGAGCTCGTGAACGAGACGATGAGAGAATGGGAGGTGTGCCCCGAGTTCGAGGAGCTGCTGCGGCCCACGGACGTGCGGTTCCGGAACGCCGCCGCCGTCGACGTGCGCCCGAACGAACCTCGAACGAGCGGGGCTGGCGCGGGAGGCTCAGGCGGCGTGGTCGTGCTGGAGGACGGCTCCGCGCTGGAGTACGACTACCTCGTCGTCGGCGTCGGCGTTGCGGCGGGCGACGGCGGCGGCGTGCCCGGCGCCGCCGAGCGCGCCGTGCCCCTGAACTCGCTCGAGGACGCGCGCGTGCTTGCGGGAGCGCTGCGGGACATGGAGACGAAGCGGAACGCGGAAGAAAACGAGAACGAGCTTGGAGACCGTGAGACGTACGTCCCTCGCGTGGCGGTGGTAGGCGGGGGCTACTCCGGGTGCGAGCTGGCGGGCGTCGTGGCGGAGCGCCTGACCAAAAACGGCGCGCGCGCCGAGGTGGACTTGTTCGCGTCGTCGGAGTCGGGCGTCCTGCCGAGCGCGCCGCGGGGCCAGCGTTCGAGCGCGACGGCGCGGCTCGAGCGGCTGGGCGTGAACGTGGTCGCCGGCGCGCGCGCCACCGCCGTGCGCGGCGTCGAGGGGGACGCGGCGACGGCGTCGGCGACGGCGTCCGCCGGCTCGGGCTCGATCGAGCCCTCGACGCGCGCGGCGCTGGCGTGGCGCGGCGCCGACGGGGACGAGCGTCTGGCGTCGTACGACGCCGTGTGCTGGACGGTGGGCTCGACCGTGACGTGCCCCGAATCCTGGCCGTTCCAGAGATGCGAGAAGAGCGGGAAGATCGTCGTCGACGCGAGCCTGCGCGCGAAAGGGTACGAGGACGTCTTCGCCGTCGGCGACGTCGCCGCCGTCGAGGCGCATCGCGCGCCGCCGCGTGGCGTCGCTCGGCCCGGCGACGTCGGGTTCGAGGACCCCGGCTTCGGTTCGACGGGAGCGGCGGAAGCGACGAGCGGTTCGTCCTTCGCGGCGTCCCCGCCCGAGGCGGATCCGTTGCCGAGCACCGCGCAAGTGGCGTTCCAGCAGGCGGACTACGCCGCATGGAACGTGTGGGCGGCGGTGGCGAACCGGCCTTCGCTGCCGTTCAAGTACCAGCACATCGGGGACATGATGACCACCGGCGCCGCCGACGCGGCGGTGGCGCTCCCGGTGGGCGACGCGGTGATCGACGGCGTCGCCGGCGCCGCGCTTCGCCGAGCGGCGTACCTGTACCGCATGCCCACGGACGAGCACCGCGCGCGGCTGGCGGGCGCGTGGCTGGCGGGCGCCGCCCAGGCGGTGGCGGAGAAGGGCGCCGCGGGCGCGCTGGAGGAGTACCTCGGGCTGGAGGTGCCCGAGGAACTCAAGAGGCTGGAGAAGACGTTCCCGAAGCCGCCCGGGTTTTAGGAAAACGTTTCATCACACAAAGTACGATACAGTCTTTCGCGCCTATATCCTCGCCCTCAGCTGCAGCGCCCAACGCGTGGCGGCGCCTTTCCTGGCGACGTCCCCGATGGCCATCACGCTCCGCGCCAAGTCGGCGTACGCGGCGAGCCGCGGCGACGGCTCGCCGCCCCCGCCTTCGCCTTCGCTCTCAGTCTTCGCTTTCAGTCCTCGCGATCCCCGCGCGGCGAAATCGGCGCACCTCAGCACCGCCTCCTCCGCGGCGCGCTGCACGTCCGGAACCAGCGCGTGGTCCACGAGCGGCAGAGACGAGAACACGAGGCGCCGCAATGTCCGCGCGTTTTTTTCGTTTCTTCGCGAAACAGCCTTCTCGCCGCGCGCCGCCTGGGCGCGCGCCGCCGCGTCCAGTCGCGCGGCGCGCTCGACCAGGGCGCGCGCCGCCGCGGCGACGGCGGCGCGCGACTCGGCCGTGCCGCCGCCGCACTCGGCCACCACGAAAACGGTGGCCGCGAACGCCTCTGAGTCAGAACTTTCTGTGAATTCAGAAAGGGCGCCCGCGAGCCCGCCGGCGCCCCCCGCCTCCGCCGCCTCCGCGCTCGAAGCCGGCGCTCCGACGGAGACGTCGTACAGACGCTCCAGCGACCGCTCGACGTACGGCGGAAAGAATTCGGGGACGGTGTCGCCGGGCGCGGCGCGGAACACCGCGGCGAGCGCCACGTGCGCGGCGCGCGCGCGCGCCGGCGACGGGTGGGACACGTGGTGCGCCGCCAGCGGAGCGACGCGCGCGCGTAACAAACCTCCCGGCGCGTCGCCGAACGCGCCGGAGGCGGCGTACGGCGCCAGACGCAGAAACACGTTCGCGCGAGCGTCGAACAGAGCGTCGACGAAGACTCGGCGGCCCGGCTTTAACTCGGCGGTTCCCATCGACGGGCCCGTCGGCGCTTCGGGAACCAGGTCCAGCGCGAACCGTTCGCGGAACGCCGCGCCCGTCGCCGAGTCCGCGCCCAGCGCGGCGGCGAGCCGCGTGAGCGCCAGGGCGTACCGCGTAGACGCCGTCTGCGCGGCCGCGTCGAACGCTTTGTGCTGACTGAACCCGCGGGCGAACTCGACGCGCGCCAGCGCGTCGCACGCCGCGACGAGAAGCGAGACGCCCGGTGCTTGTCCGTCGGCGTCGTCGCGCGAGGACCCGTCCAGGGCGATCGCGGTGATACGGTCGCACGCGACGGTCGCCGCGAGGCGCGCCTCCGCGAACGCGAGCCGCGTCGCGGCGGGGTCGAGCGCGCCGCGCCATCGCGCGGGCGTCGCCGCCAGAAACGCGGCGTACTCTTCGTGCGTTTCGCGCGCGAATCGCGCCGTCGCGCGCGCCAAGAAGGCCGCCTCTTCGCGCGACGCGTCCGCTCCTCGCGCGTCGCGCGCGACGTCCGAAGCGCGCGCTTCGCACGCGAGATCGATCAGCGCGTGCGCCCGAGCGGCGAGCGGCGCGGACCGCGCCGCCGCCGCCGCGGCGCTCGCCGAAGCCGGGTCGACGTCCGGAAGCGCGCCTCCGGAGACGGCGCACTTTCGCAACGCCGCGAGCGGCGCGGACGCGAACCGAAACGACGCAGAGACGACCGCGAAGAAACACGCCCGTTTCTGTTTCTTCGCGCGTTCGCCGTCACGTCTCGTCTCGTCTCGCGCGAAGCTTTCGGCGTCGAACGCGCGCTCGGCCAAGCACCGCGACGCGCTCAGCGCGCCGGCGGCGAGCGCGGCCCACGCGGCGCGAAGGCTCGCCGTTCGCGTCGCGGACGCTCCGACTGCGAAGCCGACGCGCGGAGGACGCCGCGTCTCGGCGACGGCGTCGGCGAGCGCGTCGTCCGCCGCCAGCGACGCCGAGACCCGCGCCGCCGCCTCCACCGCCTCCGCCGCGCGCGTCTCGGCGACGCGGAGCGCGTCGACGTCGAGCGCGTTCTTTGTCGCGATCGAGCCGGCGTGCGCGAAATCTCCCTCCGGGCTGGCTTCGTCGAAGAAAGGGCGGCGGCACGCGAGAAGCACGCCTGCCGCGACGAACGCCGCGCCCGCGTGGCCGGGGGAGACGCCCGAAAAAAAAGGCTCCGAAGCGGATCCCGGACGCGTCGCGTCCCTCGCTGTCCGCGCCAGCGACGCGGCGATTCGCGGGAACGAGCGCCTCGCCGTCGCGTGCGCCGCTCGCACGCAGAGCAAGCCGGCTCTCTGCGCCGCCGCCGACGCCGCCGACGCGGCGGCGCCCCAAGTCTCGCTGGCCTCGCCTGCCTCGCCGACGGTCTCGCCGAGACGCGCGCCGTCGCTCCGCCAGAGCGGGAAGAAAGCACGCGAGAACGCCTCCGCGAACGCCGCCTCTCCGCCCACGTCGCCGCGGTGGATGTCCGCGGCAGCCTCGCAGGCGTACGCGAGCGACGCGGCGAGCGCGCGCGCGTCCGCCGGCGCGGCGAACGCGAAGCGCGGCTCCGCGAGGGCGAGCGCCTCGAGCGCCGACGCGAGCGCGCGCGCGCGCGTCGCGCGCGGCGCCGCCGGCGACGCGGCGACGCACGCCAGGCACAGCGCCGGGGACGCGCCGAGAGGACCGCCCGGGACGTGGACCTTTTCAGGAAGAAGTCCAGTGGAGTCGTGCGTGTGTGACGCCGTATCGTTCGACGCGCGGAAAACGTCGCGGGCGACGACGTCGACGACGCGCGACAGCGTCGCGCCCGCCGCGGCGGCGGTGCCGACGGATGCGCCGTCGTTCGCGGAGTGCACCACCCGCGGCGCGTGCCACCGCGCCCACGCCGCGAGCAGACCCGCGGCCGCGCCCCAGAGCTCGCCCGCGAGCGTCGGTGAGGCGGCCGCGCAGGACCGCGAGGCGTCCAGCGCGGCGAAGAGGGTGGGGACCGCGGCGTCGGGCCACCCGTTCGCGCCGGGATGCGGGCGAACGAAACGCCGGTGTCGGAGCGCCCGCAGGGGCGCGAGCGCCAACGCGGGGTCTCTGGACAGCGCGTCCGCCGCGGCCGCCCACGTCTCCGCGAACAAGAAGCCGTCGCCCGAAGCGCTCGGGGGTGGACCCGATTGGGTGTCGACGTGCGGCTCGCCGAGAGCGAGCTCGACGGGGCGAATCATGATGACGTTGTCGTCTTCCTTTTCCTCGTCGTCTCGTCGAGTGAACTCGGGGCTTCAGCCGCGTTCGCTGCCGCGTCGCCTAGGTCGCGAGCGAGCGCGTCATCCCCCAGGCCAGTCAGACGCTCAGGTCGTTCGAGACGCGCTCAGAATGCGACACGAGAGCTCGAGCGCGCCGCGCGCAGTGCGTCAGTCGACGAGACGTCTTTGGGGAGAATATGTGTCACTCAGGAAAAGGTTGTTACCCACCAACCTCCATCAGACGCGAGAGCACGCACACGCACCATGTCCGGGACGGCCGCGCCGCTCGTCGCGTCGCCCTTTCGCGGCTCGGCGGCGATCACCCGTCGCCGCGCGTCTCGCCCGGGGTGCACCGCGAGCCGATACGCCGGTCGCGGTTCCGCCCTCACGACGCGCGCGCGACAAACGTGCTACATGGATATCGAGATCGGGGGCGAAGCCGCCGGCCGCTTGACGTTCCTCATGTCCCCCGACCTTTGCCCGCGGACGGTGGATAACTTCGTGCGTCTGTGCAAGGGCTCCGACGCGGGCGTCGACCCGAAGCTGACGTACGCGGGGTGCCGGTTCGAGGCGTACTCGGGGAAGTACACCTACACCTGCAAAGGCAACGGCAAACACGTCTTCGGCGCGGGGAAGTTTGTCGAGCGCGAGGCGATGAGCGCCACGCGCCGCGGGACGCCCGGGGCGGGCGGCGGAACGTATTACGGCGAAGAGGTGGACTTGCTCGAAGACGAAAGTGGCGTGGTATTGACCATCCCCGTCTCCGGTCCCGGGTTCGGGGCTTCGCGCTTCGCGGTCGTGCGCGTCGGCGAGAGCCCGGGTCGCTCAAGCAGCGCCTGCTGGCAAACACCATG
>MDSV01224060.1_pt1 | contig 14334 bp, 12 predicted proteins | sample 810851 | NCBI WGS metagenome assembly MDSV01 (sample SAMN05326640, study PRJNA326480) | marine metagenome | isolation source: seawater | place: Atlantic Ocean: North East | collected 2012 | reverse complement strand
TCCCGGGGCTTGCTTCAGGCTTTCTTAGGGTCCGTGTCGGTGTATGCCGTGCTTCTCGCCACTGGATTCTGGTTGTATGGTGAATCCACCTTGGCGGTCGCTTTTGTGGTGTTGGCCGTGCTCACGGGTGGGGGCGTCCTGAAACTCCAAACCCAGAGAGATGCAAGTTGAAATTTGTGCAAGCACACTTCGCGACGTGGCCGTCGCCATGGAAGTGGGGGCCGATCGCGTTGAATTGTGCAGCATGTGGGCTGCCGGTGGGCTGACCCCAAGTGCGGTGCTCGTGCAATCGGCGGTGGCCATGGGCATGCCTGTCCGTGCCTTGATTCGACCGCGTGAAGGGCACTTTGTGTGGTCCAACTCCGAGCGCACATGGAGTGTGGAAGAGGCCAAGCTCATGCTCGATTGTGGCGCCGAAGCCGTCGTGGTTGGAGGACTGAACGAAGAGGGATCCTTGGACGAGGCGTACCTCGAATCCGTGTGTCGCTCAGTGGGACCGGAGCATGTGGTTTGGCACCGTGCCATCGACGTCAGCCAAGAACCTGAAGCTGATGTCGACAAGTTGTTGGACGTCGGGGTGACATCCTTGCTGTCCAGCGGTGGATGCGCCCGGGCGGTGGAAGGTTTGCCACGCCTGACCCAATGGGCGCAACAAGGCATTCAAGTGGTCGCAGGAGGTGGGGTGAGACCAGAAGACGTCGGGGCCATGGCTGAAGCGCAATTGAGTGCGGTTCACGCGTCTTGTCGGGTTACCCTTCGAGAAGGCCACTCGCCGTTGTTCGATTCGTCCACCCACCCCGTGGATGTGGACAAGGCTGTGGCGTTGATGGAGGCTACTGAACCTTTCTTGCCGTGAAGCTTAGGCTTTGGTTGGGTCTAGGATTCATTTTTGTCCTGTGGATCGGCTGCGTGTCGCCCCAAGTGCATCGTCTGCCCCAAGGCCAAACCTCAGGACTCGTGCCCATGCCGGCCTCGCTGGAACTTCGTAGCGAAGACAGCCAGGGAAGGGGTTTCCGAACGGGCGACGCATTGAAGGTGTCCTGGCCAGAGCATTGGGGCATGGAGCCCATGGAGGCTTGGTTGACCCACGCCGGCCTGGCTTGGTTGAGAACCCGTCCTGCAGACGCGGACGTGCTGTGGTCCCAAACGGAACAACCTCTTGGCCCTGAAGGCTACACCTTGACGGTGGAAGACGACCGCATCGTGGCGGAGGCTCAGGACGCCGAGGGCGCCTTTCGCGCCTGGACGACGCTTCGGCAGCTGATGCCGGCGGTATGTGAACAAGGCTGCCCACAGGGGTTTGAGCTTCCGGCCGTGGCCATCCGGGACAGCGCGTACCTCGCCCACCGGGGATTGTTGCTCGACTGTTGTCGGCACTTCATGGCCTCTTCGTTCATCAAACACATGATCGATGCCTTGGCGTTGCAGAAGATGAATGTGCTGCATTGGCACTTGACGGAAGACCAAGGATGGCGTTTGCCCATTGAGGCTTACCCCAAACTCAGCGAGGTGGGCGGCTTCCGAACCGAAGCGGACGGCACGGTTCACGGCGGCGCTTACACCAAGCAAGACATCGCCGACATCGTTTCGTACGCAGCGGAGCGCCACGTGACGGTGGTGCCGGAGGTGGAGCTGCCTGGGCACAGTCGAGCAGCCCTCGCTGCCTATCCGTGGCTTGGCTGCACAGGCGACACGTTGCCTGTGCCCAACAACTGGGGGGTGTTCAAGGATGTGTATTGCGCAGGAAACGACAGCACGATGGCCTTCTTGAAGGCGGTGTTGGACGAAACGTGTGAGATGTTTCCCTCGGAGGTTATCCACATCGGCGGTGACGAAGTGCCCAAGGTGCGTTGGGCGGAGTGCCCCAAGTGCCAAGCCAAAATGGCCAGGTTGGGCCTCGCCACAGAAGCGGAGCTCCAAACTCATTTCATCAACGAAATCGGGGCCTACCTGGCCCGCAAAGGACGTCGCATCATAGGGTGGGATGAAATCCTCGAAGGGGGTTTGCCTGAAGACGCCATGGTGCAATCGTGGCGTGGCATGCAAGGCGCCGTCGAGGCGACTCATTTGGGCACAGACGCTGTGGTGTCTCCGACCAGCCACTGCTACCTCGATTACCCCTTGCGATCTACGGATTTGGAGGAAGCTTACAGCTTTGTGCCTGTGCCCAAAGAGGCCATGGGTCATGAAGGCCAAATCGTTGGCGGCGAGTGCAACATGTGGTCAGAGCACGCCCCGCAACACCTCGTGATGTCCCAGGTTTTTCCGAGGGCCACAGGGCTGGCGGAGGTCTTTTGGTCCGGTCCGTCCGTGACCCAGAAACCTGGGGCGTACGACGCGTTTTTGGGTCGACTCGACGGTTTGTCGGAGCGTTGGGGCTTCTTGGGTGTCACGCCTGGGTTGGAGGGTGTACCGGTGGAGGTCGACGTGCAACCAGACACCCAAGGCCGTGTCGCCATCACCGTGCAGCCAGCCATCCGACATGCTGGAGGCATGGTCACCTTCACGCCAGACTCGACAAGTCCCAATCGACAAGTCCGTCGAGGCCAAGTCGGAGATACCCTTCGGGTGTCGGGCATCGGGACCGTGGCCGTGGATGTGGCGATGCGTGGCAGAAAGACTGGGGTGGTGGAACGCTTTCCTGTGGCGGGCCATTTGGGTGCCCACCGACCTTTGGAGCTCAGTTATACGCCCAGCGTCCACTACACCGGAGGAAGCCTCCAAGCCATGGCCGACGGCCGACGGGGCAGTTCGGATTTCAGGGACGGTGCGTGGCAAGCGGTGCAGGGCCAGGACATGGTGATTACCCTGGATTTGGGTGAACCCAAGACGTTGGAGGTGGTGCAGGTGCAGTGCTACCTCTACCAGGACGCCTGGATTTTTTCGCCGAGTGAAGTGAGGTGGGAGGTGTCCGAGGACGGCGACGCATTCGATGCGTTGGGCCGGTCCAAATTCGAAGGCGCCCTGGAGCCCGATGCCAGGCAAACGGTGGTGCCTTTTGCCATGGAAGGGGCAGGGGTGCAGGCTCGATTTGTCCGGCTGACGTTGGTAAATGCTGGGGCTTGTCCTTCATGGCACGACGCCACCACGGAGCCTTCGTGGCTCTTCGCCGACGAACTTGTGGTGCTTGGTCGCTGAAGTTTGTTGTATTTTTATGTGCGTGAGTATGCCCATTGATTCAATAAAATCCTTTTCGCTTGCCCTTCGCCGGATGGCTGTCATGTGCGGAGCCTTGGCGCTGTTGACCAATGTATTCGCCCAAACTCCCGTTGTGTTGGACCCGCCTCCTGGGACCATGGATGGGGTCAACATGTTAGACGACAACACGGCCATTGTGCAATTGCGAGCCCCAGGAAAGGCCTACGTTCACTTGCGCGGAGACTTCAACAACTTCGTGATCAACAACAGTTCTCTGATGCGGAAGAGCACCGACGGGAACTTGCACTGGATGCAATTGGACAACCTGAATCCGGACGTCCAATACCGATACCATTTCTTGTGCGACGGCAACCTGGAAGTCGGCGACCCCTATGGCACGCTGGTGCTCGACCCATGGGAGGACCAATACATTTCCGCGGCGACGTACCCAGACATGCCCTCTTACCCTTCTGGGCAGGCGAATTGGCAACAAACTGTCTTTCAAACCGTAGAGCCTGAATTTGGTTGGTCGGACCAGAACTTTCAACGCCCGCCGTCCGACCGCCTCATCATCTACGAAACGTTGGTGCGCGACTTCGACCAAACCCAAACGTTCCAGGACGTCATCGACCGCTTGGATTACCTCCAGTACATGGGCTTCAACGCCATCGAACTCATGCCGGTGAGTGAATTTGAAGGCAACCTCAGTTGGGGATACAACCCGACCTACCGTTTTGCGGTCGACAAATTCTACGGCACCAAAGACAAACTGAAAGAACTGGTCAACGAGTGTCACAACCGGGGCATTGCCGTGATTATGGACATCGTCCCCAACCACGGCTTCGGCACCGATCCTTTGGCCAGGCTCTACTTGGACAGCGACGGAAGCATCGCGGCCAACAACCCTTGGTTCAACGAGACATCACGCCACCCATTCAGTCCCGGTTACGACTACGACCACGAAGATCCATGGACGAAGGAGTTCTGGAAGCGCGTCTTCGACTTTTGGATCGACGAATTTCACATGGACGGCTACCGTGTGGACCTCAGCAAGGGGTTGACCCAAACCAACTCGGGAAGCAACGTGGGGTATTGGTCCCAATACGACCAAAGCAGGGTGGACATCCTGTTCGATTACGGCAACCACATTTGGAACAACCACCCCGGGACGTACGTGATCTTGGAACACTTGGGCAGCAACGATGAAGAGACGGTTCTGGCCAACGGCGGATTCATGCTTTGGGGAAAGATGACCCAACAGTACACCGAATCGGCCATGGGGTATGACGGCGACATCAACAACGGATCTTGGCAAAACCGCGGCTGGAACTGGCCCAACTTGGTGACGTACGCGGAAAGCCACGACGAGGAGCGCGCCGCATTCAGCATGACTTCCTTTGGAAACGCCTCAGGCGACTACGACACCAAGCAAGAGGCCACCGCCATGGACCGCCTGGAAATGATGCATGCCTTTTTGTTGGCCATCCCAGGTCCCAAAATGATGTGGAATTGGGGCGAACTCGGCTACCAGGTCAGCATCTTCGACTGCCTCAACGGGACGTTCGAGGAAGGGTGCAAGCTCAACGAGAAGCCTGAGCCTTGGGCAGACCTTGAAAACGAACACCGTGTTGGCTTGGCCAAGACCATTTCAGCACTCAACCACTTGAAGAAGACGCAGCCCGCGTTTGGCACCTACGACTTCAATGTGGACGGCAGCGGGAAGGGCAAGCGAATCCATTTGTATTCGCCGGATCAAAATGCGGTCCTCGTAGGGAATTTTGACGTGACTCCCATGGACATCGTTCCAGGGTTCCCTTACACCGGAACGTGGCATGATTACTTCACAGGAGAGGAAATCGCAGTGAACGACTTGAGCAACGCGTGGTACCTCCAGCCAGGAGAGTGGCGCTTGCTCCTGGACACCCCTTTGCCCACACCAGACACCGACGGTTTGACGCCCATCCTGACCAACGTGGGATGCATGGACGCCGCCGCGCAGAACTACGACCCCTCTGCGGAGGCCGACAACGGCACATGCATGTACGTCACCACCCTGGCACTTGACCTTGGTGAGTTCGAGGCTTCTTCGCTTGGGGTGAATGTGGCGGGTTCATTCCAAGGGTGGAATCCCGGAGGCACAGCCATGCAACTGGGTGAAGATGGCCTCTACCGAGCGTCGTTCGTGGCCGTGCAAGGCGACGTCGTGCAGTACAAATTCGTCAACGGAAACGATTGGGGTGAGGACGAGGGCGTCCCTGCAGAGTGCGGTGCGCCCAACGGATTTGGTGGGTTCAACCGAGAGCTCACGGTCGGGAATTCGGATGCTGTCATATCTGCGGTGTGCTTCGGCGCCTGCGAAAGTTGTGGAGGCACCGTCACGCCTGCTGGATGTGAAGATGGGGATTGCTGCGGCGAAGGCACCTTGTGGGATGCCTCGTCAGGCACATGTGTGGGCGACGGCACTGCCGTCGCCAATTGCCCAGAGGACCTCGACGGCGATGGGGCTGTGTCCGTGTCGGACGTGCTTCAAATGCTGGGCGCCTTTGGCGACATCTGTGAGTGACACAGACCCAAGGGCTTTCTCAATCGCAGCTTGTGCCAAACACCGACAAGAAGAGCAGCAAGTCTGAACTGGCGCATACGCCATCTCCGTCCAAGTCTCCGACAACACCTTCGTTGCCGTAGCCGCTGAGCAACTCAAGAAGGTCGGCTGAAGACCGCGCAGAATCATAGTCGAAATCGGCCAGACAATTTGTGGGTTGCCACAATTCATGGATGGTGTCGACTTCCAAGTCCTGGTAAGTATTCAAATCGCCGTTGGGCCATTTCACGACCAAAGAATCCACTGAAGTCAATTCCCCAATTCCCCAGTGAAGGTTGAGGGTGCTTGCGCCCGAGTAGCCCTGCCCGATGTTGACCTCGTCTATGTACACGTTGCCGCTGTGGTGAAGGGTGGCCCGGGCGCCAACGGCGTCGCGGTTGTCCAGCGTGCCCACCAGTTTGACCTGCATCCAGTGGCCATTCGACGCGTCGTTGCGCAACAAGGCCAAGCCGGGCTGGGTCGACGATTTGGTCGTGGCAACAATGAGGTCCAAATCGCCATCCTGGTCGAAGTCCGCCATCGCCAACCCGTAATCTGAATAGGGGTGTTCCAGCGTGAAATTGCCCTCACTAACAGGGGTGAAGGTGCCGTCGCCGTTGCCGTGGTACATGATGTTGGGCAAGGGAGCGAAGAGGTAGTCGTTCACAATGTAGAGGTCCCAATGTCCGTCGTGGTCGTAATCGAAAAAAACGCAACCCCAGGTCATGCCTGAGTCGTTGGTGCCTGAAGAAACGCTCACGTCGTCGAATGTGCCGTCCCCGTTGTTGATGAACATCGCACTGGGGTAGAGGTCGGTGATGTACAGGTCCAAATGCCCGTCGTGGTTAATGTCTGCAACGTCGACACCCATGCAATTGCCCTGGTAGTTGAGTCCCGCCATGAAGGCCAAATTCAAGAATGTGCCGTTCCCTTGGTTGCGGTAGAGTTTGTTGGTTTGGTTGGCGTCGTGGGTCAGGTACAGATCTTGATCTCCGTCGTTGTCGTAATCGAAGAAGATGCTTCCCATGCCCACGCCTGTGTCGAAGGTGCCTGTGGCGCCGTACACGTTGGTAAACCCTGTTCCCTCGTCGTTGCGGTAGAAGTGGTTCACGGCGTTTATGTTGACCACGTAGAGGTCGGTGAAGCCATCGTTGTTGTAATCCGCCGCATGCAGACTTCGGCACATCAAAGTGCTGTTGAGGTCATACGCCTCGGCCATGTCCACAAAGGTGCCGTCTCCTTGGTTGACGTAGAATCGGTTTGGTGCAGGGTCGCTTCCGCCGAAGCCGTTGCCTGTGGCGAGGTCGAGGTCGCCGTCGTTGTCGAAGTCAACCCAGATCGCCGCATTTGTGAACCCTTCGTCCGCCACACCTGCCTCTGCCGCAACGTTCGTGAACGTCATGTCTCCGTTGTTTCGATAAAGGCTGTTCGGCTGAAATTTGGTGCCCACGTAGATGTCTTCGTCTCCATCGCCGTCGTAGTCGCCCACGGCCACGCAGTGGTGTTGCCCCTCGGCGTCAAGTCCCGCTGCAGCACCCACGTCGACAAACGTGGGGGATTCTTGGCCCCAGGAAGAATTCATCACCATTCCTGCGAGCCCAAGCCACGCCATGTGGACCAGAAAGTATGCCTTGCTCCTCATGACTTCGAAAGGTACAACTGTTGCGAATGTGGGCAACTTGGGTTCTACTGTGGATGACTCCAATTGGCCCCAAGGCGCCCTCCTTCGGGCCAAGCGGTATGTTTGAAATGCATCCTCCGGCAAACGCAAGCATGCGGTTGCCGGGGTGCATGTAGATTGTTAGGACGGAAGGGCGCCGAGGCGCCCTTCTTTTTTTGGCCCAAAGTTGCATGCCCCGCCTTCCTCACTATATTTGCACCCCTGTTTTAGATAGGTAGACATCATGGCACATCACAAATCAGCCCTCAAGCGCATTCGGTCCGACGAGAAAAAGCGTGACCGCAACCGTTATCAGCACAAGACGGCCCGCAATGCGGTCCGCAAGCTTCGCGCATCCACCGATGCGAAAGAAGCAACTGCCTTGTTGCCGTTGGTGAGTGCCATGTTGGACAAACTGGCCAAGCGCAACGTCATCCATAAGAACAAGGCCTCCAACTTGAAGTCGAGCTTGACCAAACATGTGTCCAGCCTTTGAACAATCGACTCTGAGTTGACGCTCAAGAACTTTAAACCCGTTGTCTTAGACAGCGGGTTTTTTTTGTGCCATGTTTGAGCATGAAAGGCCACGAGCACGCGCGGCCAAAGAAGGGTTGGGTGCGCTGAACGACCGAGAATTGATTGCCCTTTTGCTGGGGACCGGCCATCGGGGACGGTCGGCGGAATCCTTGGCCAAAGAAGTGCTCGAATTGGCGCAGGGCTGCCTGAACAATTTGGCGTCATGGCCCGTGGAAAGCCTCACAGTGGTGGATGGCATAGGACCGGCGAAGGCCACGTTGGTGGCAGCCGCCATGGAATTGGGGCGCAGAAGGGAGGGGCACCAGCAGCGTGCGGGATCGTGGGTCAAGACCAGTCAAGATGTTCGGAACCGTTTCGTGTCGCGCCTTGGAGATTTGCAGCACGAAGAGTTTTGGGTTCTGCTTTTGAGGCGTTCCAACCACGTGCTGGCAGAAATCTGCATTTCTAGGGGAGGTTTGACAGGCACTGTGGTCGATCCTAAACTCGTCTTTGGGCGTGCTTTGGCCATGCGTGCGGCAGCCCTCGTGTTGGTCCACAACCACCCCTCCGGCAATCCCCAGCCAAGTGAGGCTGATCGTCGCTTGACTTTGACTTTGTCCGAGGCTGGCAAGCACTTGGACCTTCCCGTTTTGGACCATGTGATTGTGGCCGGAAAAGCGTTCGTTAGCTTTGCAGACCAAGGTTGGCTCCCATGAATTTATCCAAGCACATGTTGATTGTGGTGGGGGCAAGGCCCCAGTTCATCAAGGCTGCGGCTTTGCACCGCGCGTTGAAGGATGCTGGCGGTTGGCGCAGCACTTGGTTGCACAGCGGTCAGCACCACGACGAGGCCTTGAGTGGTCAGTTCTTCCATGAATTGGGGTTGCCTCAACCTGATGTGCGTTTGGCGCCCAACGCCACCAGCCGTGAACTCCGCTTGGGAGACATGATGGGAGGCATTCGATCGGCCATCGATGCACATCGTCCGGCTTGGGTCGTGGTGTTCGGCGACACAGATTCCACGCTCGCTGGGGCATGGGCTGCGACGGCCAGGCAAGTTCCATTGATTCACATCGAAGCAGGTCTGCGTTCGCAAGATTGGCGCATGCCAGAGGAGGTGAATCGGGTCCTGACCGATCGAATGTCTTCGGTGTTGGTGTGTCCGACCCATGCCGCTGTGGATCACCTGAGACGTGAAGCCATCGTGGACAACTCGGCCGATGGAGAGGGGCCTTCGGTGCTGAAGCCTTGGGTGCTGAAGACCGGAGACATCATGCACGACAACGCCGTTCACTTCAAGGCGCAATTCGACATCGTCAAGGCACGTTCAGGAAGGGTTTTGATGACCATGCATCGCCCTAGCAATGTGGATGACCCAGACCTTCTCTGGTCGTGGGTCGAGGCCATTGGCGCATGGCTAAAGTCGCAGGATTTGCGCGCGGTTTGGCCCATCCACCCTCGCACCAAGAAGTGCCTGCAGAGCTCTTCGCAGCCTTGGTGGGACAGGTTGGAATCGTTGGGCATGGATGCAGCGCCCCCAATGGGTTACGTGGAGCTGCTGAAGGCCGTTCACGAAGCGCCCTTGGTGTTGACCGACAGCGGAGGCGTCCAAAAGGAAGCATACTCCTTGGGAAGGCGGTGCATCGTGTTGCGAGACTGCACAGAGTGGACGGAACAAGTGGAAGAGGGACAATCTGTGCTATGCCCAGCCCCCAGGTCGTTGAAGGACAGCGCCGACAGGTTGCTCGGACATGGTCCGTTTACCCCGGGGTCGCTCTATGGAAATGGCCACGCCGCCACTGAACTCATGGTCAAGCTTAACCTCATGTTGAAAGGGTTGGATGGCTGATTCATCGTCACATGCCCCATGGGTGGTGCGGAGTGCGCATGCCTTGTCGCCCAGGCAGACATATGTCTTGGATCAGGTGTTCTGTAGTTGGTTGAAGTCGTCTTGGACTTGGGAACGACGAGATCGCGGCGCTGCGACCCTTCTCGTTCTCCACGGCGTTGAAGTTGTAAGATGGCATGACCACCCTTTGGTGACGGCAGAGATCCAACCTCAGGATGACATCCACATTGGCTGGACGGCTTGGCATCACGGAGACTTGGCCATTCATGTCCCTTGCGCATTGAATGGAGAGGGAAGATGCTTGCCTTTTGACCCCTTGGCCGCCACCTTTCATGGGCTCACATGCTGGGAGGAACAAGCGGGGAGGGTGGCCTTGGACGAACACGGTCGTCCTCAACGGTTTCCCAAAGCTTGGATGTCTTTGCAGGGTTCTAGCCAATGTCAAGGGCAGGTCATCTCGGCGGCCCTGCAGCCCCGATGGCCGTGGTTGGACATGATGTGGCACGCCATCGTAGGCCGGACAATGGCCACACAGCCATTGACGTGCGACTGGACATTTGATGTGGACGTCGCGTTCAAGCACAAGGGCCGCTCACGCTTAAAATCCTCGCTGCTGCAAATGCGTGACCTTGGGTTGGGCCGTTGGGATGTGGTCCAAGAGCGGTTCATGGTCAACCGAGGGTGGGCTCAAGACCCCTACGCCACGTTCGACTGGGTGTTGCGGCATCACCAGGGAGAACCTGTGACGTTTCATGTGCTTGCCGCGATGCGCAAACGTCCCCACGACATTGGCTTGAATCCTCATGGAGCCACGTTGCCTCGGTTGGTGGATGAATTGGCACGGTGCCCAGACGTCGTGGTGAGGTGGCACCCTGGCTGGCATGCCATGGAAAACCCTCAATTGGCGAAGATGGAGCAAGCGCGATTGAAGTCGTGGTCTGGCATGCGTTGCGACGAAGTGAGGACCCATTTTTTGAGGGGACAGCCAGGGATGTTGTGGAGGCAATGGGTGGACATGGGCGTCAAGGTGGACAGTTCGCTGGGATGGGCCCACGACGTCGGGTTCCGAGCGGGTACAAGTCGAGATTTCCAAGCGTTCGATGTGGGTGGCAACGAGAGGCTTCCCCTGATGCTCCAGCCCTTGGTGGCCATGGATGAAGCCATGCGTGGAAAGCTGGGATGGTCTCCCCTCGAAGCCGAACAGCACTTGGTCAGCATCTTGGATGTGGTCGCTTCTGTGGGAGGGGTTTGGCGGATGTGTTGGCACAACACTTCGGTCAGTGACACGGGTGCATGGGCCGGTTGGAAGTCAACATACGTTGGCATCACCCGGAAGGCCCAGAGCATGACTGTGAGGTAACTTCAGGCCATGGAGTGGCAAGCATTGGACACGGCGTTGGCCCTAGAGTATGTCGCTTGGGCAACTGTGGCAGTGCTCAAATTCATTGTCACGCCCTCCTTGATGATGGCCACCGGCCATCCGTGGTGGGCTGCTTGGGGGGTGACTTCAGCTGGAGCAGCAGGGGGTGTCTGGGTGGTGTGGCACTCCGGCAAACGCTTGTTTTCTTGGTTTGAGGAGAAACTGGGTTCCCGTGAAGGGCGAGGAAAGCGCACCTTTACGGCAGGACGCCGTCGCATCGTGTGTTTGAAAAATAGCCTTGGACTGAACGGGCTCTTGGCGGTCTCGGGCCTGATTTCCGTGCCAATTGCCACGACGTTGGCGGCCAAATACTTCCGAGACCAACCTTGGGTCATGCAGCGCTTGATACTTGCCTTTACCCTTTGGGCTTTGGCTTTGGCTGTTGTCTCCTGGGTGGTCAAAAATGCACAAATGTCATGACCCTTGCACCCTTGTTTTTCGACCTTGACCACACGTTGTGGGATTTTGAAACCAATTCCAGACTCGCGCTCGGTCAAGGCTTCAGCGACCTTGAATTGACATCCTTGGGCGTGGAGGATTTGTCCACTTGGATTAGACATTATGAAGCAGCCAATGACCATTGCTGGGCCGAGTTCAGGGCAGGCAGGATGGACAAGGCGACATTGCGGGGCAAGAGGTTTGAATTGGCCTTGGAAGCTTGTCTTGCAGCGTGTCCTGAAGGCCTGCCTGCGCAGTTAGGAGAACATTACTTGGCGCACAGCCCCTATCAAAAGGCACTCATTCCAGGAACGATGGAAGTGCTTCAGGCCCTGCAAGATCGTGGACACCGGATGTGGGTGCTGACGAATGGGTTTGACGAGGTCCAGCATTTGAAAATGGACAACTGCAACTTGACGCCGTTTTTCGAAGGGGTCTACACCAGCGACGCCTTGGAGGTCAAAAAACCCAACCCCCAAGCGTACCACTTTGCGGCTGAACGTGCCGGATTGTCGGCCCGGGAATTCGAGTCAGTGGTGATGGTGGGCGACAGCCTGGAGAGCGACGTCCTGGGGGCACAGGAAGTGGGGTGGCGCGGGGTTCACTTTGCGCCCTTAGGAGAGCGTCATCCTGAAGCTTGGCGAACCATTCAATCCCTTCCGGAGTTGCTTGAGTTGGAGCTCAAAGGCTGACGTACCTTCGGGTCATGGCAGATCAAGATAAAAAGGGAAAGCTCAACATTGAGCTTCCAGAGGAGGTGGCCACGGGGGTATACGCCAACCTGGCCGTCATCACCCACAGCCCTGCAGAATTTGTGATGGATTTCATCCAAGTGATGCCGGGAATGCCCAAGGCCAAGGTTCGGAGTCGTGTCGTCATGTCGCCACACCATGTGAAACGTCTGCTGGGGGCACTGGCAGAAAACGTGCAGCGCTTTGAAAAACAGCACGGCCCCATCCAAGATCACGGTCAAGAAGACCCAGGCATGCCCTTGCCTTACATGGGGCCTCAGGGTCAGGCCTGAGCCAACCAATGCTTGGTGCCGTGGATGACTCCACGGACGGTGCACTTCAAACCATCGGGCAGGGGCGGCGTGTTGGCCGCTTTGGTCGGCACTTCCACGTGATGTGAAGCTTCTGGGGCATGCCAAGTCAAGTCGGCCTTACCACCCACTGTGATGGGGGCAGGTGCAAGGCCCAAGACTTCACGCGGCCCTGCGGACCATGCGCGTACTGCAGCGTCATGGGCTTCAGTCTGGGTTGTCTCTTGTCTCAATCCGTGAAGGGTCAAAGCGAATGCGGACGACAGGCAGGCCATGCCGTTGGGGCTCAGCACAAATTCTACGTCGTGGTGCTCCATATCTTCCGGTCGATGGTCGCTGACCACCATGTCGATGGTCCCGTCCAGCACACTCTTTCGCAGGGCTCTCCTGTCCGAAGCTGTTCTGAACGGAGCCAGTACTTTCAAGGTGCCATGGAAACCTCGCAGGTCTTCTTCGGTGTACACCAAATGTCCGGCTGTCGTGCCGCATGTCACGGCGAGGCCTTGCGCCTTGGCCTCTCGGATGAGGTCGACCGATTGGGCGGCGGTCACAATCGAAAAATGCAGTCGCCCGCCGGCGTGACGAAGCACCTCCAAATTGCGAGACACCCGAAGAACTTCGGCTTCCACTGGGATGCCCAGCAAGCCCATCTCTGTGCTCACCAATCCTTCGTGCATCACACCGCCGTGGTTCAAGTCGCTTTCCAAAGGCAAGTCCATCACTGTTTTGCCATGGGCCTTGGAGTATGTCAAAGCACGCTGCAACGCACTCACACGGTCCATGGGGACGTCGTCTGTGAAGGCCACGGCGCCATGTTGCGCCATGTCGCTCATCTCAGACAATTGCTGGCCTTGGCCTTGTTCAGTCACACATCCCATGGGCAACACAACGGTTGGACAACCCGAAGCCTGGGCTTTGCTTCCTTTTGCCAGCAGGCTTTCCACGGCCATGGCGTGGTCCACCGGTGGGTGGGTTGAGGGCAGAAGGGCCACTTGGGTCATGCCAGCCGCTGCGGCGACCTTCAGTCCGTGGGCGAGGCCCTCCTTGGTTTCTTCCCCGGGTTCCCGGAAGTGGACTTGGCCATCCACCCAACCTTGGCTTACCACGCCACCATTGGATTCAAGGACTTGGGCGGCAGGCACTTGGAGACTGGGGGCAATTTCGTCGATTCGCCCTTGGTCCACCAAGATGTCGACCACCTGGTCGTGCCACGGGCTGGAAGGATCCAGCACACGGAATTGTTTCAGGAGAAGAGCTTGTTCCATCTGCGAAGGAGTAAAGTTTCGAAAGCCAAGGCCAACATGGCTGCGGCAAAAAAGTACCAAGCCAGTCGTTTGCCAGAGATGTGTTGTTCCACCAAGGTTCGGATTTGGCTTTCCGGCTGGGTCCAAATCTGGACTTCTGGCCAGCGCAAGGAGGCGGTGCGTTCACGCCAGGCTTCCACATCCCAAACCACCAGGTTGGATTCTTCAGGGGAGTGGTTGAGCCCGAATGCAGCGAGCGCCGAGTCGTTGCGCAGCACGGTGTACCCGCCTGGCTCGGTCAAGGCGTCGCCCCAGCGCAAAGACGTGCCTCGTGTGGTGCTTCTGGGCTCTGGCACAATCTGAACGTCGTCCGCGTCCACAATGCGCCAAACGTTGTCCCGACCGAGGTTGCCGTTGTCGCTTTGCTCTCCCGTTTGCCGTGGGAC
>MDSV01206480.1_pt1 | contig 14336 bp, 14 predicted proteins | sample 810851 | NCBI WGS metagenome assembly MDSV01 (sample SAMN05326640, study PRJNA326480) | marine metagenome | isolation source: seawater | place: Atlantic Ocean: North East | collected 2012 | reverse complement strand
TTGGTAGGCGAGGCAGGACTCGAACCTGCGACCAAAGCGTTATGAGCGCTCTGCTCTAACCAACTGAGCTACTCGCCCTGACTATTAGAATCTTCAATATCAATAAACTATAATGATGATATAAAGGAAAGAAAAAAAATCTGCAATTTTTAATTAAAAAATTTAAATAAATAATTTTTATTTCTCTCTTAATTAAGTTAAAAGAAACATTAAATCATTAATAAATAAATAAATAATAATATGTCTAAATATAAAGAAGCCGGTGTTAATATTAAGGAAGGTAATAATTTTGTTTCCTTCATTAAACCAAAAGTTAAAAAGACAAATATTCCAGGTGTTATAGGAAATATGGGAAGTTTTGGAGGAGCTTTTGATCTCAAAGAAGCTGGATTTGTTGATCCTATTTTAATCTCAGCTACTGATGGTGTTGGAACTAAACTAAAAGTAGCTATAGAAACAGGAATAACAAATACAGTTGGAATAGACTTGGTTGCTATGTGTGTTAATGACCTTATTTGTGAAGGTGCTAAACCATTATTTTTTCTTGATTATTTTGCAACATCAAAACTAAAAGTATCCAGTTCGATAAAAATAATAGATGGTATTATTGAAGGATGCAAACAGGCCGGTTGTGCTCTTTTAGGGGGTGAAACAGCAGAAATGCCTGATTTATATAATAATAATGACTTTGACCTTGCTGGGTTTGCAGTAGGAGCGTTAGAAAGAGGTGATAGTCTACCCTATAAAATAAACAATAATGACTTAATTGTTGGATTACCTTCTAGTGGTTTCCATTCAAATGGCTTTGCTCTAATTAGAAAAGTTATAAAAGATGAAAATCTAAATTGGGAATCTCCTAATCCTATCAATAACAATGCAAAAATAAAAGATGAGCTTTTAATCCCTACAAAAATATATCAAAGAATACTAGGCCCATTAATTTCAAACAAGATAATTTCAGGCCTGAGTCATATAACTGGTGGTGGAATTACTGAAAATTTGCCAAGGATATTACCCAATCAATTTTCTTTTGAAATTGATTTAACTAGATGGGAACTCCCAAAATTAATGTCCTGGGTTATAAAAAAATCAAAAATGACAGAAGAAGAAGCACTCAAGACATTTAATTGTGGTATTGGAATGATCTGTATTGTTCCAAAAAATAATATTCAAAAATTTTCTGACTATTTTCAGCGAAAAAATGAGACTTTTTATATAATTGGGGAAGTTAAAAAAAATAGATCTAATTTATATAAAGGACAAATAGTTTGAAAACTAAAATTAAGATACTGAGAAAAAAAATTGCTATTTTGATATCTGGAACAGGTTCAAATATGGAGGCCATCATAAAAGATAGCAGATTAAATAATCATCCTGGAATTGTAAAATTTGTTTTATCCAACAAACCAGATGCTTTAGGTTTAATCAAAGCAAAAAATCTTGGAATAAAGACACTTGTTTTTCCCATTGATAATAATCATAGTTTAGAAATTTTTGAGGAAAAACTTCAAAATCTATTAACCATAAAACAAATAGATATTTTGTGTTTAGCAGGTTTTATGAAAATTTTAAGTAAAAATTTTATCCAAAATTATAAAGGTAAAATCTTAAATATACATCCTTCTATTCTACCTTCAATAAAGGGGATAAATACACATAAAAGAATTTTAGAAAAAGATATTAAAACTCATGGAGCAACTGTTCATGAAGTAACATCAAAACTTGATTCTGGTAAAATTTTAGGTCAAGTAACAATAAATATACTGAAAGATGATACTCCTGCAAAACTTGCAAGAAAACTTATTAATAAAGAACACAAGTTATATAAAAAAGTTGTAAGGAATGTTATTGACGGAAAAAATATTATAATACAAGAAAATTAACCAGCCATCTCCAAACCAGAAAAGAAATAACTTATTTCAAAAGCAGCTGTTGTTTCACCATCGGAGCCATGAACAGAATTTTCTCCTATTGAAAGAGCAAATTCTTTTCTAATAGTGCCTTCATCAGCATCCACAGGATTTGTTGCACCCATAACTTTTCTATTCAAACCAATAGCTTCTTCTCCTTCCAAAACTTGAACCACTATAGGTTCAGAAGCCATAAAAGTACACAATTCGTCATAAAATGGCCTTTCCTTATGCACTAAGTAAAAAATGCCAGCTTGTTCTTTGCTTAGTTTAATTCTTTTTTGAGCAATAATTCGTAATCCAGCGTTTTCTAACTTTTGATTAATTGCACCAGTAATATTTCTTCTAGTTGCATCTGGTTTAATTATTGATAATGTTCTTTGCACTGCCATTTTTGGGCTCCTAGGAAATTATTGAATAAAAATATCTTCCAATTCTATAAAAGAAATTTAATAATGAATAAATTGTAAGAACATTAAAGTCAAATGAAAGATATTGTATTAATTGAATATAAAATTTAACTCATTTATTATCAATAAAATTAAACAATTAGAGATGGAAATTTATTGACTACATTTGATAAATATATATTTACTCAACAAATCAAATCTTTTATTTTTTTTTCTTTTGTTTTAGTAGGAATCCTATGGCTTATTCAATCCATGCCTAGATTGGATGATGTGATTTCCAATGGCCAGTCTGGGCTAGTTTTTATAAAGATTTCAATTCTTATCTTTCCACAAGTAATGCTAATAGTTTTACCAATATCGGCTTTTGCTGCTACAATCTATGCAATTCATAAACTTATTTCTGAATCAGAACTATTAATTTTTGCCAATGCTGGTTTATCAAATTTAAGAATAGTATTTCCTATTTTAATATTTGGAGGTTTTGTTTGTTCGATGTTATATTTTTTATCTTTGTATTTAGTACCCTTAAGTCAAAATAAATTAAGAACTGACCTATATAACATACGTGAGGAATTTTCTAATCGTCTCATAAAAGATCAACAATTTTTTCATCCAATAAAGGGGGTTACTATTTATATCAGAGAATCGAGTGACAAAGGTGATATAAAAGGTATATTTATTACTGATATAAGACAAAAAGAGAATAAAGTTACTTATTCTGCCAAAGAAGCTATTATAAATAGAACTAACAATGGTTTGATGTTGGTAATGCAAAATGGTTTGCTTCAAATCTTGGATTCAACTAATACTTCACTTACTAACTTAAAATTTAAAAGAATGGGTTTTGAATTAAATAATTTCCTTCCAATTGGTCCTAGAAACGATATTTCACCAGTTGAAATATTTCCATTAAGTATAATTTCAAATCCAACTAAATATGGGATAAATAATAGCTATAAAACAAACGAGTTTATAAGTGAAGCACACACTAAATTAGCCACCCCACTAAGTGCTTTAGCTTTAACTCTATTAGCATTAAGTTTTTTTTCTGTAAGTGGTCTTAATAAAAGAAGTTATTTGAAAACAATAATTTTTGCAATTACTGCAGCTATTTTTGTACAGTCTTTAATTTCAGCGTTAAGAACATTAGTTGTTAAGGATAGTAGCCTTTTTTGGATTTTATATTTACCCTCAATTTCGTGTATTTTAGTTTCTTTGTCCTTAATTATATTTAACGCCACTATTTCTAGTTTTATTATAAAAAAATAATTTTGAAGTAACTAAATGATATTATCATATTATATAGGTTTAAAATATCTATTCAGTTTTTTCTGGTCTTTCCTCGCTATATTTTTTTTAATATTACTAGTTGATGGATCTGACCAGCTTGTCAACATGTCTTCCCAAGGTCATAGCTTTGTTGTTGGTTTAAAAAATGCCTTTATAAGATCTCCTCTTCACATCTTAGAAACATTACCTCTGATAATTATGTTAGGCAGCTTAACTTGCTTTTTAAGCCTTACTAGAAGTAATGAATTAATTATTACCAGAAGTTCTGGAAGATCTGCTATTAGAATACTTTTTTTCCCAATAATTATAACTCTTATTATTGGAATGTTAGGAACTACAATAGGAAATCCATTAGTTTCTATATCAATAAAGTCTTCAGAAAATTTGCTAGAAGAATTGGGGATAAAACAAAAAAGTTTTTTGTCAGTAAGTACTGACGGTATATGGCTAAGGGAAGCTGATAAAGACAAACAAATTGTTGTGAGATCTAATAGGACTAATGCTAGCGGTACAGAATTATTTGATTTGACACTATTTGAATTTGATGGAGAAGATAATTTAAAAAAAAGGATACATGCAAAAAAAGGAAGTATTATTAATAAGCACTGGGAACTTAAGGACATTAGCATTTGGGAATATGTACCTCAAAAAAACCTGATTTCAGATTTTGAATTTAAACAAATCAATGAATTATCTCTTAGTACTAACTTATCTCAAGATCAGATATTGAATAGCTTTTCAGACCCTAGATCAATCAATTTTTGGTCAATACCAGATTTTATAAACAAACTAGAAATATCTGGTTTTTCAGCCACCAGGCATAAACTATTTTATCAAAATGAATTATCACGACCACTTTTTTTACTAGCTATGATGTTAATAGGTGCAACATTTGCTATGAGGTATACGGGGTTTAACCAAGCAGGATTATTAATCTTAATTTCGGTGTTAGCAGGTTTTATACTATTTTCACTAGAGAGAATAGCTATTACATTAGGAGAAGCACAACAAATACCAATTTTATTAGCAGCTTATGGTCCTCCAACTATTGGCATACTTGTTTCACTCGGATTATTACTTCACCTTGAGGATGGTTAGTAGTTTTGAAACTTCTTAAAAATATATCAATTATTTATTCTTTTATATTAATTATATCTTTTTCTAATTTATTATTTGCTAGCAATAATTTTAATTTAATTGCAGATCAAATTTCTATTTCAGATGAAGGTGATAAAATAATAGCTCAAGGTAATGTGAAAATTTATTCTAGCAATAAAGTACTAAATGCTGAAAAAATAATCTACAATAATTCAAATTACTTAGTACAAGTTTATGGTCCAATAAAAATTATTGATGATAATAATATTACAATAACTGCAGATTACTCATTAGTTTCTAAGGATTTAAAAAAAATAATTAGCAGCGGAGTAAAAGCACTTTTTGAAGATTATTTCAAAATTACATCTGAAGAAATTAAATACAATTCTGGAGGTAAAACTAAATTCAAAAACTCAATTGGAACTTCTTGTAAAATATGTTCTGAAGATACTTCTCCTCCTTTATGGAATATAAAATCCAAATTAATAGTTCACGATCAAGATAATAAAACCTTAATATTTAAAAATGCATTATTAGAGATTGGTGGTATTCCAGTTTTTTATACTCCATATTTGAAAACTCCTCAACCAGGAGTAAAACGAGCTTCGGGCTTTCTAACACCCTCAATTATAAGTTCTGATATAAATGGTTATGGCATAAAACAACCATATTTTATTGTTTTAAATAATAATTCAGATTTAACTGTTTCTTTATTTAAAACTAATCAAACAATATTATTCGAAACTGAATATAGAGCAAACCTAAAAAATGAAAATATAAATATAAAATCAACCCTAGAACCTAACATTACCAATAAAAAAATTAATGGCTTTATAAATGTAAAAGGAGAAAAAATATATCCTGAAAGTTTCAATCTTGAATATGATTTTACTTTATTTGACAAAAAAAAATCACTGATATCCTATGATCATGAAATAACTGACTATGTATCTAATTATTTAGCTATTAATAAATTTGAAAATAATAAAAAGAAAACTTTTGAAACTTTTTATTATCAATCATTAAGAACACCTGTTGGAGAAGAACCAATAATTTTTCCTAATTATGAAGAAAAAAATATAAATAATCTATTTATTAATAATACTATATTATCAAATAGTTTTGGTATTTTGAACCTTTTTAATAAGAATAAAAGATATACAAGAATTGATCATACTTCCGAACTCAGGTATAATAATATTTACAAAAGTGGTTTAATTTTTGAAAATTTAGGAAAAGTTTCAAATTATATTTATAATATAAGAGAGAAAGATAATCTTGAATCTAACTACTTTGAAATAAAACCACTAATATCAACAACAATATCTTATCCCTTGATCAAGTTAAACAATAGCAAAAATAAGGAGTTTTTGATACCAAAATTACAAGTTAATTATTCACCTATTAAATTTTCTAATTCAAACTCAAATCAAGACAGTGTAGAAATTGATTTGGATAAAACAAGTCTTTTTTCAATGAATAGATTTTCTGGCAAAGATATGCAGGAACAAGGTTTTTGGGTAAATTCAGGAATAAAATATGAAAATAAAACCATAAATGAAAAAAATTTTGGAACAGAGTTAGGTCAAATATTTAGATTCAATAATATCAATCAATTTTCAGAAACGACAGGTCTCAATGGAAAAAATTCTGATTTTTTAATCTCTAGCTTTTTTGATTACAGTAACTTTTTCAGTTTGAAAAATACTTCATTATTAACAAATAACCTAAAATTTAGAAAATCAGAAACTAGTATGAATTTTAATGGGAAAAAAAACAAAATTTCAAGTAGTTTAATCTATGAAACTAATAACATAAATCACTATGAGAAAAAAAACCTAACTGAATTTTTTATTTCATTACTATCTAAAATTAACAAAAATTGGAAAAGTAATTTTGATTTAAGACATGACATAACTAATAATCAAACAATTAGTGCTTCCACAGGCTTGACTTTTAAAAACGAGTGTGTTGATTTTTCTGTTAATATTGGCAAACGATTTGCTAGTTCTGAAAAACTCCCAGAGGATACACGTATTGAACTGAGCTTTGATCTGGGAGGTTTTGGCAAACGCACTAATCCTTCCAATAGTTGTAGTATTATGTAAACAAGTTTATTTAGGAAACATAAATGCTTATCAGATTAATTTTGAATAAAATAAAAATGAACAAATTCCTATTAGAATTTGTTTTTGTTTTAATTTTGACTTTTATAATAGTAGTTGATTTTGCTCAATCTTCACAATTTTCACCAGCTATTAAGGTGAATAATGTTTTTATTTCTAAATATGAGGTAAATGAGAGAAAAAAATTGTTAATAGCATTAGGAACATCTAAATTAGAAGCAAAAAAAATTGCACAGCAAAATCTAATTAGTGAAACATTACAAAAGCTTCATGCTAAATCGATAGGAGTAAAAGTACTACCCAGTCAAGTAGAAGAAGTTTTTAATAATTTTATTTCTGTTAGATCACTGACAAAAAGTAGTTTGAAAAAAAGTTTAAAGAAATTTGGATCTTCTTTGGATGAACTTAGATCTTATTTAGAAGCAACCGTATTAATGCGCAACATCATTAATAGTACTTTTTATTCAAGAATGACTATTGCCGATTTTGATTTTTCTCTTTTTAGACCTACAGCCTCGACTTCCATCCCCACCCAATTAAATATATCAGAGATAATAATTCCTTTTTCTATAAGAGGTAGAGAAAATACCATAAAACTAGGAGAAAGAATTATTAAAGATCTTAATAATGGTGAGAGTTTTGAAAAATTGGCAAAGCGATTTTCTAAGGCTTTAACATCAAAAAATGGTGGTTTAATTGGTTTTGTATCTTTAGATACATTACAAGATGATTTAAAGGAAATATTAATTACGTTAAAAGGTGGAAAAAATTCTAATCTTATTATTACTTCCCAAAATATAATGATTTTTAAAGTAAATTCATGGAAAAATACTGAAAAAATTCACAATCCACCAAGTGAAGTCACTTATGCATTTATTTCAAAAAAAGAGAGCAAAATAAATACTTGCAATTCAATAGATGAAGAAAAAATTCAAGGACCAATTAGGAATAATAAATTAGATAAAAGAATTAGTGACACTTTAAATCAATTAAGACCGTCAGAAAAAATATTGTTTACAGATAAAAATGGTAAAAAATCTTTTCTGATACTTTGTAGTAGAAGATTAATATTGTCAGTTAATTCAATAAAATTACTACAAGGACAGCTATTACAAAATAGATTACTAAAACTCGCAGAAGGTCTAAATTTAGAACTGAAGAGAACTGCAGAAATAAAATATATAAAATGAAATTTATTAAAGTTAATATATGAGTGCTATTAAAAAAATTAATAAAATAAAATCTTATGGAATAAAAGCAAAAAAAAAATATGGTCAAAATTTCATATTTGATCAAAATATTTTGTTTAAGATTGTTCAAAAATCAAAAATAATTGAAAATATCAATATACTTGAGATTGGTCCAGGACCTGGAGGACTTACCCAAGAAATATTAAAGGCGAATGTTAATCAGGTTTATGTTGTTGAAAAAGATAAAGATCTTTTGCCAATACTCAATGACATAAGAAATTTATACCCAAATAAATTGAATATTATTTTTGAAGATGCTTTAAATTTTGATATTAAAACGTTAAATGACTTCCCTTTTAAAATTATTTCAAACTTACCATATAATATATCAACTGTTTTACTAATAAAATGGCTCACAAGTGATATTTGTAATACTTCATGCAAATCTTTGACTTTAATGTTTCAAAAGGAAGTTGCCGAAAGAATAGTAGCTAAAACTGGTTCATCGAAACGATCAAGAATAAGCATTATTTCAGAATTATATACTAATCCAAAATTAGTTCTAAATGTATCCTCAGGTTCATTTATTCCAAAACCTAAAGTAGACAGTGCGCTTATTTATTTTGAAATACTAAAAAAACCAAGATATGAAATTAATCAAAAGAGATTCAAAATTATTGTAGACAAAGCTTTTAACCAAAAAAGAAAAATGATTAGATCAAGTTTAAAGAATACTTTTCCAAACATTAGTTTAACTCTACAGAAAGTAGAAATTGATGAAACTAAGAGGCCTGAATCTATTGATTTAAAAAGTTTTTGTGATTTATCATTAATCTAATAAGTTAAAACTCTTAATATCAAATAGTTTGATTTCTCCTATCTTTACTTTCAAATACTAAAGTATCCTTCTTTGAGCTAGGCGATTTTTTCTTCTGAATATTTTCTGGTTCATCTTTAGGCGAACAAGCTTTGACATCTTCGTTTTTAATATCACCATTTTCAATATTTATCTTCTTTATCTCTTCTTTTTTACTTTCTTCTTCTAAATCATCTGATTTAGAATTATTTGGTGAACCATTATCACTCCTATGGAAATAGTTAGGATTTGAATTAAATGATTCAACTTGTTTTTCATTGAGTTCTTTTTGTGCCTCGGACAATATTCTAGAATAATGTTCAGCATGTTGCTGAAAGTTTTCAGCAGAAACTCTGTCACCAGATAATTGAGAATCGTGTGCTAATGATATATATTTATCAATTATTTGTTGGGGAGTACCTCTTACTTTACCTTCGGGACCTGCACTTTCAAAAACACGATTAATAACACTCCCACCGTTGTTACCTCTACGGTTAGAATTCCTCCCTCTATTCCTGGACTTGCTGGATGGTCTCATTTTACTTGATTATTATTTGATATAATGCCAATTTAAAAAAATTCGAAAAAAATCTTTGGTTTAGTTTGTATTTATTGATATTGTAAAAACTAAATGGAGATATTCTGAAAATAATAAAATTTTTGAAATTAGCAAGAAAATAGAACAAAAAAAATAAAACTTTGCTGATTCAATTCATATTGCGTCTTTTTTAACACATACTACACGACATTTCCCCGATAAATCATTAATAAATTTTATTTTTTTATAACCATTATAGTGAAATAGCTCCTTAACCATTTTTTTTTGGGTGGAACCAATTTCAACAAAAAGTTTTCCATTAGGTTTTAAATATTTCAAAAATTGTTTTATTATTTTACTTAAACAATCTAAACCTTTTGAACCAGCTATTAATGCAATTTTGGGCTCAAATCTACGTATAGATAGCGGTAAATCATTATATTCATTTTCTGAAATATAGGGAGGATTAGCTATGATTACATCAAAAGTTCTATTAATTTTTGAAAACCAATTAGATTTTATAAAAGTAACTGGTGCTTGATTTATTTTAGAATTTATTTTTGCAATTTTCAAAGCATCGTTGCTAATATCAGAAGCAAAAACTTCAAAATATGGTCTTTCTAGAGCAATAGAAATTGCCAAGCAGCCTGAACCAGTCCCTAAATCAATTAAACTAAGTTTATTATCGGGTAATTCTAAAACTTTTTCGACAAGTAATTCAGTTTCAGGTCTAGGATCTAAAACATTTTCATCAATATAAAATCTTGAATTCCAAAACTTTCTAAAACCAATAATTTGAGAAATTGGTTCTTTTGATAATCGTCTTCTTATTGCAAACTTTAGTATTTTTAAAAAATGAATATCTCTATATATATTTCCAATTTTAATATTTTCTTTATTATCAAAAGTATATTTAATTAAAATATCTAGGTCTCTTTGTTCAAAATTCTTATCTATAAGTTTAATATTTTCTCTTAAGTACTGAGTAATTTTATAATCAAGCATTATTTATATTTTCTGCAATTTTTTTTGCTTGATCTTCAGATATTAGCTTATTAATAACTTCTTCAATATCACCATTTAGAAAATTGACTAATTTATATATGGTATAATTTATTCTATGGTCTGTTACTCTTCCTTGGGGGAAATTATAGGTTCTTATTCTTTCAGATCTATCTCCACTTCCAACTTGACTTTTTCTACTTGAGGCAATCTCATTTTGTTGAGAAGAAATATTTAAATCGTACAAACGAGTTCTTAATACCTGCATTGCCTTTGCTCTATTTTGATGCTGAGATTTTTCAGAAGAAATAACGACAATCCCAGTAGGTAAATGTGTGATCCTTACTGCAGAGTCAGTGGTATTCACATGCTGACCGCCTGCTCCTGATGCTCTCATGGTATCAATTCTGATATCATTATTTGAAATTTCAACATCTACTTCTTTAGCTTCCGGTAATACCGCTACAGTGGCCGCAGATGTGTGAACTCTTCCACCACTTTCTGTCTCTGGCACTCTTTGAACTCTATGAACCCCACTTTCATATTTTAGTTTAGAAAAAACATTTTCTCCAGAAATACTAAGTACAATTTCTTTAAATCCTCCTAACTGACTAGGTGTACTACTGATATTTTCTACTTTCCAATTTGAAATATCTGAATACCTTTCGTACATTCTAAGTAAATCTGCAACAAAAAGAGCGGCTTCATCACCACCAGTACCTGCCCTTAATTCAAGAATAACCGATCTATTATCATTAATATCTTTTGGTATTAGTAAAAATTGGAGTTTTTTCTCTTGTATAAATAATCTTTCTTCTAATCTTGAGACTTCATCGCAAGCAAGGTCTTTAAATTCTGGATCATAAAATAATTCTTTTGCTTCGGATAATTCATTTTTAATTTTTGTGACCTCTTGAATATGTTCATATATAGGTTTCAAATCTGCATATTCTTTAGAAAATTTTACAAGCTCGTCGTTATTGAGGTTGTCATTTAATTTTGCTTGCAAAAATTCAAAATGTGATAAGATTTTTTGAATGCGCAAATCAGAAACAATTTGAGACATAGAAACGTTTTAATGATAATAAATTTAATTTGAGACTTATTTACTATAATATTGAAAAAATAAAAATTCAATAACCATATATTTTAAAAAAAGAATATATTATTTTTTTATTTTTAATTGGCTGCTTTTTGTTCAACTAGTTGAACAATATGATCTATCATTTCTTCATTAGACATTTTATGAGCAGCCTTTCCAGCCATATAAACCATACCTGATCCTGCTCCACCACCAGTAAAACCTATGTCTGTCATAAGTGCTTCACCTGGACCATTAACCACACAACCTATTATTGAAAGTGACATCGGAGTTTTAATATGTGATAATCGATCTTCTAATTTCTTAACAGTGCTAATGACATCAAAACCTTGTCTTGCACAAGACGGACAAGAAATTATTTGAACTCCTCTATGACGAAGTCCCAAACTTTTCAAAATTTCATAACCGACTTTCACTTCATCAACTGGATCACTAGAAAGAGAAACTCTTATTGTATCACCTATTCCCATCCAAAGTAGATTTCCAATGCCTATAGAAGATTTAATTGACCCCGAAACGAAACTACCTGCTTCTGTAATTCCTAAGTGGATTGGCGCATCAGTAGCCTCAGAGAGGCCTTGATAGGCCGCAGCTGCCAAAAAAACATCTGATGCTTTTACAGAAATCTTAAACTCAAAAAAATCGTTATCTTCTAGTAATTTAATATGCCCTAAACCACTTTCAATCATTGCTTCTGGACAAGGCTCTCCATACTTTTCAAGAAGGTTTTTTTCAAGACTTCCAGCATTTACTCCAATCCTTATGGAACAACCAAAATCTTTAGCTGCTTTAATTACCTCTCTTATCCTTGAATTTGATCCAATATTACCTGGGTTTATTCTTAAGCATGCAGCACCTGCTTCTGCTGCTTCCAATGCTCTCTTATAGTGAAAATGAATATCAGCAACTATTGGGATTGGACTTTCCTTAGAAATAATTTTTAACGCCATTGTGCTTTCTATATCTGGACAAGAAACTCTTATTATATCTGCACCAGCCTCAGCACAAGAAATTATTTGATCAAGAGTAGCACTTACATCAGTCGTCAAAGTATTAGTCATGGTTTGAACAGTTATTGGAGAATCTCCTCCTACTGGCACACTTCCTACCATAACTTTTCTACTACTTCGCCTATGTATATTTCTCCAGGGTCTTATTGAGTTTAAATTCATAATTTCCTTAACTAAATTTTAGTTTATTATTTCAATCTATCTTCTTTGCGGTATTTAAATTTTTAGATTTGTTTTTTGAACTTGGTTCAAAAAATTCTGTATCAGTAGAAACATAAGATAAGTTTTTTTCAATATTTTTTGGATCAATTAAGAATTTTTTTACAACACTTCCATTAGCACTCAAAGGACCAAAAAGATTATCATCAAGAATAAAATAAACTTTAGTAGCATTACCAGCTCTTAATGAGCCAGAAAAAAGTTCATTAGGTATTACAAATTCCTCACCTTTTTTTAAGATTCTTTCAAAATAGGTATCTCCCTTTTGATCTTTAAGTCTTATCCATGATTTTTCAAATGCAATAAGTTTAAGATTAGGATTTTTTGGTCTCAAAACCAATATTTTCTCTTCTTGATCCTTAATTAAATCATTTTTTGTTTCAAATAATTTTTTTTCAATATCAACAGGGTTTAACATTTTTTCAGTTTCTAGAAAAAGCCCAAAAGAATTAGGATCAATTTTAGAAATTGGACTATCACGATTTTGCACGACAGGAAAAATTTCATCCCTTGTAGAATATAAATTACCTAATGATTTTTCTGCAATATTATCTAAATTAAGACTTTGAACATCAAAATTGTTATTATTTAACTCGAAGAGTTCATTATTAATATTTTTTAATTCGACAGAACTATAAGGTTCTTGGTCTATCGGAAGAAATTCTAATCTTTGAATATCTAGGACTATTAACATAATCCAATAACCTACGCCAAATAGAAACATAATTAATGAAAATAACGGCAAAACTTTTTTAATAATGAACGTACTTGAATAATTTATTTGAAATTGGTTTTCAGAAAATTTACCAAGGCTTAAAAAATTTGAATTTATTGGAGTAGAGCTAATTTTTTCTTTAATTATATTTTTTTTAGTACTAAAAGAATTTAGATTAGAAGATAAAAATCCAGACTCACTACAAAATCTTTCATAAACATAATCAGGATCCAGCCCTAAATATTTAGCATAAGTCCTAACATATCCTGCTATAAAACTTTTATTTTCAAGACCTTGAAGATCGCATTTCTCAATCGCTTTTATGTACTGCGCTTTAATTTTTAAGTCTTTTTGAACATCAGAACAAGACTTTCCCAAGGTTGCTCTTTCACCTCTCAAAAGTTCTCCAAGACTTATTTCGAAAGAATCGTAACTTTCAAAAAAATTTTTATCTATGCTTTTCAACTTTTAATCCATTGACAAAAAAATAATATAAGAGCGTAGTGAATATAGCATTTATATTATTAATAACAAGAAAAATGAAAAGAAAAAATTATGATGTTATTTGATTCTCATAATTTATTTCAAATTAAATTTTATTATTGACCTTATTTTTTTTATTAAAGTACCATAATTTGCGGGTGGGTCAATGACTCCAGTTATCCAATTATAGATTTCTAAATCATCCTCATTTATAAGTTTGTTTAGTATAATTAGGTCATTTTTAGTGTGATTATTTTTAAAATAAGACCAAAATTTTCTAAAAATTAAATCCATTTCTCTTGTGGATCTATATTTAATTCTATATTCGATTTTGTTTAACATGATGGATAATAAATAAGAATTTTAAAAATAACTAATATTTTCTAG
>MDSV01242474.1_pt1 | contig 14337 bp, 13 predicted proteins | sample 810851 | NCBI WGS metagenome assembly MDSV01 (sample SAMN05326640, study PRJNA326480) | marine metagenome | isolation source: seawater | place: Atlantic Ocean: North East | collected 2012 | reverse complement strand
TTGAAGATTTTTTCTTAATTGCAGCATCAATAAATTCTTGAGGATCTTTGAAAATATCAATTTCAAATTCTGATGCAAATTTAGAGTATTCTAAACAATAAGATTTGATACATCCAATAGGATATGGAATTAAATTTGGAGAATATGATTTACTTCCAGTATGAGTTAAATCACAAATTAATATGGAGTCTTTTTTCTGCATTATTTATTCTTCAATTCTTAATGAATTTTAAACCTATTCATATATTTACTCAGTTAGATAGTATTATTCTCTATTTAATCAGTCTTGAATAATATTATGAAGCAATTTGAATATTCAGTTACATCAATATGTAAAAATTATATCTTTCAAATTTCAGAGTAATAAAAATACCACTATATCAGAATTTCAAAAATTAAATTATATTTAGAATTTATTAATTTTTACTTAATTGATTTTTAGAATTTGAACAAAAAATTTTCAGAATGAATTTAATGAACTTAATAGAGATGAAAATATTTTCTAGATATTATTTTTGAAATAAAATCAAATAAATAATTTTTAGATTAAAATAATTTGATTAAAATAAATTTGAATCAACAATTCAATATACTATTTTTTCAAATGTTTAATTTATTTTTTTAATTAATAATTAAATAAATATTAAAAATTTTAAAATAATTAATTTTAGAATTTAATTATCGTATCGTGAATGAAATAAAAATAAATAAATCAAACAATAAATACGGAGTAAAGATAGTTAAAGAATTGGATCCAAAGTGGACGTCTGGAAACGAGCTCAAGTATTTAAATGAAGTATTGTCTAATTCTGAAGAAGTAAGAAAAAATCCATTTACTGATAGATTAGAAGATGCATTTTGTGAAAAATATGATGTAAAATATGCAGTTGCTGTTAATTCTGGTACATCTGGTTTACATGCTGCATTAATTGCAGCTGGTGTAAAACCAGGTGACGAAATAATTACAACTCCATTCACAGTAGTAGTCGATAGTACTGTTCCGGTAATTATGGGAGCTGAACCTGTTTTTGCAGATATTGATCCTGACACTCATAACATTGATCCTAATTCTATTGAAGAAAGAATTACAAATAAAACAAAAGCTATCATTCCTGTTGCTCATGATGGTTTACCATATGATATAGACAGAGTAATGGAAATTGCAAATAAGCATAATCTAATTGTGCTTGAAGATAATGCTCAAGCCATTCATGCTGAATATAACGGAAGATATGTTGGTAAAGATGCTCACATCACAATGTTTTCTTTTGAAAGAACTAAACATGTTTCTACTGGGGAGGGAGGAATGTTAATTACAAATGATTCTGATTTAGCAGTTAAAGCTAGGAAGTTTGCAGGAATGGGATTTAAAAATCTCTCATCTAAAAAAAGTGATTTAGTTGCAGGAGTTCCACTTGAATATCAAAATCCAACTTATGAAAGAAATGATGAACTTGGATTAAATTATAGATTTAATGAATTTTTAGCTGCAATTGCATTAGCACAATTTGAGATTGTAGACAAACGAGTAAAACTAAGAAGAGACATTGCAAAACTTTATGATGCCGTATTTGAAAATACTTCTTTTAAGACTCAACATATTCCTAAAGGATATGTGAGTTCTTATTTTACATATGCTGTTGAATCTCCATTTACTGAATTAAATGATTGGAATAAATTCCATGAGTCCCATATTTCAAATGGTGGGGATGATTTCTATGCATCCATGATCTTAACTTATCAGGAACCGATAATGAAAAAATTAGGATACTTTGAAAAATATAATGGAAAATGTCCAGTTGCAGAAAAAATTCAGCCTAAAATGATGCAATTTAAAACCAATTATCGGACATTAGAGGAAGCTGAAAAATGGATAAAGAAATTAAAATTTTCTTTAGATAATTTTATGTAAAATTAGAAAAGAACTAAGTATTTTTATTAGTTGTATTTCATAAAAGTATGAAAATTTTAGCTATTATTCCTGCACGAGGGGGTTCAAAAGGAATTGTTGACAAAAACTTATTTCAAATAAATGGAAAACCTCTTCTGCATTATACAACATCAGCTTGCTTAAATTCTAATTTAGTGAATAGAACAATTGTTTCCACAAATGATACAAAAATTGCAAAAATTGCAAAAGAAATAGGTGCAGAAGTAATTATGAGACCAAAAAGTCTTTCAACTGATTCAGCATCAATTGAACCTGTTTTGAAGCATGTTTTAGATTATCTTGAAAATAAGGAAAAATACACACCAGATATAATTATTTTACCTCAAAATACGTCCCCATTAAGAACATCTACTCATATTGATGAAGCACTTAGTTTGTTAATTAAGAAAAATTATGATTCTATTTTAAGTGGATATCCATATCATATTTTTGTCTGGAATAAAATCAATAAATCAAAAATAAAACCACATAGTTATGATCCACTAAATAGACAAAATAGACAGAAAACACCAGAACAAATTTTGGAAAATGGTGCACTATACGCAACTACTGTATCAGCATTTAAGAAAAGTAACTGTAGAATTTCTGGTAAAATTGGATTTTATCCAATGCCCATGGAATTATCTTACAATATTGATAATATTGATGATTTAAAAAAAACAGAACAAATTTTGCAAGAACAAAATAAACCTAAAGATTTCTTTTCGGTTAAAAATAAAAATATTATTTTGACTGGTGCTTCAGGGCTTCTTGGAAGTTATTTTGCAAAAATTCTTTTAGAACGTGGTGCAAATATGGCTTTAATTGATCATAATCCTAGTGTCAGTGAATCACTAAAAAATGAATTTAATTCTACTGACCAAAATATCCATGTTTACAAATGTGATTTAAGTAAACCAAAAGAAATTAACTCAACATTTGACAAAATTAAAAAGGATTTTACTTCATTAGACGTTTTGATTAATAATGCAGCATTTGTATCTGCAAAATCATTTGGAATAAAAGATTTTAAAAATTTTGAAACTCACCCATTTGATCTTTGGAAGAAATCTTTTGAAGTAAATGTTGATGCTCCGTTTTTACTTTGTCAAAATATTCTTAAAGTAATGAAAAAACAACAAAGTGGAAGTATTATCAATATTTCATCAAATTATGGTTTATTGGGACCAGATTTTGATACTTATGATGATGAAAAATTATGGACTCCACCAGGATATGCGGTAACTAAATCTGCAATTCTAAATTTAACACGGTATATTGCAAATCTATATGGGAAAGATGGAATTAGATGTAATACAATGTCTCCGAGTGGAGTAGCAACAGACAAACTCACGGATAGATTCAAACAAAGATATGCTTCACGTAACGCATTCAAAAGAATGGCTAAAGTATCTGATTACGCAGGTCCAATGATATTTTTATGTTCTGATGCTTCTGGATATATGACAGGTGCTAACTTGATAGTAGATGGAGGCTGGACTGCAAAGTGAGTTATTTGCTGCTTTCCTTATCTTTTTGATTTGAAAGTAATTTTATTAGCAGCGGGATTAGGAAAACGATTAGAACCAGTTACTTCCTCCGTACCAAAACCTATGATAGTGATATCAGGTAAACCTATTTTGGAATATATTATAAATAATTTAAAAAATGCGGGGTTTACCGATTTTTGTATAGTAGTTGGTCACCTAAGTGAAAAAATAAAAAAATATTTTGGTGATGGGACGGCTTTTGGAATTAAAATAACTTATGTAGAACAAAAAAATTTTTCAGGGACTGCTTCTGCAACAAAATTAACAAAAAATTTTGTAGGAAATGAATCATTTTTACTGTACCTTGCAGATACGGTTGTTCCTAAGAATTTAACAACTCATTTACAAAAAATGATTAAATCTAATTATCAAATGAGTCTTTTATCATCCGAAATTTTGCCATCTCAAATTGGAAATGTTGGAAATATTGAAGTGGAGGAAAATAATATTTTAAAGATTACTGAAAAAGATCTTAGCACAAAATCCCATCTGGGTTGGTCTGGAATAGCATTTTTTACAGATAATTATATTTTTAAAATAATAGAAAAATTAAATCCATCTAAACGTGGTGAATTTGAAATTACAGATGCATTTAATCTTACTTTAGCTAATAAAATAAAAATTGGGAATTTCACTTGTGAAGGATATGTAGATGCCGGAACGATTTCTGGATTATTAGAATTAAATAAAATAATTCTAAATCAAGAAAATATGCTTGTTCAAAATAATTCAAGCATTAATTTTCCTGTATATATAGGCAAACGGTGTCATATTGGCAAAAATGTAAAATTAGGACCATTTGTATCAATTGGGGATGATGTACATATAGGGGATGATGTTACATTACAAAATTCTGTAATATTAAATAACTCAAAAATTTTACCAAACAAGGAAATTTTTGATTCTGTTATAGATAATTGTGGAAACATAATTCATTAATTATTATAAAATATTTGATCTTTTATCTTCTATTTTCTCTTTTATTAATTTCATTGATTTTTTTAACATATTCTGTCTTTAATATTTCAAAATAATTTTCATTATTTTTCAAAAATTCCTTAGCATTTTTTTTATTAATTTTTGTATCAAATAAATATCCATCATAAAAAAATTCATTATTAATTTGAATTGATAATTCTGTATTGTTAAAGGGGAATGAATTTCTTTCTAAAAGATTAATAAATTTATTAACATCTGAAATGTTTACCTCTTTTTTTAATGATTTAGTAATAGCTTTAGGTAGATCTTCTAAACTTTTTAGTCTATGCACAGAGGGTAATGATTGATAAATAGTATCTGCAAAAACTATTGATGGTTTTTCATAAAGTGCTGCTTCTAATCCTGTAGTTCCTGCAATAGTAATTACCATATTACATTTTTCTAACATTTTTTCATTCGATATTGATGGATGAATAATTTTCACATTTGGTAATTCACTGATTATTTTGTAAAATGATATTTCTCTCCAACCTCTGATTTTCTGCATAGGGTGCTCTTTTACAAATAATTGATAATCAATTGGAAGGGATTTTGCAATATTTATAATCACATTAAGTTGATTGGTATAAAATGTGGCTGGAATTAATGTTGAACGTTCAGGTTCTAATTGGAGTGAGAAATATATGAATTTTTGATTATAGTCTATTTTTTTTAATAGATTATTATCGATGAATTTTTTTCTAAATCTTGTTTTAAGTGGAAATGTACCTTCAACAAAAATTACTCTAAAAATATTCTTACCTCTATTGGCATAAAATTTTCTATATTTGTTACCTGCTATCAAAATTAAATATTTTAAACCACCATTAATCCATTTTTTTCGTGAATTTCTAAATTCTTTTCTAAATGAAGACTGTGTTCCTGTTATTTCTTTAATATGTTTACGTAATTCCACAAAAGATTTTTCCTCATCAAGAATATCTTTTTTTGTTACATCTAGATAATCATATTCGTGGGAAATGTAGCCTCGGTCTCCAAATCTTGTAAATCCTAACATTAAAACTTTAATTCCTTTAGCAATACAAATTTTTTGTAAAATTTGACCATTACTTGAATCTGTAATTCTAATTGCTAAGAAATCTGGATTTGCTTCATTTAGCACTTTTTCAAAAAATCTACACTCTTGTTCAATTATTATTAAAATTTCATCATAATTGAATTTATGATATTCGTTATATTTGTAAAAATTTATGTCGCTGAAAATAATTTTCCAAAAATTTAATTCATATTTTTTTTCTAGTTCTTCTAAATATCGTAAATTAGGTTTTGTTTGTGTACTATCAAAACAATCTCTGTAATACCATTTTTTTGAGAAGTTGATTAAATTTTGTTCTTCGTAAAATTCTCTACCTTCATTAACATCTATTATTGTAAAAATTTCCATATCTTTATTATCTTGTAATAATTTAGCTATCCCAAAATGTGCTGAAAATACATCTAACCATAATAGTATTTTATTTTTCATTTCATTTAATTTGTAAAATATAATTATTAGTGTTTACGTGATGTCTATCAACCTATATTCATAATTACTGAAGTCGAATCTAAGTAGTATATGGTACTATTACACATTACTTCAATATAGATAAATAAATTTTGAAATCGAAAATAGGTTTATTTCAGGTATTTTTGTGATTTAGTCATGAATTATGATAAAAATTTATGGAATCTATACACTAAAGAAAACCTAGAAACTGAACAAAAAAAATTAGGGGATTTTATTTATCATTTAACATTGGGATTAGGTGCAAAAAAAATTTGTGAAGTTGGAACTAATGTAGGAAATACTCTAATTGGATTTCCCAAAACATTTGATGTAACAGGTGTAGATCTAAATCAATATGCTTTATCAATAAATAAAGGAAAACATGAAGAGTTTAAGTTTGATTTGGCTTCTGCATTGGAGCTTCCTTACTCTGATAACTCATTTGATCTTGTTTTTACTCGAGGTGTTTTAATTCACATTAATCCTACAGATATTGACAAAGTAATTGATGAACTTTTTAGAGTTTCAAAAAAATGGATTGTAAGTTTAGAATATTTTGGTGAAGATTCAAAAACAATTTCTTGGAAAAGGGGGGATAATTTATTGTGGTATAGAGATATGAAAACAAAATGGAATAATTATGATGTTGAAATAATTAGTGATTTAGAAATGCCTGAAAAAATTGATTCTGGTAAAACACGATTAACTGTAGTAAAAAAATTATAAAAATTAGAAATTAGACTATACCTTTAAAATAAATAATTTAAATATCCTATTTATTAAATTGCTGTGATTTGTCTGAAAATGAAATCAAATGGCATACTCTAGAAAAACATCAAACTAAAGATATTCATGATGGACATGTTAATGGTTCACTAATTCCTGTTTGGAGAAATTGGGATAAAACTATCTCAGTTCAGCCTGAGATGGTGTATATTACATCAATTAATCCGGGAGAAAGAAAAGGCCCACATTTACATATCATTAGGCACAGTTACTACGTCTGTATCAAAGGCAAAGTTGTTTTTATTATCAAAGAAAAATCAGGAAAATATCTTGAGATTGAATCTAGTGAAGAAAATCCTGTTCTTGTAGAAATTCCAAAAAATTATTCATCAGCACACATTAATCTTTCAAATGAACCAAGCATAATTTTATCTGTAGTGAATCCATCTTGGAAACCGGAAAATCGTGATGAACATAACGTAACTTATGATGATTATGATTGGAATAAATGGAATAAATTATAGAAAGTTATGACAAAAAAATTACTAATTATTGGTGGTGCAAGTCTTGTTGGCAGTACAATTATAAATTATGCAAAAGATAATTATGAAATTTTTGCTACTGAAAACAATACTTCAATTAATAATCCAAAAGTATCTTCAATTAAACTAGATTTACTTAAAGACAAAAATCAAATCATAGATTATATTAAACAAATAAAACCAGATTCAGTAATTCATACTGTTGCTTTTCCAAATGTTGATTTTTGTGAATCAAATCATGAATTAACTGATTTATTACATGTAGAAATTACAAAAGAAATTACAAAAATATGTTCTGCCATTAATTCAAAATTAATTTATTTTTCTACCGATGCCGTATTTGATGGAAATAAATCGGGAATTTATAATGAACTAGATAAGCCTAATCCAATTAGTTATTATGGAAAAACAAAATTGAATGCAGAAAAAATTATTTTGCAAAATAGTAATAACTTAATTCTAAGAACTACAGTAATCTATGGATGGCATACACGTTCACGTTTTACTAATTGGGTTTTAGATAGTTTAAAAAATAAAAAAATAGTTACAGCTTTTACTGATCAATTCAATACGCCAACTCTAGTGGATGATTTAACAAAATCTGTATTTTCAAGTATTGAAAAAGATCTTACAGGAGTGTATCATGCTTCTGGAAAATCATGCCTAAATAGATTTCAATTTGCTCAAAATCTAGCTAAATCATTTGATTTAGATCAAAATTTGGTAATACCAACAAAATCGTCAGATATTCCACAAATTGCACCAAGACCAAAAAATGGATGCTTGGATTGTACTAATTTTGAACAAAAATGTGGTATTAAATTCAATGAAATTGATTCAGGAATAGATTATATTCTTTCACTTTCAAATAAATCAACTACAGCTTCTAGTAAAGTTTGATTTTGTTTTAATAAAATTCCTTTACATCCTGCATTTTCTGCTGCTTGAACATCAGTTTGAGAATCTCCAATCATAAAACTTAGAGAAAGATCAATTTTAAAATCACTTTTCGCTTGAATGATTAATCCTGGTTTTGGTTTTCTACAATTACAATTTTCGTTTGGCATATGTGGACAAAAATATACATGATCAAATGAAGTATTATGCATTTTTAGGTAATTTTGTAATTTTTCATGAATTTTATCTAAATTTTCAATTGTGAGTAATTTTCTATTTACAGCAGATTGATTTGTAATTAAAATAACTAGAAAATTATGATTTTTAATAAGAGATATTGCATCTGATACATTTTCAAAAATAATGAATTCTTCAATATTTTTAACATAATCTTTTCTTTCTTGATTGATTACTCCATCACGATCTAAAAAAATTGCTTTAGTCATAAAATTAATAATTAAATTTTGGAGTACCATTCGATCTGATCATGGTAGTAAGTAAATGACAAATTAAAAGATGAATTGTTTCAATCGTAAGCATATCGTCACTTTTTACAGTTAAATTAATTTTCACTATTTCTGATAATTTACCACCACCTTTTCCATTCAGTCCTATAGTAGTTGCATGTTTTTCATTTGCTAATTGAATTGCATTTAATACATTTTTTGAATTGCCACTTCCACTAATTCCAATCACAACGTCGTCTTTCTCAACAAAATTTTCTAATTGATTGGAAAAAATAGTGTCATATGATTCATCATTAGACCAAGCTAATAAAACAGGAATATTGTCTGAAAGGGAGATGGCTTTGAATCTTCTATTTTCGTTAGTAATACTTGTTTTTAGCAAATCTGCTACAAAATGTGATGCTGTTGAAGCACTTCCACCATTACCCATCACAAATACTTGATTACCCGCATCTCTGGCATTTTTTAAAACATTAAAGATTTTTTCAAGTTCTTCATAATTTTCTTTTAAAGAAGAGGTTGAATTAATTTGCTGATCAAGATATTCATGAACTTCTTCTTTATTCATGTTATTTTGTAGTTTTTAGATTATTTAAATCAAAAACAGTTGAGCCTGAATTTTCATATTGAAAATTTACTTTTTGCACTCCTACTTTTTGTAATGCTTTTGTTATTTTCGAATGATATTTTGGTTCTGCAAATACGTACAAATGACCTCCTCCACCTGCACCTGTAACCTTTAAAGATGTAGCACCATTTGTAATTGCTTTATTACTAATATTTTCAATTCTAGGATTAGTAATTCCTTGTGTATAATTTTTTTTCACTTCCCATCCTGTTTTTAAAATTTGAGAAAATTTTGTAAGATCATTCATCTTTAATGAATCCCTCATTTCTAAAGCTAATTCTTTTGCTTTATGTAATGATTCAATTGTTTTTTTATTAGATTTTTTTATATCCACAATTTGTGATTTTAAAATCCCTTCAGAATGTTTTCTATTTCCAATATGAAATAATAATGATTTTTCTTGTAATTCTTTTTGTGTTGATTTTTTTATTGAGATCGGATATACATAGACTTTCTTTTTTGTAAATTTAAGTAAATTGAAACCCCCGTATACGGCTGCAAATTCATCTTGTTTTCCAATTCCCCATTTCAAAATATCATGACCAATATCATATGCATTCATTGCAATCTTGTATTTATCTAATTTTTTTTTCTGAATGTGTGTTATGACATTTACAAAGTTTGCTGTTAATGATGAGGATGCACCTAATCCGGAATTTGGTTCTACATCTGTAGCTAAATACATGTCAACACCTTTTTTGAAATTTAATTTTTTTAATCCTTCAACAACAATTTCATGGCCCTGAACTGATTTTTTATGAATTTTTTTGGGGGGTAAGTGTGATGCAAAATCTGGTGAAAATCCTTGCAATTTATCATCATTTCTTAATTTTGCAATAACATAGGTGTATTTGTTAATTGTAGAAGATATTGCATATCCATCGTACTTGTTATGATATTCTTCAAGATCTGTTCCGCCTCCAGCAAAACTTATTCTTAGAGGAGCCCTTCCTACAAACATAAACGAATTGTTTTTGAAGAATATATAATGATTTAAACTATTAAGTTTGTACATACAAACAAGATTGATAACTAAGAATTGAATTATAATCAAAGATGAGTTCTGAAAAATCCTTTAAAAAAAATGACCTAATTAGTATTATAATAATAAATTTCAATGGTGGGGATTATATTTTGGATTGTGTTAAATCAGTTTTTAAAACAACTAATTGTAATTTTGAAGTAATTCTAGTGGATAATAATTCAACTGATAATAGTTCAAATTTATGCAAAGAGTATTTTGAAGAAATTAAAATTTTTCAAAGTGACAGAAATTTGGGAATGGCTGCAAGAAACATTGGACTAGATAATGTAATTGGAACCTATACTGTTTTTTTAGATGCAGATACAGTTGTTCCACCAAATTGGTTATCAATTTTATTATCTAGTCATAAACAACATGGTCACGGTCTTTATCAAGGTAAGTTAGTAAAAAAAGACAATCCAAAAATAATTGAAAGTGGCGGAGATATGGCAAATGTTTTTGGAACTGGTTTTGCTAGAGGTCGAGGAGAAAAAGATATTGAACAATATGAAAAATTTCAAAAAATTACATTTCCTGTAGGAGCTTGTACATTTGGGTTAACAGAAAATTTTAAAAAAATTGGATATGTTGATGAATCTAATCTTTTCTTTTTAATGATGGATGATCTTGATTATGGTTGGAGAGGTTGGATGTTAGGAATTCCTTCATACTATGAACCTAAATGTGTGATTCAACATGTAGGTAGCCCTGTACTAAAATGGAGTTCAAAAAAATTCTTTTACATGGAAAGGAATCGTTGGATATGTTTACTTACTTTGTATTCAAGAAAAACATTTTTCAAAATTCTCCCCATGATATTGATATATGATTTAGGGACTTCAATCTTTTTAATTTCAAAGGGGTTTCCAGGTGTAAAAATACGCGCTTTTTTTTCATTATTTCGAATGTATTCCAAAATAAAGACTAGACAAAAAAATCTATCATCCACTAGAAAATTATCTGATAAAGAAATTATTGAAAATTTTGCAGATATTGTGGATATTCCTCCCACATTGATGAGTACATCATTTTCAATAATATTTAATTCAGTTCTACAAAATCTTAGTAAAAAAACTAAAAAAATGATTCATAATTCTTGATTGATTTCTTTATTTTTTGCGTATAACATTGCTAATTCTTCTGGAGTATTTTTTAATGGATAAATTATTTCAACTTCAAAATTATTTGATAATAGAAATTCACTCAAATCATTTATTTTAAAATTTTTAATATTTGGATGTATTTCTGCAACTATTTTATCTATCTTTTTTAGTATAGCATTATCTAAATTTAATAAAATTTCATACTCAGCTCCTTCACAATCTAACTTCAAAATATTAATTTTTTGAAGATTATTATTTTCAATTATATCATGTAAAGAAATTGTTTTGATATTTACTGTGGAACTTGTTCCAGTATTTTGATATATACTATTACCAATCGAAAAATCTTTTTTTAAATATAATGTTGCTGAACCTGACTTATGAGATACACCCATATTTTGAGTTATTACATTAGTAATTTGATTAAGTTCTAAATTTTTTAATAAAATTTCAAATGATTCTTCAAATGGTTCAAATGCAAACACTCTACCGTTTTTCACTTTTGTTGATGAATATAATGAATAATATCCTATATGTGCACCAATATCTACAACAACATCTTTTTCTTTTATTGTAAATTCATTAAGATAGTCATTTGTATTAAGGAAAAAAACTTCAAAGAAAGCAATCGAATCACTTTTGTTTCGCATTATACATTTAATTCCGTTTTTAAATACAATTACTCTCTCTGTTTTTATTATTCCAAAATAGAATAACAATGGAACAGTCCAATTTTTTACCTGTTTTTTTAATATGGAAATTAACTTAAATTTTTTAATTAAATCACTCATGTGTGAAATCTTTTTTTTAAGTATTTATTATCATCGTAAATAAATTCAAGATAATTATATTTTAAATAATTTGCATAATGTTATTAATTTGAGTTTTCCCCATACCTACAATGACTTTAATTATAAAAAATTCAACTAAACGAAATCATGTTTTAATCATTTTTAGTTTATTTTTTATCATTTTTTTATTCACATCTGATGGGCATCGATATACTTTTGATGAGGATGTTGCTGCTCAACAAAGTAAACGTATGGCGACTTTATCACCAGATCCTAGTTATATTCAAGATGAATCGCGTATGTTTTTTGAATATCCATGGTTATTTCCACCAGAACAAAACACTAGACCAATTTGTCAAAATGCCATTCTTTGTTCACATGGAACCATTATTCACAGCTTAACTCAAGTGCCATTCATTTTTGTTAATCACCATTTTCAGATTATTACTGGTGAGGCAATTTGGACTATAGATGATTTTAATGATTATCATTATATTTCTTGGAGAAATAGTGCAGATCCAGATTTTACATTTATGGAAATTTTTTATGGCCCATTTTTTTCATCTCTTACAGTATCTGTATTTTTTTTAATAGCAAAATCTTATAAATTTTCTATTAGAACATCTTTAATTCTTACAGTTTTATTTGGATTATCTACTATAGTTTGGGCATATTCTCAAACCTCATTAAGTAGTGTTCCGGTTACTTTTATTCTTCTATCTGGATTTTTTTACTACAGAAAATTTTTACAAACAAATTCTAATGTACATTTATTATTAACTGGAATTCTATTTGGAATATCATTTCTAACACGTAATGATATGATTTTAATTTTTATTCCATTTTTTATTTTTCTTTTAATTAAAACATTAAAAAGAAATCTAAAAATTAAAACATTGTTTACATTTATTATTCCATTAAGTATATCCTATTTGATTCAAAAAATAATCTCATTTGTTCGTGTTGGAATACCAGAAACAACTTACACGGCAACAACAGTTGGAGATGATTGGGCTAGTGCTGCAAATTCTAATCCATACTTTCTAAATCTATTTGGAATTTTATTTAGTCCAGGAGCTGGACTTTTTATTTATGCTCCCATATTGTTTACTGCATTTGTAGGATTTTTTGATTTCTATAAAAAAAATAAATCAGATTGCATTTTATTTTTATCATTTCTATCAATTTTTGCAATATTTTATTCTGCAGGAAGTTATTGGCATGGTTTTAATGGATGGGGACCTAGATATCTTCTTCCAATTGTAGCATTTGTAATTTTACCATTAGGTGCAAGTATTGAAAAAAGAACTAATTTTTTCTTTAAACTATCGGTCATATTTCTTGGAATAGCTGGTTTTATAATTAATTTAATGTATCTTTTACAAGATGTGTCTTGGTTTGTTTGGGGATTTATGGGTTCTGATGAAAGAGGTTTGTACTCATTGGCCAGAAAATCCGATGGTAATGTTTTTGATTTATGGATAAATCCCGTCATTATCTGGACATTTGAATTCAGTCAAATTGTCCAGTCTTCTCTTTATTTATTTTCTAAACCACAATTAGACATATTTTTACTGAAAATTCTAGGAACTGAGCTATTTCTTAGTTTATTTATAATTTCTATGATGATTTTATCATTTTTGCTTATAAAATCTACCAAAATCTTAGAATCTAAAAAATAATTAGAATCTAATAGGTTTCATTTTCACAATATTTTTTAACCTATTAACAATCATTCATTCATTGTATCTTCTTGCATGTGTTCCAGCTTATAACGAAGAGGGAGTAATTGGTAATCTTATAAAAAAAATTATCCCGCTAGTAGATTCTGTTGTAGTATGTGATGACGGTTCCACGGATCTTACTTCAAAAGAGTCACAGGATGCAGGTGCATTTGTAATTCAACATAAACAAAACAAAGGAAAAGGAGCTGCTTTACAATCATTATTTGATTTTGCTAGACATTCTAATGCTGATGTCATTGTAACTATAGACGGTGATGGTCAATTTCTTCCAGAAGAGATACCAAAATTAACTGAAGATATTGAAAATGGTAAATCAGATATTGTGATAGGTTATAGATTTGAAACTGAAAAAGATATGCCATCATATAGAAAAATTGGTAATAAAGTTCTAGACGAATTAAGTAAAACTGCATCAAATCTTAATTTGAGAGATACTCAGAGTGGTTTTA
>MDSV01069518.1_pt1 | contig 14337 bp, 14 predicted proteins | sample 810851 | NCBI WGS metagenome assembly MDSV01 (sample SAMN05326640, study PRJNA326480) | marine metagenome | isolation source: seawater | place: Atlantic Ocean: North East | collected 2012 | reverse complement strand
TTTTACAAGTTATATAATTTTGTGGAAAATCATTTTTTCCAACACCAACAAGTGTTAAATCTAATTTTTCAAGATTCGAGATTGCTAAGTTTGAAACACAATAAGTTTTTAAGTTAGTCATAAATATTTTTTTAATATATATATTTTTAATATTAAAATAATACTTATTTAAGTATTTATAATAAAAATGATATTAAAAAAAATTTTAAAAACTTGTTTTAATAAAGTAATTCAATCATTTTTTTTTGTAATTTATGGTAAAATAAAAGTCCAAAACCTTGATCTTAAAAAAGCAAAAATTATAAATATTAAATACATAAACAAAACAAATGTTAAAAAATTTAATTATAAGGTTACTCAAATTAATAACGGTAGAGCATTTACGAATTATGTTGAGAACTTAGCAGTCATCTCAAATAACACTTTAGTTAAGAATTTTTCTTTTCAACAAATAAATGGATATTTAAATCAGGATAAAAATGAAGTTCTTTTATCTGGTACGCCTAAATTTAAAAAAAAATTTTTGGGAAAAACTTTGATTTTGACACAAGGAGCGAGTGGACATTTTAATTACGCACATTGGCTATTAGATATAGTTCCAAAATTAATAATTGCCTCTCAATTTTGTAAGTTGAGTAAAATCAATTTTTTTTATTTTTCAAAATTGAATAATTTTCAAATAGAAACATTAAAGCTTATGAAAATAAATCCCGCTAAATTTATAGACTCAAATAAATTTAGGCATATAGAAGCTGAAGAATTGATGGCTGTAACTCATCCAAACTATTTTAAAAAGACATTTTTCTTTGCCCATTCAAATTTACCTACATGGATAATTTATTCATTAAAAAAAATTTTTATAAAAAAAAAAATTAAAAAAAGTTTTTCTAAAAAAATCTTTATTGATAGGAGTGACTCACTACAAAAGCATTGTAAGTTAATCAATAATAATGAAATAATTAATTTTTTAAAAAAAAAGGGATTTAAAATATTACAATCAAGCAAGATTAGTTTGAATGAGCAAATATCAATTTTTAAAAATTGCAAGGAAGTAATAGCACCTCATGGGGCCGGGCTTGCTAATTTGGTGTTTTGTAAAAGTGGTACAAAAGTTTCAGAAATAATTCCTAAAAATATTAAAAATAATATGTATAAAAGAATAAGCAAAATTAATAAATTAAATCACAGATTTGTGTATCTTAAAAATATTAATAACGATAAAAATGGCGATATGTTTCTTAATTTAAAAGAATTAAATAAATTATTATAAATTAATTTTTTGGATATAGTATTATCCATCTCATAGTTTGTGGACGACCCTCAGACATCATTAGATATTTTTCATCATCTGAGAATTCATTTAATATTTCAAAACCAAAAGGGTCTTTTGAAATATCTTTTATAATTTCTACTTTAAATCTTTTTTTAATAGTTTTGAAAAAATTATTTACTTTTTTTTTATTTTTAATATTAAACTTATGTTCTTCTATTATAAAATAGCATTTTGAGAAATAATTACAGAACTCATCATTAAATAAATTAAATTCATCACCCTCAATATCTACGAGAAAAATAGTTTGTTTTTGATTAATTTTATCCAAATCTTTTTTTAGTGTTTCAAAAGTAGCATTTGAAAAAATTGATATTTTATTGAAAATTTTATTTGCCTGAGAATTTTTTTTTAAAAGATCTCTACTTTTTTTATTTATTTCATAAGCAAATCCCTTTGAAAAGTAATTTTTTTTTAATGCACTTATTATGTGATAGCCTTCAGCTGCCCCTAAATCTACAAAATTTTTTAACTTGAATTTTTTGGACATGAAAATAATTTTTTTTTGAATTTGGGTCTCGTAAGTGCCAAGATACTTTGCAGCAAAATCTATATTTGACCAACCATATGAATTGATAATTTTTGTACCAGAATAAGGACCATATAGAATTTTACTTTTACAAAGTTTTTCAATTTTTTTACCCAGGATATTTTTTTTTTTATCAATAAAGTTACTTAATCCTGTTTTTTGAATATTTTTATTGATATAATAGAACCATGCACCATCTAAGCCATTATTTTTGTAAATTTTCCTATATTTTTTAAGTTTTTTGCTAAGGAAATTTATAAAAATCAAAAATATTAATAGATAAATTAAATACTCAAAATTCATAAAAGTAAGTATATATACTTATTAAATAGAAAGATGAAATTATAATTGTATTTAGCTTATTTTTTCAATTAAATACTATTTAAAAAATATGGAAGATTTTTATTCAATAATTGTAATGCTTGTAAGTGGGTATCTAATTAGATATGCACTAATTTTTTCTGGCCAGATGTGGGCCAAATCTTTTGCACAAACAGTCTCATTTTTTATTTTGCCAGTTATAACTTTTGTAATAACAAAAACAATTTATGGAAATATTGCATTATCATTAGGAATGATTGGAGCACTATCAATTGTAAGATTTAGGCATCCAGTCAAAAGTGCGTTAGAGCTAATAATATATTTTGATTTAATTACGATAGGAATTGCCGCAAGTGTAAAAAATAATTATGCAATAACATTGGCTATTATTACTGTTGCAATTTTAGTTTTACTAAAACTAATAAACAACTATAGAGTAAAAGCAAACAAAGGTGGATTTTATAATATATCATTTACAGAAGGAATAGAGTTTAATCAATTAGAGATTATCTCAAGTTCAAAAGTTCAAATTGTTGAAGAAAATGAAAATTTAAAATCAATTTTATATGATCAAGAAAACAAAGAATATCTATATAGAATGGCATTTGATAATAAAGAGTCATTAAATTCTTTTAAAAAAGATATAGAAAATTTAGAAATTATCAAAAAAATAGATGTCAACTATATATAGACTCACATTTATTAGTTTTTTTTTTATATTTTTACTTATTAATAACTCCAATGCAACTTCATCAATTAAAAATTGTGATGATTTTAATTTTAACAAAACAGAGACTTCAATAAAAGAAATAGAAATAAAATTTAATAATTATAGGAAATGGCAAGTAAATAATATTAGTATTATTACAGATACATCACATGTTATTAAAGAAAAGTTTAAACAAAAATTTAAAGCAAATATAATTGTTAAATTTCAAAATGATTTTACTTGTAAATTTAAGGCCAGAATCCGATCACATGGCGATCTAAAGGATCACATAAATTATGTAGATGGAAAAGTTTATCAAAGTTTAGATGTTGAACTTAAAGACGGTCATATAAATAATATAGTTAAATTTAAATTATTTTTACCTGGCACAAGAGGGATAGAGGAAGATGAAGTATTTATGACAGAAATTTTGAGGTATTTTGACTTCATTTCACCAAGAACAAACTTAATTAATGTAAAAGTGAATAATGAAAAAATTAAAATGTTGTTTCAAGAAAAAATTGTAAAAGAATTACTCGAATTTAATAACAGAAGAGAAGGTGCAATTTTTGAAGGAGAAGAAAAATTTATTATGAATTTTGCCTCTAAAGTAAAAAATTTAAAGGGAATTGATTGGAGTAAAATCTTTAAGGCATCAGAAAAAGCACAAATGATACAATTAGCCAGACAATCTAACTCAAATTGGTCTGTAAAAAATTTGATCAATCAAAATATTTCTTTTGAAGCTCTAAGTTATCTGAATTTTATATATTTGGTATATATTGATAATTATAAAAATAAAAAAAATGATATTTCTTTTCTAGAATACCATTTAGATAACAACTTATTGGCCCTTAATGATAAAGACAATTTATTAAAACTTGATATGTATGATGCGTTAATACTTTCAGCAAATGGTAATCACAGTTTATATGTTCACAATAGAAAGTTTTACTGGAACACAATTGAAAATTTTTTTGAACCAATTTATTACGATGGAGAGTTTAACTTAAGTAAAAAACCCACAAAACTCAATTTTCCATTATCGACTAATTTTTTAAATGGCGTTGTTAAATTAGAAAAAGGTTTGAGTAACATAAATATTGAAAACTTTATATTTAAGCTAAATAATAAAGGTATCAATATGTCAAAAAAAACTGTTAAGAAGAAAATTAATATATTAATTCAAAATCTTAAAATAATTGAAAAACTATACTTATCTAAAGAAATTAAAAAAATAGATTATGTCAACTTTTTTAACCAAAACGAAAATTTATTAAAGCAGTTCAAATCTGATTTGATTAAAAATGAAATTAACATGAATTTACTCTATTTAGTAGATCAACAAAATGATAGAACAATATTTAATGTTTGTAAAAATAACGATTTTAATGAATGTAGCTATGAAGTTTTTTCTCAACAAAAAATTAGAAATATTCTAGAGAGTGAGCTAAATAAAGGTAATATTAATTATAAATATATTGGATCCTTAGATAAACCAAAAAATTATTTTAAAAAAACTATTTTAAATAATGATGTTTTTGAAAATGTCCTATTTTATTTTAATGATGCAATTGAATATAATTACGATCCGCAAAATAATTTGTTTGAAATAAATCAAATTGATGAACATGGAAGGGCCTTTTTTTCGTATGGTAAAATTAAAGATGTAAAAATAAATTTTTTAGGATTTAAAAAAAATAAAGGAAATAATTTTTCAAATAAAATTGGCAAAAAAGCCTTAACTGGATGTTTAACATTTTATAAGACAGAATTTAAAAATACATATTTTGAAAGTTCAAACACAAATTGTGAAGATGGTATAAATTTTATTAGCTCAAAAGGGTTAATTGGTCAAATTAAAGTTGAAAATTCTTTATACGATGGAATAGATATTGATTTTTCTTCATTAAATATAGAAAGTATTGAGATAGCAAATTCGTTAAATGATTGTTTAGATTTATCATATGGAAATTATGCATTAAAAAAATTAAGTCTGAAAAATTGTGGTGATAAAGGCATTTCAGTAGGAGAAAAATCAAAAGCAAATATTAATCAGGTTAAAATTCAAAATAGTAAAATTGGAATTGCTTCTAAAGACTCTTCAATTGCAAATGTAGATAACTTAGAAATAATCAATACTAAGATTTGTGTGAGTGCATATAAAAAAAAACAAGAATTTAGTGGAGCAATAATTGATATAAAAAATTTAAATTGCAGAGATTTCGATATTGAAACCGAGGTAGATGCAAATTCGTATATTAATTTAAGTTAATGAAAAAAAAAAAAGTTAAATTTGATTATGAGTTTTAGAATCGAAAAAAAAATTTTTATTAAAAAGGAACAACTTTCAGAGTTCAAAAAATTCTTATTTGAAAACAATATTAAAAAACTACATAATTCAAGAGTTGTTGAAAGTGTTTATTTTGAAAATAGATTTCATCAAATATTTTTTGACTCTGTTGAGGGACTTTGTCCTAGAAAAAAAATAAGAGTTAGATCTTACCCTGAAAGTTCAGATCAACAATATTATCTTGAATTTAAAGTTTCCAGCATAGAGGGTAGATATAAAATCAATAAAAAAATTACAAAAAAAAAATGTGATGAAATGTTCAAAAATGGTATATTTGATAAAAAATACGGCGCATGTTTGCCAAATTTGATTGTAAAATACAATAGAAATTATTATTTCAAAGAAGATGTAAGAATTACTATTGATACAGATATTCTTTACAATTCTTTCAGAACTTTGAAAACCAAAAAAGATTCAAATATAATTGTTGAATTAAAAACAAATATTAGCAAAAATTTAGATGAACTTTTTGAAAAATACCCTTTTCAAGAAATTAGGTTTTCTAAATATTGCAACGGTTTACAACTAATGGGAGTCAATTGAGTTTTCCAAAGAAAATCTCTGGCTTAAATATTTTTTTTTCAATATCAAAAAAATCTACTTTTTGATTATCATTTACTGAATTTGTTATTTTCACCCAAGAATAAGCTTTTAAATTTTTTAAACTAGAAACTTTAAAAGTTACATAATTCATTTTATCAATGGGTTTTATTTTAGTTTTTATTTTAATTTTTTTCTTAATACAGTTTTTGTTTTCAATATATTTCTTACATACTAGATATTTATTAGAGCTACCAAAAAGTGTTATTTCATTTATCATAACATCAAAAGGTGTTAAATTATAAAATCTCAATTCTCCATCATCGAAGATTCTTGTGAAAATGTTTTGTGTGTAAAATGGAATATCTAAAATAAAATTCTCTAATTTCATCAATTGTTTTTTTGTAATATTTATATCGATATAATTTTTATCAAAATTAAGTTTTATATTGTCAAATATTTGTAATTGTGAAAATTTTAAATAGTCTAAATTTTTTTTAAGTACTGGAACATTAATTTTTTTTAGACATTGTTGATATTGATATTCAAATGTTTTAAAATTGTTACAAAGTTTAATTTTTCTGTTCTCAATTCTATTAAAATAATCTTCATTAAAATTATCTAATTTTTTTTTAAATTTAGATTTAAATTCGTCACTTTTAATTATTATTTTATAAAAATTATCCATTGCATTTAAATATTCTTCAAAATTATTATGGGAAACTAAATTATCAGTATGATCTGTTGGAATTGGCTCTATCATGAAAGATTTTGGATTAAAGTAAAATCTCATATTTGTAAAGTAATGCGAATGAAATTCACCCCAAATTAAAATTGTTAAAAAATAATCAGTAAATTTATCAATGTCTAAAAACTGATAAATTTTATCTGAGTGATAGTTTTTTAAATTATTATCTGAACTTAATGATTTAATTGACCTTGCAATTGAAATAAAATCTTCATATTTCTTATTATTAATAAAATCTTTTGAATTATAAATTTTCAATTTTAAAGTTCCCTGTTTGTTTGATAAATTCCTAAGTAACTTAATGTCGTTACTATTATTTATATGAGAAAAAATATAATTATTAATTTTAAATGCTATTTCATCAGTAAACTTAAGGATTGGATTTTTATCAATCGATCTTGAACTATAATAAAAATCAGAAAATTGTTCCTCTGCCAACATCAAGCCCCAATTTGAATTATCAAAATTAACTTTATACGAATGAAATTTAGGAACAATTATGTCATGATCAGAAAGCTGCTCTGAAATTATAAGATTTACAGGGAATTGACGTTCAGCAAATTTTGTTAATGAAAATTCACTCATACCATTTATTGAGTAAGGTTTATCTAGTGTAATTTTTAGACTAAATTTTTTTTTAAAATTCCAATTATTAAGTAAATCTCCTTTAATTCTAATTCTAGACTTTATTTTTTTTTTATTCCAAACGATAGTTGCTGGAACTGAATTTGGTTTAAAGAGAATTTTACTTTGAATAAATCTTTTACGATCATTTTCTAAAATTTCTAAATTTTCTTTTTTTATTTTTATATTTAACTTTTCATATGGACATCCATTTACAATGAAATTTAGAGTACCATAAGTAATATCTAAAATTTCTTTTTTAAGTTTATCATTTACTTTTGTAAAATTTGGTTGGCAAGTAATAATTCTTATCTCGTTTGCAATAAAAGCTCTCTGTTTAACAACTATAAACGCAAGTAATAGGAAAGCAGATAAAATAAAAATATATTTTTTTTTGAAATACATATCAAATTATTCAGAATATATTATTTTAATGAATAATTTAAATAAAATTAATTTGATTTATTAGAATAAGTTTATTTTTTAATATGAATGTTGCACTTATAGGCTCTAATTTTGGATTAAAAGGATACCTTCCAGTAATAAAAAAAATAAAGAATTTAAAATTGAAAATTATTTGTAGTAGAAACATTAATAAAATTAATAATAATAAAATAAACAATTTAGAATATTTGTCAGATTGGAAAAGCGTCTTTAAAAAAGATATAGATATTTTAATTTTAGCTGTTCCACCTAAAGTACAAGAAGAAATTTTGATTTATAATCTTAAATATAAAAAAAAAATTATTTTTGAAAAACCAATTAGTACTAACTATCTGAAATCTAATAAAATAGTAAAATATATTGTTAAGAAAAAAATTAACTCAGAATTAAATTTGACTTATTTAAATCATTTTTTATTTAAAAAAGTTAAAAAAATAATTGATGATATGAGTTTAGGTTCTGTAAAAAACTATAGCGTTGCGTGGAGTATTGTTAGTCACGATTTCAATAAAAAAAAACTATCTTGGAAGATAGATGAGCGCAAAGGTGGTGGTCTTAAAAATATTTTTTTAACACATGTTTTATCTTATTGTGAATTTTTTTTTGGTAAAATGAAACTAGACTCTTTTCAAACTGAAAAAAAAAAAAATTAAGGGTATAAATTTTAAAAAAAAGATTTTCTGTAAATTTTCTCATTTCAACTCGACAGAAGGTAAAATATTATTGTCAACCAAAAAAAAAGGTGCTCAGTATCATAAAATTGAAATTAAATTTCAAAATGGATATATTCAGCTGTTTACTAAATCTAAAGATTGGACTAAAGACTTTATTTTAAAAACATATAATAAAAAAACCAATAAATTAAAAACTTACAAAACTATGAAAAATAAAGTTTTTAAAGATGGAAGATCATATCAAATATATAATATGATTAAAAATTTTATAAAAAAACCTAAATATCAAAATCTGGTTTATTGTCTAAACGCAGAAAAAATAAATAAAAAAATAGTGTAATATGCAACAACATAACTTCCAACCAGGTAGGATAAATAAGTGCCAAATTTGTGGATCCAAAAAACTGGTTGATGTAATTAATTTAGGAGAACAACCTTTAGCAAATACATTATCAAAAAACTTAAAAGCTAATTCTATAGTTGAAAAATTCCCCATCAATATAGTGCGATGTGATGAATGCACACTTCTTCAACTCGATTATATTGTTGATCAAAATAAAGTTTATCACCCTGACTATCCATACCTCCCAGGAATTACAAAGACGGTTGATGAGGAGCAAAAGGATTTAGCAAACTATTTATTTGACGAATTAAATTTAAAAAAAAATGATACAGTTTTAGATATAGGAAGTAATGATGGTAGTTTATTAAAACACTTTAAAGAAAAAGGATTGAATGTGACTGGTGTTGAGCCAACAAATATTGCTAAGATAGCTAATAAAAATGATATTTATACTATTCAATCTTTCTTTAATGAAGAAGTGGCAGATAAAGTTATTAAAGAAAAAGGTAAAGTAAAATTAATTACTAGCACAAATGTCTTTGCTCATATGTCAACTTTAGGAGACGTAATGGATGGAATTAAAAAATTATTAGATGATGATGGATATTTTTGTTTTGAAAATCATTATATAATGGAGATATTAGAGAAAGTTCAATATGATACTTTTTATCATGAACATTTAAGAACATATTCTTTAATTTCTCTAAAAAAATTGTTTAATTTATACAATCTCAACTTATTTCATGCTCAAAATGTTTCAAGATATGGTGGAAGTATAAGATGTATAGTATCAAAAAAAAAAATTAATGAGTCAAAAAACTTGAAAGCATTATTAAAAAAAGAAAAAAATTATTTAATAGATAATTGTAAAAAAACTTATGATAATTTTGTAAATAAAATTGAAAAATCAAAAGATGAATTAATTAAAATGTTAAACGAACTTAAATTAAAAAAAATGAAAATTATTGCAAAATCTTGTCCTGCCAGGGCAGTAGTTTTATTGAGTTATTGTAATTTAGACGAGAGCTATCTGGAAAGTATTGCAGAGCAACCAACCTCATTAAAATTAAATTATTACATTCCTGGTACCAACCTCAAAATAGTAAGTGACGACACCCTTTTGGAAAATAGTCCAGATTATATTTTATTATTAGCTTGGCATTTGACTAAACCGATAATTAATAAGTGGAAAAGTAGAGGTCTAAAATCAAAATTTATAATCCCTTTACCTAATGTTGAAATAATATGAGTGAAAAGTTTTATTTAAATTCAGATATAAAAGAAATTTGTGAAAATCTTAAAAGATATGAAAAAATAATTTCGGGTAAAAAATTCTTAATTTCAGGAGCAAATGGCTTTCTTGGTAAATATTTCATAAAAACCCTACTTACAATGAATCAAAAATTACCAAAAAAAGTAAAAATTTTAGCTATTGATATTAAATTTGACAACTGTGAAATTTATTCAGATAAAAACATAAAAAAATTGAAAATAGATATTAATAAAATTAAAAATATAAATTTTAAAAGTGATTATGTTTTACATGCCGCAGGTATACCAAGTCCTAAGCATTATTTTAATAAACCAATAGAGGCAATATTTACAAGTATAACTGGCACAAAAAAATTATTAGAATATTCTAGAATTAATAAATCTAAATTTATTTTCTTTAGCAGTAGTGAAATATATGGCAACCCAGATAAAAAAAATATACCAACAAAAGAAACATATAATGGCAATGTTTCGTGCATAGAAGATAGATCTTGTTATGACGAGGGCAAAAGAGTTGGTGAAACATTGTGCTATTTTTACAAAATTAAATACAATGTAAAAGTTGCTGTGTTAAGACCCTTTAATGTTTTTGGTCCAGGAATGCCTAAAAATGATTACAGGGTGTTTCCAAGATTTTTTAGCTCAATTAAAAAAAATCAACCTATAACAATCTTCAAAAATGGCAAACAAACCAGAACTTTTTGTTATGCTAGTGATGCGATTACTGCAATGTTTTCAGTAATCATTAAAGGTAATAATTTTGTTTATAATATTGGAAATAATAAGCCTGAAATAAATATGTCAAAATTGTACAGAACTATTCAAAGGTGTGTTCCTAAAAAAATAAAATTTAGTAATGTAGATTATCCTAAAAATTATCCTCGAGTTGAACCTCTAAGAAGATGTCCAGACATAAGTAAAATTAAAAATGAGCTTGGTTTTAAAAATAGAGTTTCTTTGGAAGACTCAATCAAAAGGTTTTATAATTGGTCTAAAAGATATTATTAAGCTAACAATTGGACAATATTTTTTATTGATAAATCAAAATCTTCTAAATTTGAATTTTTAGAAATCATTTCTAAGCTTATACTTTTTATTTTTTTAATTCTTTTTATTTTTTTACAAAATATAGTATTTTTTTTGCTAGGAATTAAAAAAAGAGCAAATTGTCTTTCTGTAATTTGAATATTTTTTATTAAATTGATATTTTTTTTAAATTTTAAAAAATTTAATTTTTTATAATGAAATATACTTGTGTCATAATTAATTTTAATCCACTTTGAATTTATACTTTTTATTAAATTAACCGTGTGATCAAAATTGTATAAATATTTTTCCTTATAGATTTTTGGTATAGTTTCTAGACAAAGGTAAATTTGATTTTTTTTGAATAATGGTAATATTCTCTTAAGAAATTCTATAAATATCAAATCAGCTTTTTTTTTGTCTAAATTAAAATTATTTCGAAATTCGGATGATCCAATGATTACTTTTCGGCAATTAAGAATTTTACATAATTTTAATATAATTTTTATATGTGCTATGATTTTATATAAATTTCTATTTTCTTTAAATAGATTAAATTTTTTTTTAAAAAAAATCCCTTGGATTGCATTTACTTTAATCTTATTTTTTTTTAAATAATGTGAATGTTTTCTAACTTTATTCTCAATTTTATTCCAATTAGAAGTAATTTGAAGAGGAGCAAAATCTATACCGCTTATTTTATTTTCACTAAGTTTCTTTATCACATATGACAAATCTTTTTTTTGCCATCCTAAATTAGATACAAAAATTGATTTCTTAATCATTTTTTATTTTTCCTATAAAAATTCAAATCCTCTATTGAAAAGAAGTAAAGAATTTTGAAGTTAATAACTAAAAGTTTTAAATCTAAGTTTAAAATATCTTCCAAAGACCATTTTAAAGTTTTTTTAATTTGTCTAAAAATATTTTTTACAGTTTTAAATAAATTTCTCTTTTTAAGACCATCTCCATAATGTATGTATCTCCAATATCTTTTGGATAAGCTAATGCCATCATCATTCTGTAAATGATAACAAATAGCATCACTGCAATAATATAATTTATGATTATTTCTTTTTAGAAAATTTGAAAATTCAATATCTTCTCCATTGGTCTTAAAATAATCTAAATCTGTTCTATATTTTTGGATATCACCGATTTTTGAGGTATTTAAGATATTATTACACCCAAATATAAATTTTGGATCTAGTAAGTCCTGCTCACCCCAATTTTGTTTTAATCTTTTAGCCCTCCAAAGATTATATGAATTTTCTTTAAACTTTTCATACATCTTTCCACCAATTAAAGTAATATTTTCATCAACCATTTTATTCATTAATAATTCTATCCAATTAGAATTTAGTTCAACATCTGCATCAATCTTTCCAATAAATTTCGTATTTAAATAATTATTTGCAATATTCATCGAATGACTTACACCAAGATTTGTGGGATTTTTTATTATGCTAATTTTATCTCCAAATTCTGAAAGAATATTTTGTGTGCTGTCTGTAGAAGCATCGTTAATTATTAAAATTTTATGAGGTTTTACAGTTTGAGTTAAAATCGATTCTATACATAACTTAATTGTGCTTTCTGCATTAAAAGCTGGTACATATATAGATATTTGTGAATTCATTATTTTATATATTTATTTTTTTAATTTATAATATAAATCAAACTCATTAGATAAATTTTTTTAAACAATACATGAAGAAAAAAATCGTAATTACTGGTGGTACAGGTCGATTTGGTGAAATATTGAAAAAATATAAAAATGAAAACTTGCTTTTTTTTCCTAATAAAAAGGAGTTAGACATTTTAGACTATAAAAAAATTGTTTCTTATTTTGCAAAAACAAAACCAGATATTTTGATACATTTAGCTGGTTTATCAAGACCTATGTCAATACATGAAAAGGATATAAAAAAAAGTATAGATTTAAATATTATAGGAACTGCCAATATTACCAAAGCTTGCGAAAAAAAAAAAATTAAGTTAATTTATTTTTCTACTCATTATATTTATTCAGGTACCAAGGGCAATTATAAAGAAACAGATTCAATTTTGCCTGTAAACAATTATGCTTGGTCTAAATTAGGGGGTGAAGCCTCAGTAAATTTGTATAAGAATTCTTTAATCTTAAGGTTGTGTATGACAGAAAAACCTTTTGTTCACAAAAAAGCATTTTCAAATGTAAAAACAAATTTTCTTTTTCATGAAGATGTTGTCCCTATTATTTTTCAATTATTAGACTGCAAAGGGATAATCAATATTGGTGGTAAAAAACAAACTATTTATAATTTCGCAAAAAATCAAAATAAAAAAATTAAAAGAGCGATTGCTAAAAAAAATCAAATACCACTTAATTCAACTTTAGATTTGAAAAAAATGAATTTAGCCTTAAAAAATTCAAAGTTAAATTAGGATACCTAAAATTGAATATTAAAACATATTATATACTTTTTTATAAACACAGGTTTGATAAAGCATCGTTAATAAGAAAAATTTATCTCTTAATTATATTGCCATTTAAATTTATATACGATTATTCTTTTCTAGAAAAAAAAAAAAATTTAGATAAATTTTCTTTAAAAAACTCTTTTTTATTTACTAAAGATTTAAATTTTTTATTTGAATATTTTAATAGTGATAAGGGAGAAAAATATATTAATCAATATACTCACCCATCTAAAAGAGATAATTTATTGATCAAAGCACATGGTTATTCAAAATATTACGAAAGAATTTTTTTAAAATTTAAAAATGATAAAATTAATATTTTAGAAATAGGCTCTTTTTATGGAAATGCTTCAGCTGCATTATTCTTCTACTTTAAAAACGCTAATATTTTTGGTGCAGATATTAATCCAGATATGTTTAATTATAAATCACAAAGATTAACAAGTTTTTATGTAAATTCTAGTTCAGAATTATCACTTCAAAAAGATTTATTAGAAAAAAAAATACAATTTAAAATAATTATTGAAGATGCAAGCCATATGCTTAAAGATCAAATAATTTCTTTATTTTATCTTTTTTCCATTCTTCAGAGTGGTGGATATTTTATTATTGAAGAATTAGATTTTCCAGAAAAGAGAGCAGATATGAGAATTAATCAAGATTTCCCTGACCTCAAAACTATTCTCAGAGACATAAAACAGAAAAAGAATTTTGAGTCAAAATATGTAGATAAATCTTTAAAGAAATATTTTTTAGAAAACTTCGACTCTATAGAGTTTTTCAAAGGTAATACAAACGAAATAGCTATAATAAAGAAAAAATAACAATTAAGACAAATAAATCTGATATTATTTTTTATATTATTTTTTTGGAGAGGTGGCCGAGTGGTTGAAGGCGCACGCTTGGAAAGCGTGTAAAGGGGAAACTCTTTCATGGGTTCGAATCCCATTCTCTCCGCCAT
>MDSV01050014.1_pt1 | contig 14337 bp, 14 predicted proteins | sample 810851 | NCBI WGS metagenome assembly MDSV01 (sample SAMN05326640, study PRJNA326480) | marine metagenome | isolation source: seawater | place: Atlantic Ocean: North East | collected 2012 | reverse complement strand
TTAGTTGAATGCATGGGATAATTTTCATGGATATAGCTTTCAATTGCTTGCAGAAGATGCGTTTTTCCCAGGCCAGCTTCACCATGAATAAAGAGGGGGTTATATGACTCTGCAGGCCTTTCAGCAACAGATAAAGCAGCTGCGTGCGCAAAACGATTGCTTGTTCCTGTAACAAAAGTCTCAAAAGTGTATTTTTCGTTCTTAACTAATGATTTCTCCCTGTTCACGTACCCGATTTCTTCATAAAGAGGAGTTTTTATTTCGATTACTTCGTCATCATTAGGTATAAGAGTGTCTGCTTGACCAAGGTCCACTTCATCACTATTTTTCGTATCAACTTCAACTATTAATTGAATATGTGTTGGTGACGCTTCTTCAAGTGCTTCGAGAACAAGAGGGTTATATTTTCCTTCTACCTGCGCCTTTACCCATTGATTTGGAACCGTGAGAATTAATTCATTTTCAGTAATAGATTGCGGGCGTGCTTCTTTAAATGTTGATTGCCAAACTCCATCAGATACCTGGTCTCGGATAGATTGTGCACAGGCATCCCATAATTGCGTTACGTTTGACATGGATTTTCTCTTTTCTCTTTTACTCCACACTTTCCTCTAATGTCAGTGTGTAATCTTGTGGAGATCTTTTAATTTTTATAGCGTGACTGTGCAACCTAGCAGCATGTGGACAAACTTGCCAGTGGAAGTATAGTGGATTTGTTTTACCTGTTCAAAGCCATTTTTTAACACTTATCCACAGGGTGTGGATCTAATTTTAAACTACTAGCTATAGAGGTTGTGGATAACTTTACTTAGTATTTTTGAAATAAGCTTTTTTTAAGGTTGTAATAACTCAAGAAGAGCCTCTAGCGTATTGATGTAAGGTAAATGCTGCCTGGAGATAGAAAGTCAGTTAAAACTGGGCTTCGAAACAGGGTGTGTTGGAAGAAACCTTAAAATATAACTTAAAGGATCAAAAGTGAAAAGGACATTTCAACCAAATGTGCGCCGAAGAGCTAAAAAACACGGCTTTCGCAATCGCATGTCAACCAGAGGGGGCCGCGCGGTTATCAAAGCGCGTAGGCGACGTGGAAGGCAAAAACTGTCAGCGTAATTGGGAAAGTAACTGGGAGAGATAGACATACTTCCTTATTAAAGCGAGGATTCAGGGTAAAGAAAGGGTCCTTTGAAATCATCTATCTCTACGAGAAGACAGAGATTCCATGTTTGGCATTTGCAATTCCCAAAACAGTTGGAATAGCTGTTTATAGAAACCGAATTCGTAGACAGTATCGAGAAGCATTTCGAAAATTGGCTATATCTGATCCAAACTCAATCAAAGAAGGAAACTATTTGATAAAAATTCACTCAAAACCAAGTGAAAAATTTAACTTAGGAATAGTTTTAAAAGAAGCATTAAATGAATTATCTGAAGAAAATATCGCATAAGAGCTCAACAAATAAAATTCTTAAAAGAGCAGGTCAGAAGGCTATTTTACTATATCAACGTGTTACTGTGAATAAATTACCTTCATGTCGGTATATGCCGAGTTGCTCAGAATATGCATATGAGGCAATAGATGCACACGGGATCCTTAAAGGTGGTTGGTATTCAACTAAGAGGTTGTGTCGTTGCCATCCATGGGGAGGGTATGGATACGACCCGGTACCAGAGAGGAAAACCCAATGTTAGAGTTTTTCGGGGATATTCTCACGACAATTTATGATTTTTTCCCTAACTACGCTTTTGCCATAATTATCTTTACTTGTCTTGTGATGATTGTTTTAACTCCAGTGACACTTAAACAGACACGCAGCATGCTTGCTATGCAAAAAGTAGCTCCAGAGTTGAAAAAACTTAGAAAAAAACACGGAAAAGATCGAGACAAGCTAAATCAAGAAATGATGGCGCTTTACCAAGCCAATGGTATTAACCCTTTAGCAGGGTGTCTTCCCCTAATAGCGCAAATGCCTATATTTTTCGGCCTCTTTTATACTGTTCGTGGATTAACAAGAAGAACAGGTGAAGTAGGATTAAGGCTTGGAGATATTTCAGTCGTTGACCAAACGAATGTAGAGTATGTCCCTGCCTTGAATGCACGGGTCTTTAATCCAGATTTTATTGGAAAAGACACCGAAATGTATCGCGATTTAGCCCTATCAACAGAAATGTCTTCTCTAGGTATGGATTTAGCACGCACTCCATGGAATGTTTTGACAAATAATTTTGCTGAAGGCCTCCCCTACCTGCTGCTAGTTCTATTGGTTGGTTTATCAGCCTGGTATCAACAACGGATGATATCAACTAGGTCATCATCTTCAATGTCTGAAATGCCTGCTCAGCAGCAACTTTTAATGAAGTATATGCCGTTCATGTTACCAATATTTTCATTCGGTTTTCCTGCCGCTCTCGTCTTCTATTTTTTGACGTCAAATGCATTTAGAGTACTTACGCAATTATTTATAACAAGAAAATATTACGGTGAAAATGCTGATACATCGGAACTAGTTAAACCAACCAAAGAAATGGTTGAATCTGTTCAAAAACAGAAACCTGGGAAGTCAATTGATCAAAGTGAAACTCATGGAACACGCAGGCATATAACGAATCCACCTAAGAAACGCAGTAAAAAAACCAAACCCCCTGAGACAAATAGTCCTAAAAAGGGAAAAGTTGCAGAGCGTAAAGAGCCACAAGCCCGCCCTACATCAAAAAGGGTGACGCCAAAGAAAAATAGTGAACCAGACACGCCCGGCTCGCGTCGTCGCAATAAGAAAAAGAAGTGATAAATATGGAATGGGTAGAAGTCCGTGCTGAAAATATTGAAGCTGCAGAAGAACTCGCATTAGATCAACTAGGTGTTGCTCGAGAAGATGCTGAGTTTGAAGTAGTTACAAGGGAAGAAAATAGACTTTTTGGGCTTAAAAAAACAGAAGCAAGGGTAAGGGCACGTGTAAAACCGGCTGATCTTCCTTCAAAAACAACGAATAATAACCGAAAGCGTTCAAAAAATAATAATAAACCCCAAAAAAGCAATAAACCAGCACCGAAAAACAATAAAAACAATAAAAACAATAGTAATAACAGAAACAACAAGACTAAAAACACTAAGCAGGCGGCAGACGATAGAGAACCTATGCCCCTAAAAGAACAAGAAGACGCAGTTGTTGATTTTCTTGAAGGCGTTATATCTAGTTTCCAAATCGAAGCTTCAGCAAGCACACGCATGGAAGAAGAGAGAATTATTGGATCAATTGATGGTGAAGATGTTGGTCTTTTGATAGGGCCAAAAGCGGGGACACTATCAGCGTTACAAGACATTACAAGAACAGTTGTTCAGCGACATGCTTCTGGTAAGAAAACAAACAGGCTCTCAGTGGATGTAGGTGGCTATCGAGAAAAAAGAAAAGCCTCATTAGTCGCATTTACACAAAAGCAAGCTGCTCTAGTCAAAGAAAACAAAGAAAAAGTTGATTTAGAACCTATGGGTGCAGCTGATCGTAAAATAGTGCATGATGCTGCTGCAGAAATTTCTGGAGTCACAAGCAGTAGCGACGGAGAAGAACCGCGCAGATATGTTGTTCTCCACCCTTCTGAGTAAAAGTGCTTCGAGGCATTCTAGAAAGATCACAAAAACTTAATTTTCTAGGAAACCCCCCCATTGACGACCACATAAGAAATGCAATGGGATTTGCCAATGTAATTAATGGCTTCACTGAGAAAAATCAAAAAGGAAGAATATATGATTTAGGGTCCGGTGGGGGAGTACCAGCTTTAGTTTTAATAGAGGAACTCAAAGACTGGGAATTTGTACTCATTGAACGAAAGAAAAAAAGAGCAAATTTCTTACATGAGGCCCTCAGCCTTCTAAAGGCCTCTGAAAGAGTTGAAATTGTTTGCGATGAAGCTGAAAATACAGCAAGAAATGAGAAATTCGCGTTTGGAGCTGATTTCGTGACTGCCAGATCATTTGGCCCTCCATCTACCACAGCGGAATGCGCTTGCCGACTACTAAAATTAAATGCATTTCTTATCGTTAGTGAACCACCTATAAATACAGATAGATGGGTACATGAAAAGTTGTCTCTGACGGGCTTGAATTCTGTAAAACAGATAAAATTCGGCGAATCTACCTTTCAAGTCCTTCAACAATCTCAAAACCCTCCAGATAATCTCCCCAGAAGACCAGGAGTAACTAGAAAACGCCCATTATGGTGATGTTTCACGTGAAACGTAATTAAATGTGTTTCACGTGAAACATTCAAATGGTACGAAAAATTGACACTGTTTCCTCAGGTGCTAAAACTAAAGAAATCATTAAGTTCAATATGTTCTGAACAGGGGAAATGGGAAAAATGGAAGATCTATTAAGTAACAAAAGGCATTCTTCTTCCCTAAATAAATTGCCCAGAGTTATCACTGTAGCAAACCAAAAAGGTGGAGTAGGAAAAACAACTACAGTTGTGAATATTGCTACGTGTCTTGCTGAGACAGGGAAAAGGGTATTAATTATTGATTTTGACCCACAAGCGAATGCTACTTCGGCTGTAGGTATTGAACCTGGGACCTTCAATCAGTCCATATATGAAGTGATTTTAGGTCATGCTTCAATGAAAGACTCTATTATTTCAACGAAGTGGAAAGGGCTCTCTATCGCTCCCGCAACGATCGATTTATCCGGTGCAGAAATTGAGTTAGTTTCAGCTTTCAATAGGGAGAGATACTTAAAAACTGCGATTTCAGACATCATTGACGACTATGACTACGTTTTTATTGATTGTCCACCTTCAATTGGTCTTCTTACAGTCAATGCTTTAACTGCGGCTGATGAAGTACTGGTTCCAATCCAGTGTGAATACCTAGCACTAGAGGGATTAGGGCAACTAATAAACAATGTTGAAAAAGTAAAAACCCACTTAAATGAAAATTTGCATATTTCAATAATTGCTCTCGTAATGTTTGATGGTCGAACAAAGTTAGCTTCTCAAGTTGTCCAAGAGGTGCGTGATCATTTTGGTAATAAGGTCTGTAATCAAATTATTCCCAGATCTGTGCGCCTATCAGAGGCCCCTTCTTATGGGCAACCGATCATCTATTTTGATCCCAAAAGCCGTGCAGCATTAGCTTATAGAGCTTTAGCAAAGGAGATATCAAGTGTCACGTGAAAAAACCGGCTTAGGGAGAGGGTTAGGGGCTTTAATCCCTTCAACATCAACACCGACAGAAGGGTCATATTATTCAGAAACAACTGGTTATCAAGAGGTACCTATAGGTTCTATTTCTGTTAATCCTTATCAACCTCGCGATGTTTTTAATGAAGATGCTTTGAATAGTCTCTCACTATCCATTCGTGAGGTTGGTGTACTACAACCAGTATTAATCAGGCGCAAAACCTCAGATACTTTTGAACTTATAGCCGGGGAACGGCGTTGGAGGGCAGCAAAAAGAGCCGGCAAGGAGACAATTCCAGCGATTGTTCGCGATGTTGAAGATTTAACATCACTAGAACATGCGTTAGTTGAGAATCTTCACCGTCAAGATTTAGGGCCACTTGAAGAGGCGGCAGCTTACCAACAATTAATTGATGACTTTCAACTTAGTCAAGAAGCCGTAGCGAAGCGCGTTGGTAAGAGCAGACCTGCCATTACTAACGCATTACGACTTCTTCAATTGCCATCATCAGTTCAAGGTTTCCTTATGGATGGGAGATTAACAGCGGGACATGCTCGAGCACTTTTAGCCTTGTCCTCACGACAGGAACAAGATCAACTTGCAAACAGAGCGATTGAAGAGAATTTAACTGTCCGTGAAATTGAGATGATAGTTCGTGATGGGAGTGTGTCTACAAAAGGGACAAAGAGACGACCAGCCAATAAATCTGCAGCAGAACTTGAAGTCGAAAGGATCCTTAGTGAACTTCTTTCCACTCGTGTGGGAGTTACCATCGGTAGTCGGCGAGGGAAAATTACAATTGATTTTGCTAACAGTGATGACTTAAGTCGAATACTTAATATTATTGAAAATACTAAAAGTCAATAAAATAAAGGACTTTAGAGAAAAGTCTAAATCTCTAGTTTAAACTTTTGAGTTGTTCAGACCTTGTTATCCCCAGTTTGGGGAAAAACCTGTGATTTTCGTTTAAAAAACCTCTTTGAACAGGGAAAATAGCATTCTTTGTATTTATAGAGGAATTTCTTCGAATGGTTGAGAAAACCAAGATGAAATCGCGTCAATTAAGACTTGAAGTAGCATTTGAGAGTCCGTGATTAAATCCTCTGTCGAACCGTATCTAATAGCAACAGCTGGCATTCGTGTTTCTCTGAGAATTTTTTCACTATTTCCAATGGTTTCAATAATTTTTCCAGTTTGCTGTAAAAAATTTTTTGAAAATAATTCTGTAAAATGTGTTCCGCCAGGTGAAGCAAAACCTTTAGCTGAGTAGAAGGAAATCGTTCTTTCGCCAGCTACAGGCGGAAAAATACCTATATAAAGGTCAACATTGTTTTTATTACAAAAAGCTGCGTGCACTGACTCATCGTAATGATCAATTACGTCTACCTTAATATGCGATTGACGCATTTTTTTTGCAAATCTATCAACAACAGGAGAGAACCCTCCTAGATGACCAAGTGCAACTGACGGCTTATCATCAGATTTCATCTTTGAAATAATTTTTTCTTTTTCTTGAACAATGGCAACAGAACCTTGCTCTACTCGCTCCCCAAGTCGCTTTAAAGCTGTCATACAGTTTGGTCCGAAAATTGCATCAACTACTAAGCCTGAGTTTCGTTGAAATAGTTCAATTGCTTTTTGTGTGTCAGGACCAAAGATACCGTCGACTTTTCCAGCGTTAAACCCAAGAGAACCTAGTGATCTTTGAAGTTCCGCAATATCCTCTCCTCGTAACATAGGACGACTGAGATAAAGAAGTCTGTCTCCAAGAACATAACTATTTTCAACTAGAACATCCCATGTTTTCTGATCACATTGGCCAGATATTGGCAACCCTCGTTGTTCTTGAAACTTCATGATTGAATTCTTTGTTTCCTCAGTAAAGCAATCAAATGGTTCAGCGATATCAAAACCTAATGATTCAAGCATGAGATGCAACTCTTGGATTCGCGCGCCTCTATCACCTAAGTCAAGTGCATTAGAGTCTTTAGACTGGTTTTCCATAATTTCGCATCCCAAACAACTACGGCATGTAGTTTATCGGCTTCAGCGTATATGGAAAGTTAGATAAACTCGGAAAGGTCTTCGAGAAGGGCGTCTTTTGATTTTGCACCGACGATTCTCTTAGTTGGAACGCCTTCGTCAAACACGATTAGAGTCGGAATACTCATGACTTCAAACCGTCTGGCAATATCTCCAGCTTCATCTACATTTAGTTTCGCAATTTGTATATGTTCTCCCTGCTCAGAGGCTATTTCTTCCAAAATGGGTGCAATCATTTTGCACGGCCCGCACCATTCAGCCCAGAAGTCTACAAGGATGGGTTTTTCAGAAGCATTCACAACCTCGTCAAAGGTGCCAGCGGTAAGGGTGGTAGTTGAATCAGACATTTTGTCTCCAGTTCGAATTTAGAAAAGCTTTAACTAAATGTAGTGGCGAAACTAGTGTTTGTGGGGAACATGTGACAAGTTACCCTGCATGTTGTTCTTCTAGCCAACGTTCGGCATCAATCGCTGCCATGCAACCAGATCCCGCTGCTGTAATTGCTTGACGGTACGTGAAGTCTTGAACATCTCCACAAGCAAATACACCATTGATGTTTGTTCGAGATGAATCACTTTCTGTTTTGATGTAGCCATTTTCGTGCAGAGATAATTGACCTTCGAAGATTGATGTATTTGGTGTATGGCCTATAGCTATGAATAAACCAGATATTTTAAGTGTGGATTCTGTTTGATGAGTTACGTTTTGAACCTTAACGCCTTCAAGTTTGGCATCACCGATGTATTCAGTTACTTGATGATTCCAAAGAAATTTAATTTTAGGGTTAGCGAATGCTCGATCTTGCATAATCTTTGATGCTCGAAGTTGGTCTCGCCGGTGAATGATTGTTACTTTGCTGGCAAATCGTGAAAGAAACATTGCTTCTTCAACAGCTGAGTCTCCTCCACCAACGACAGCGATCTCTTGATCTTTAAAGAAGAAACCATCGCAAGTAGCACACGTTGATATCCCGTGTCCTACGAGTTCTATTTCTTTTGGGAGGTTAAGCATCAGAGCTTTAGCACCAGTTGAAACAATTATTGATTCAGCAGTGAATGTTGGTTCGTTTGATGACGGATCACCTACCCATACTTCAAACGGTGAAGTGTGTAGGTTAACTCGTGTTACTTTCTTTGTTAATAATTCAGCTCCGAATCGTTCTGCCTGCGCTCTAAAGTTAGACATTAACTCTGGACCCATAATCCCTGAAGGAAATCCGGGGTAATTTTCAACATCAGTGGTCAGCATAAGTTGACCACCGGGTTGGTCGCTCGTTGAGGATGGCTCTCCCTCTATAACTAATGGTTCTAAATTGGCACGAGCAGTATATATTGCAGCTGTAAGTCCAGCTGGGCCGGAGCCTATAATAACAACCTCTTTGTGCTCAGACATCATTTCCTTCCATATGCGAAACACTTTCTTTGGGTGTAGCTGCACCTTTTGGTCTTTTTCTCCATATCAAAAGACCGATGGTGGACCATAACGTAGCGCTTAAAAGATAGACGAACCAAACTGCTCTTGAACGTTCTGAAAAAACCCAGAGATCAAAAATCTCAATGAGGCCTCGACTGACTCCGATAAAGAGAAAAGGAAGCGCTATTAAAACAATAACTATTGCAGTTAATCCATAGACTAAAGTCCGACTTATGCGAATAGCTGGACCTGAGGTTTTTGCCCGAATGTTTTCAACTTGGTTCACTATTTTCGATGTAATTAATGTTTCAAGTGAAGCGGTTGATTTTTGATCTTCTGGTTGGAAATTATTTGTTTCGACCATGTGGTGAGAATACCCGCTCAGATCAAGTTTTGATTATTTTTTACACTTTTATGTGGTGGGGTAGCTGCCTCTAGTTAGGAGCTTGATACAGGCGAACCCGCTTTTGGTTTAGGAATTGTGGTCTACTTCAATAATTAATCTAGGAGGGTCCATAGTTTGATATGACCGAAAAGTGCTGTTTGGTTCAATACCTAGAACAAAGGTTAAGTTTGCTTCAAAGTCACCAAAGTAAATGCCCGTGAGGTTAGATTCATCGGCTGTTATTGTTTGTGCAATTGACCCCCAAGATGGCTCGTAACCCGTTTCCTCGTTCCACACACCACCACGTGCGGCAAGATTTATTACAACGTACTCATTTATTTCAATTGGTAGAACGTACGAACCCTCTTCTGCCAAGAATTCACCATTTATCTCTACCGCATAAGGCCCTGGAATCATTGAAACAGGATCATCACTCGTTGGCGCTAACTCTATGATAAATGAGTCATATGATTCTCCTGATTCGATACGCACTCCCTGAAGTAGGAACGATCCGTATTCGTTAGGGTTATCCGATGTGTAGGTACTTACAGGTCCTCGTCTAAAAATTTCTTCTGGAGTCGTTATTGCTTGTAACCCAGCTGCAGAAGGTTCATCACTAGATAGTTCCCCATTTTGAGATTCTTCTAAGTCCTCTGAAATATTTGGTTCATTATCGTCTACCAGGTCAATATCTGTGGCGATTTCTCCCGCTTTTTCTACATTTGTAGTGGCTTCGACTTGACTCGATTCAAGGGAATCCGATTCCTCAAGATCAGCAGCGTCATTACTTTGTTCGCTTACTTCTAAAGGGGCACTTTCTGCCACTTGTTCGGTATCTGACTTTTCAAGATTTTCGGATGCTATCTGTCTTGTTGAATTGTCTCCGGATCTGAATAGCGGAATAGCAATAATAACGAGTATTGCAGCAGCAACTGCTCCAAGAATTCGAGCTGGCCTCTCAAAGATAAAACTCTGTTTGTCGGCATTCTTGATAGGTATTACCGAATCAGGTAAATTCACCGACATCTCGCTTAATGCAGTCTGGATATGACGTGCTTTCATTTCTGGATCGTTCGGTACAACTTTCCCAAACCCTTTACTTACCGAGAGAATCTGGTGAACCTCATTCATTAGATTAGGATCTGATTCAATGCGCGCACGTTCTTCATCTGTTACTTCGCCATCTATGTAGGCGCTTATTAATTCAAAATCATTATGTCTTCTAGAATCATCCATCGTTAACCTCTTTGACTGCGCGTAAATGGTTTTTGTTCCCTAAAATTTCTTCTTTCATCTTTTGGCGGGCACGGGCAATCCGTGATTTTACAGTGCCTGATGGAACATCAAGGATTTCACCTATTTCTTCATAACTAGTACCTAATTGATCTCGGAGCACGAGTACTATGCGAAATTCCTCTGGTAATCGTTGTAAAGCAACGTCAATGTCAATGCTGTCAATTAGTGAGTCTTCGAGACTCGGTGTCGTGTTGGCTATCACAGTTTCTTCATTGAATTCAGTGGCTGGTCTGCGAGACTTTTTCCGAATTTCGTCTAGTGACGCATTCGTAGCAATGCGGTAAACCCATGTTGAAAATTTTGCAGTTGATTTAAATGAGGCAATATTTCTTGCAACTGATATCAATGTTTCCTGGGTTGCTTCATTAGCGTCGTCAGTGTTTCCTGTTATTCTCCGGCAGATTGAAAAAACAAAATCATAGTAGTGTTCAAGTAACTGCTCTAAAGCATCTCTATTTCCTTGTTGCGCTGATGCTACAAGTTGGGATTCATCAAATGACACGACTATCTCTACTACACATAGGGTACTGATATCTATTTACGAAACTTCTATTCCAGATATCTCCATTCGGATACCAGGCGGAGGCTTATCTCCAAGGTCTGTAAACCAAACAAGAACAGCGCCACCCGTAATTCCTGTTAAATCTACAGTTGCATTTCCTTGTGACGAAGTAATAGAGCCGACAGATGTTCCCCATGCAGCCAATGCGCTTTGGGGTGAGTCTGCAACGAAAATTTCTCCAGACCAACCAGTGTTTGCAGTTTCAATAGCTACTCGTTGAAGCTCGTAAGGTTTCTTCAACTCTATAACCAGCCCGACACCATCTTTTAAGCCACCCATTGAACGGTTAGCGTAGGTTTCGCTGTACCAGATTGTTTCAGGATCTTCGTCTAACAAATTATCAATTAGTTCTGGGTGCTCTACGCCATCACCTAAAGGGTCAAAGTCATTCGCTCCTAGAACAGATACCATCTCAAAAATCGGTGAAACTCCTGATTCAGACAACTCTGAACTGGATTCAGAACTACCTACCGTTTCACTAGGTTCCTCGCTTTCAGGTTGTTGAGATGGAACTGAAGCTGCTGGTATTGGCGTAACCGTAGCTTCCACGACTTCAGAAGATTCATTATTATTATCTGAACTAAATGGGTTTCCATTTGCTGCGAAAATTACTCCTAGGACTAAAAAAAATACAAAGCCTGTGAGAAGAAACTTAGATACGAATGTATTTAGATCAAAGGGCTTTAAAGGTTGATTTTCATCAATGATCTCTTGGTTTGAGTCTGTATTCGGCGATTCTTCTTCTAGGTCATCTATAAAGTCCACAACACTAGAGTATCTCTCAGTTGGCGCGGCTGCCGTCGCTTTTTCGATAGATTGCATAATTTCTTTGTTTATCAATTTTGATAACTGGCTCCTTTTAGGGACTTTTAGTGAGCCGACGAGCATAAATTGTAAGATTTTTCCAAGTGAGAAGATATCGCCATGTATGTTCGAGGTCGCCGTATCTTCATAGAAACTGGAATGACGATCAATGCCGTTTTCATTATCCGGCAATAAATCGCTAGAGATGAGATTTCTAAATTTATTGAAACCAAACCCCGAAACTTGAGGACCCCTATCGGGGCATAAAAATATGCGTTTAGGGTTAAGGCTTCCATGAAGAATACCTCGTTCATGCGCATATGAAAGAGCATCAGCAATCCTTTTCGTTATTTGTATTGCAACACTTAGAGATAGTGGTCCTGTTCGTTCCACGTAATCAAAAATTGTTTCCTCTTTCACTAACTCAACAACTATTGCTTCTAAATCTTCGTCACCAGTTGTATCTAAAACGGTGACAATCGAAGGGTGATTAAGTCTTGAAATAAGTTTTGCTTCTTTTCTAAATAATGAAACATGGTCGGAATTTGTTATTTGAAAGGGATTAGTAAGGTTGACAGCGACATCTCGTGATAACACCAAGTCTCTTGCCAACCATGTTTGAGTTCCCGACTCAGACGAAATGAGCGACGTAAGTACATATCTCCCTGATAATTTTCGTCCAAGTAATATTCTTGTATCTGAATTAAAGGAGTCAGTCACTTTACTTAACTAAGCCGAAGGACTACTGGACAAGATAAGTAACACCCAACACTCTGGGGCCTCCGTGCGTTCCAATAACTGCACCAAGTTGATTAATTCGGATCTGTTCCCTAGGAAAGATATCAGAAATGAGCGTTGCGAACTCTTCAACATCTGGAGCATCACCATGGATTATGCACAATTCTGAAATTTCGCTCTCACCTTCAAGCACTTCTTTGAGCCAGATAAGCGACTTCTTTCTGGTTCTTTGCCGTCCAGCCTCAACAACCTCTCCACTACTTAAATCAAGACAAGGTTTGAATTGCAGCATTGTTCCCAACATCGCTTTCGCTCCGCCAATTCGCCCACCTTTCTTGAGGTTCTCAAGTGTGTCTAATGTCGCGAAGATCCTTGTCCTGCTCGCTAAGTTCTCAACTAAAGAAACTATTTCATCCATAGATCCACCATTTTTTGCAGCGTCAGCAGCTTTACGAATAATCGTTCCCAAACCACTCGTGATGGATTTTGAATCAATACATTTTACGGGCAGGGTATCAGCAAGCGCATCTGCAGCTAACTGTGCAGCTTGGCCAGTTGCAGAAAGCGCTAAAGATAGATTGATACAGATAACTCCCTCTGCTCCAGCCTCCGCACACCTTTTGAATGCTGCTTCAAATGCCCCAGGTGAAGGAGCAGCAGTTGATGGCAAAAGATCACTTTCGCTCATCTTTTGGTAAAAGTCAGAAACCGAGAGGTCAACCAGATCGGTGTATTCAGCTTCCCCGAACCTCACAGAAAGAGGAACAATTTCAATACCAAGATTCTCAGCTTCTTCCAAACTAATATCACTGGCACTATCGGTAACAATACGAATCGTCATGGAACCCCCTAAAAGATCACAAAGGGGACTTTAATGCCGGCATGCCATACATCCTAAAATTAAATGAAGATTTTCTTTATAAAACTCTCTGAGCAGGTGAAATACATCTAGGAAATTCATTGTTTTTTAGAAAAGTTGCAATAAGAAGCACAAAAATAATGCGTATAGTCAACTACCCTAAGTTATATGGGAATCCTCTTTATCAGTAATGATATTTGCTTTGAACATGAGCCAAGCGGAAACCATCCGGAAAGACCTGACCGATTATCGGCTGTGTTAGATGGACTCGCGCGAGCACGAATGGGGTCAACCATTACGAAACTTCGTGCTGAAGCAGCAGATGAAAATTCAGTTTTACAAGTTCATGACCAAGAACTTATTTATGAATTGAAAGAAATATCTGAACGAGGAGGTGGTGTTGTTGATGCCGATACAAGAATGAGCACCGCTTCCTGGAAAGCGGCGCTTGTAGCCGCTGGGGCAGGGCTCCAAGCTATTAGCGAATTACAAAATGGAACCGCCACTTCAGCATTCTGCGCAGTACGTCCACCAGGTCACCACGCAACAACATCCAAATCAATGGGTTTCTGTTTATTAAATAACGTTGCAGTAACGGCAAAGGAGTTGAGAGATGCAGGAGAGAAAGTCCTTATTGTTGACTATGACGCTCATCATGGAAATGGCACGCAAGACGTCTTCTATTCCGACCCTAACGTCTTATTCATCTCCCTTCACCAGATGCCTCTTTATCCATGGACTGGAGAAGTAAATGAAAGAGGAATAGGCGATGGGATAGGAACAACTCTAAATATTCCATTACGGCCGGGGACTACTGGAGATGTCTACTTGTCAGCATGGGAGAAGTTAGCGTTACCGGTTATTGAGAAATTTGAGCCCACCTGGTTAATTATTTCAGCTGGGTTTGATGCTCACCGTAGAGACCCACTTACAGAGTTAGGATTAACATCAGGGGACTATAACTTGCTTACTTCCCGAATAATCCAAACAGTTCCTGCTGGACGTCGTCTAGTCTTTTTAGAAGGAGGATACGATCTCCAAGCTTTAGAACTTTCAACTTGTGCGGTA
>MDSV01230436.1_pt1 | contig 14339 bp, 14 predicted proteins | sample 810851 | NCBI WGS metagenome assembly MDSV01 (sample SAMN05326640, study PRJNA326480) | marine metagenome | isolation source: seawater | place: Atlantic Ocean: North East | collected 2012 | reverse complement strand
TAATTCGGGATGTAGCGCAGCCTGGTAGCGCACCACACTGGGGGTGTGGTGGTCGTCGGTTCAAATCCGGCCATCCCGACCAAATTTTAGTTAATGCTCTTTTTTATGTTTTGAGAGGGTTTAAAGTTAAGCTTTTTTCTTTCCTTTATTTCAAACTCCTGAAGTGTTTTGGGATTTCTTCCCATTCGTCTTGGTGATTTTTTATAGGAAAAACTGCCAAAATTACTGATATTTATATCTTTTTTATTATTATCAAGTATTGCTTTAAAAAAGTTATTTATAAAAAAAAGGCTATCTTTTTTAGATAGCCCTAATTTTTTTGAAATGTTTTCAGCTAAGTCTTTCTTCGCTACGGACACTCCAATTAAGTACTTGTTCCAGTTCCAGTTCCAGTTCCTGTTCCAGTTCCTGTTCCTGTTCCTGTTCCTGTATCGTCATCGTCATCTGAATCATCATTGGTTACTGTAACAGTAATATCTTGAGTAGATGAATTTGTTCCATCACTTACAGTTACTGTTGCAGCGTAGGATGTTTGAGTTTCAAAGTCAGGAGCTGAAGCAAATGTTAAAACACCTGATGATGTATCTATTAAAATATCAGAACCAGATATAGAGAAAACTAAATCATTGAGGTCGCCATCAGCATCAGTAGCGGTGACTGTACCAATTGCAGTCTGATTTTCAACTGCTGAGAAACTAGAATCTGAAGTTATGCTTGGTGTATTGTCATTTAAGTTGTTTAGCTGTACACAAACATTTTGTATAGTCTCATTGCCACTTGGATCTCTTGCTTTAAGTGTGTACATGTTAGCCTCGTATCCTGTACTACAACCAAAGGATTGAATAGTTTCGTAGTCATTATATCCATCGGTAATTGCAGATTGAGCAAGAATAAGTGTTGCAGGTGAAGATGTATTATCTACACCTCCGGTAAATTCATACCTGCTTCCGCCATCACCAGTAAATAAGGTTACTCCAGCTAAATCAGTTGCTGAAATAGTACCAATAACATTTTGATTTTCATCAATGGTAAATGTAGAAGCTGATGTAAAGACAGGAGCTACTGTATCAACAACATTAACCGTTCTTGTCGCAGTTGCTACATTTCCTGAGGCATCTGTTGCAGTATATGTGATTGTGTAGGTTCCAGCTGTATCTGTATCTACGGAGCCTGTTGTTTCAAGAGTATGAGTTTGCGAAGCATCTGTAGCTGAAGCTCCAGCATCAGTATAAGTATCGCCAAGTTCTACAGTAACTGGATTATCTCCATTCAGTGTTATTACAGGTGCGGTTGTATCAACAACATTAACTGTTCTAGTTGCAGTACCAACATTACCCGCAGCATCTGTAGCAGTATATGTTAATGTATATGATCCAACTACGAATACATCAACGGTTCCTGATACCCCAACCGATTCGCCACCGTCTGCAGTAGCACCTGCGTCAGTATAAGTATCACCTAATTCAACTGTTGCTGGATTATCACCTAACACAGTTATTACTGGAGGTGTTGTATCTGTTGGAGGTGGAGGTGGAGGTGGAGGAGTAGTTGAATCTTCAGTGACATTATCAATCATCAACACACCAGCAAGAATCAATAATTGCTCAATAATTGAAAGCTCTAAAAGTAAATTTGATGATGAAGTAGTTGGAGTCTGATCTTCAGAAGATCCTTCCTCCTCTGAATCTTGGATAGCGGCTATTAATACCTTTCTTCTCTCAATAAGTTCATCTTGTGTGTAACTTTCGATCCTCTGCGATATTTCTTCTATGCTTTCATTAGTAAGTATTACTTCATTCGAATACAGATCAACGGAAACAAATGCGATAAGTGAAAAAAATCCTATTAGTCTTTTCATTTTAAAATTACTCCTCTATAGAAGCTAATTATGCATAAATAATATTTTAAACTCAATAAAAATCAGTTTAAATTTTAAACATTCTTTTTGTAAAGTATTATTTACTGGTTTTTCTGCTCTTTTATAAGCTATGTATAAAATTAATAAAATTATTTAAAAAATACTAATTTATTGGTCTAAATTTGACTAGGAGATCATGTAGTGAATTTTTTCTATTCAGCTTAGCGCCAGGATCTTTAGTTAGTGGGCGCCAAGTATAATTGATCATATTAGCAAAAATCGGGATATTGAAAAAAATGCCTTTATCAAATGATCCTTCTCCAAACTGTTCCGAGGTTACATCAGTAAAAGTAGCAAATATTCCAAAACTAACTCCATTTTGGAAAGTTCTCGAAAGCTCAAATGTTGCTCCAACATCACCTGCCAAATATTTCCCATAGCTAGCTTTAAAATCAAAAGGTACAACGCCATAATTTCTATAGTAATAATTTAAATGGCCTGTTGTTTGTTCATAATCTAAAAGTCCTAGACCAAAATCATAATCTCTTTTATAAACATTAAAGACTTCGAAACCATAAGCATAATTTTTATCATTATCGAAATGAAGGTATTCAAAACCATATCCAGAAAACATTTCTTCGAAAATTCCAAACGAATACATGATATGGTCGTCTTTGGTGATAGATTTATATCCATCAAATTGTGCTCTACCAACCATAATCCCTTGATCAAAATTATTTAAATATTTTTTGACATCAGACCTTACTTGAGCTGGAAAAGTATCTTTAGGCGGATAAATTAAATCATCAAAATTATCCCAAATGGAGTACTTAAGGTTTGAGGTAAAAAAGAAGTTATCAGAAAAAATATATTCTGAGTCATTCTCCGCCAATAAAGCAAACTTAAGAAATCCTTCTCTGCCGGCAATATATGGCCTAATTTTAAAGCTTGTATTTGTATTGAGACCTCGAGACGACCCTCTGGAGAAGATAATTTTCTGTTCTTCAAAAGAGTCTTCTTCAAAGTTTTTAATTGCATCAAGGTCGGCGATCTTATAATTAACAAGAATCTCTTTTTCCAAATCACTCTCTAATTTTGCCTCTTGAATGATTTTATCAATTGTTTGGAAAGACGGATGCTGGAACTGCGTTACTTCAAGTCCAATTTTATTAGACCCTTCAATTATTTTATTTACTCCTATTCCATTTGCTCGAAGATTAGAAACCAAATGTTCAAATTTATTTTGATTTTTTGTTTTATCAACTTTTTTATATTTATATTTTGATTTACTTGTATTTCCTTTTTTATAGTTAAATTTAATAGAAAAAGTATTTCCTCTTTCAAAAGAAAAACCTAAATTAAAGTTTTCTTTAATCTTATAGTCAATTCCAAATGAAATTGGATATTTTGCTTCTTTAAAATTTACAACGCCTGGAGTCCTTGTAGTATCTCTCTCAATTTTGAACAAATATTTTTCATTTAATGCATATGAAATACCAAAAAACGGTGATACAGAGGCACCAGAAAAATATCTACCTAGCTCAAACTGACCCCCATCATCTTGAGAATATTCTTCAGTTCTTTCACCAAAACTATCACTTAAGTAGCGTAAAGGGTTTTTTAAGTCATCTGACCCATTTAAATTCCCCCAACCAAGACCAAAATGTAAATCAATATTTTGTATTCCATAAGAAGCAACTACATATTCTGCACCATATAATCCTGTACCTCCTATGTCATTTATTCCAAAAGCAATTGCGGGTAGGACTCCCTCTTCTTTCAATCTTACCTTTAAATTAAACCCCTTATCCTTGTAGTCTTGCCTACAAACAGGATCAAGAGTTTCGCCACAATAAAATTTCCCATCTATATTTGTATAAAAAAATGAAGCTTCTAACCAATCAAAAGGAGATGAAGACATTATTAATTTTTGATCGGGATCACTGTAAGATAGAGTAAATCCAAAAGAGGATTCGTCATAGAATCTTGCAGATGGAGTATTTATAAGACCAATAACTCCATGATTATTGTAGTTATTATAGTCAATGCTATCTGAGAAAGTGTTAAAAGATAAGATAAGCATAAATCCCAAATAGGGAAATTTTGAGATACTAAGCATATCTAGAATTAGTCTTTAATTACTGATAAAGATGCTAATGAGACTCCAAGGTTACCGAGAATTGCTGCATAAGCTTGCAGAGATTGTGTTAAGTATATATTTTCAAGTTTCCTTGGAACAAAAATTATTGAGCCTGGATAAATGCTAATAACAGAATTACCATCTCTGAATAAATTTCTTCTTTTTACCTTCTCTGAAACTCCATTAGGGTGAAGAATAAAAACGTTATTTATATCTGCAGTTTCAGTAAAACCACCCTTTGCTTGCAAATAATGTTCAATACCCTTCTCTTCAATATATGAGACTGATCCTTGATTAGAGACTTCGCCAAAAATATAAACATGCTTTATTTTTTCAGGAATAAAAATCTCGTCATCATCATTAAGCGCTGTATTTAATGATGGATTTGTTTTGATCTTTTGTAAATCAAATTCCGCACTAATTCTTCCAGAAACTGGAGATTCTCTTAGCTCTGAAAGCAACATTCCAATAGCCTCAGATCCGCCTGTTTGTGTGAATGCCGAATTCTGAATAAGAGTATTTATAAAACTTCTATAAAGCTCATCTTTTGCAATCCTATTGGCTTCTAAAGCTTGCTGATTTATTAGAATACCTCCAAATTCATATGCATTTTGGGTATAACCTCCAGCGGCCTGAATTGCTTCGAGAATACCATCTCCTTCATTAATCTTATATGTTCCAGGTGTTTTAACAGCACCGTTGATTGTTACCTCTTTAATAGGAAATCTTCTTATAAGAATATTTACGCCATCATTTAATGACTCGTATGACAGCTTTTCAGAGGATATTAATCTTTTAGTGACTTTTCCAAGCTTAATTTCCTCTATTCTAATATTTGCCAAATCAGCATCGGTTGAGAATCCATTACCAAAGTAAATTAAATCTTTCAAAGTTTCATCATCTTTTAGCTCATATAAGCCTGGTCTTTTGATGCCTCCGTATAGGCCTACTAAATTTCCGGCTGGCTTAACAAATAACATATCTCCTGACCTTAGCCGAGTTCCAAAGCGTGGCTTTCCCTCAATGAAGGTGTCATACAAATCAATTGTCTCAATTACTTCACTGCCTCTTACTAAATTTATCTGCCTAAAAGATCCAGATTCAGAAGGTCCACCCGATACACTTAAAGCATGAAAAATATTTGAGTTACCATTTAATGTATAAGGTCCAGGATTAAATACATTGCCTGAAACAATGATTTGAATATCCCTTATGTTTGTTAAAGTTACAAATGCTTCTACTCCTATGTATGAATTTTCAATTGTTTTTTTAATTATGTTTGTTGCTTCTCCCAAAGTTAATCCTGACAAAAAAATCTTACCAACTTCAGGTATATTTACAGACCCATCTCTATTAATTAGGAGAGATATAAAAGAAGACTTTTGCCCCACAAGCTGAAGTTGCAATTGATCCCCAAAATCAAGAATATATCCTGAATCAAAATTTGGTTCATTTACAGGCATTAGGGATGTTTGCATCATAGAAAAAATATTTATGCCAAATCGATCACTGTCTATACTAGGTTTTTCAATAAATGTAGACGGGCGTCTAAATTGTTCCTCTTCAAGAGCCTCTCTAGCAGTAACTTGATTCAGTAGATCTGATCTGACTTCTTCAGGAAGACTGGCAAGAAAATCAGGATCAAATTCTTGACCAATGATATTCTGAGAGCCAAAGGATAGAAATGTAAAAAAGATAAGCTTGTTAATCATAATATTTTTTATTAAATGCCCGGTATTGACACCCCTTCAATACTCAATATGGATTTTACTATATCAGCCATTACTTTATCTACCTCTTCAACTGTTAAGGTTTTTTTGTTTGACTGAAAAATAAATCTATAACCTATTTTGGTATGATTATTTTTTTTATTTTCATAGTAGTCAAAAATAAATTTATTTTTAATTAAATTTTCTTCAATTGAGCCTACAGCATCAAGAATGGGACCTATTTGCTTTTCGCTAGTTGCCATAATTGATATATCTCTTATTGTTGATGGAAACTCAGATACTTCTTTATATTTAGTATCTTCAAATCTAACAAAATCATTTATATCAAATTTCTTTATGCTTCCTAGTTTTTCGTCAATGTTGAACTCCGCAGAAAAAATGTCATATTTATTCTTTGAATCAACTACTTCTCTAGATATTTTATTTATTTCAAAATCTTTAATGCCAATATCTAACAGAAGCTTTTCTAAATAATAAGTGTCAAGAAAAGTATTAAAATCAACAAAGTTTTCACCTTTTCTTCCTCCAACAACAAGACAAGCATGTTTAGCTTCTTGTAAATATTCACCATCAGAGTAAACATTAGATATTTCAAAGATTTTGATAGAATCCTTTTGACGTCTCTCGTTATAAGAAAGATTTTCAATTAAGGAATCAGTTAAAGAAGTCCTTATAGATTTTTTATTTGAATCTAGAGGATTATCTACGATAATTGATGACTCATCATTTTTTTGTGTGAATGGAAAATTTATAACTTCATTAAAGCCATTCCCTGCCAAATAGGCCCTAAGTTTATTTTCTTGAGAAGAAATATATAAATCTTTTACCAAAGGCTTCAATTTAAATTCAATCCTCGGGATATTATCATAGCCAACAACTCTTGCTAGCTCTTCTGCGACATCATTGCTTCCCTGAATATCGCTTCTGTGGCTTGGGACTATTATTTTACTCTTAATCCGAAAACCTAGGCGTTTTAATATCTTTTCATATTCATTTTTACTGAAATTAATACCAATTACCGAATTAACCCTGTCTATATTATTTTCTAATTTAGTTTCTTTATATAATTTAGAGTTTGTTGAAAAGATTTCTACATTTTTTAATGTACAGTGATCTTCAACTATTTTTATGAATCTTCTCAAGCATTTTTCTAAATTTAAAGGGTCTACCCCTCTTTCAAACTTATATGCTGCATCTGAATTAAGATCATATTTAATAGATCTCCCAATTATTGATTCTGGACTAAAATAAGCGCATTCTACTAGAACAGTTTTTGTGTTTTTTGAGCAACTCGTTGAAGAGCCTCCCATAATTCCGGCGAGATTAATAACTTTACTATCTTTTATAAAAACAAGTTCATCTTTTTGTAACTCTACTTTCTTATTGGTTAATGTTTCAAAATTATTTATACCGCTTGTTCTGCAAAGCTCAAAGGCTTCACCAACTTTAAAAAAATCATAACAGTGAGTAGGATTTCCGATCTCATATGACACATAATTCGATACATCTGTGAAGAAGTTATTTTTTTTTATATTAAGATCTTTAAAATAATTTTCTAAGTATGGTTCATATTTTGTTGGTAAATCCTCAACCTCTATTTTTAAAAAAGAAATAAATGGGCAGTCATTTTCTGCATTATTTTTAAATTTCAAGTTTAATTTATGGATATCTTTTTCGAATATTTTTTCCGTCCATGATACTTCGTGAAGACTTCCTAGATCTCTAATGATTCCCTTTAATGATAAGCAATCTCCTCTATTTGGAGTGATCTCAATATCTATAATATTATTTTCCAAATCATTTTCATGACCAAGTTGCATGAGACTTTTAGAAATTTCATCATTTGACAAATCATGTGGTAAATAATTCTTTAAATGATCAATCGCAAATTTCATATCATCAAAACTGTTTTAAAAAATCCAAATTAGACTTATAAATATCCCTTATATCTTTGATACCATATTTAAGCATTGCGATCCTTTCTATTCCAAGGCCAAAAGCAAACCCAGAATATTTACTTGAATCAATATTGCAATTTTCAAGAACTTTAGGGTTTACGACTCCGCATCCAAGAACTTCTAGCCACCTGTGACTGCCTTCAAAAAGTATATCAACCTCTGCAGAGGGCTCTGTAAAAGGAAAATATGAAGGTCTAAATCTTATTTCTGCACTTTCACCGAAAAGTGAAAAAATAATCTTATAGATTAAATCTTTAAGGTTTGAAAAAGTTACATTTTTATTTACGTAAATACCTTCGACTTGATGAAACATCGGTAGATGAGTTGAATCGTCATCTTTTCTATACACTTTACCAGCTGATATGAAAGCAAGAGGAGGCCTATTTTCCAACATTGCTCTTATCTGAACAGGAGATGTGTGAGTTCTTAAAACATTACTTTTGTTATTTGTGTAGAATGTGTCATGCATTTGCCTTGCAGGATGTGATTTCTTTATATTAAGCATATCAAAATTGAACTTCTCAGATTCTATTTCGGGGCCATGGATTAGAGTAAAACCCTGAGATTCTAAAAAGGATATTATTGTCGTAAGTGTTGAAGTTATTGGATGAATAGTTCCAGCAATTTGTGGAGAGTCTATTAATAGATTATCTTCAATTGAAGACATTAAGTTTTAGCAAAGTTGATAACTTTTTCGAAGCATTTTTTGTCATTAACCGCGAGGTCTGCAAGAATCTTCCTATTTAAAATAATGTTTTTCTGATTCATTAAATTAATTAACTCAGAGTAGGACATGCCAAGCTCTCTTGATCCAGAGTTAATTCTAGAAATCCATAAAGATCTAAAATTTCTTTTTCGATTCTTTCTGTCTCTAAATGAGTATTGAAGAGCTTTAATGTTCGACTGCTTAGCTGTTTTAAATAGTTTTCGTCTAGCCCCATAATGACCTTTAGTCGACTTAAGAACCTTCTTATGTCTTGATTTTGCTGAAAGTGATTTTGTTACTCTAGGCATATTAAATTAATTAATTAGTTTTGAAGCAACCTTAAGGGTTGATCCTGATAATTTATTCAAACCTCTATTATGTCTTTTTCTTTTAGTAGACTGTTTTGATAAAATATGATTTCTGCCTGAACTTCTAGTTTTAATAGAAGAGGATGTCTTCTTAAAACGCTTTGATGACCCAGAATGTTTTTTTAACTTATATCCCATTTTATTTCTTTTGTGGTGAAATTATCATTTGCAACTGTCTTCCCTCAAGGGATGGTTCTTGATCAACCTGAGCAATATCTTCAAGCTCAGTTTGTATTTTTTTTAAAAGCTGCAATCCCATTTCACTATTTAAAATCTCTCTACCCCTAAATCGGACGCTTATTTTAGTCTTATCTCCGTTATTAATAAAGCTTTTTATTTTTTTTAATTTAATATTGTAGTCTCCTGAATCGGTAGAGGGTCTAAACTTTATTTCTTTGGTTGAGTTCTTTTTGCTTTTGGATTTGCTGGCACTAATATTTTTCTTTTTTCTGAAAACGTGTTTTCCATAATCTAGAAGCTTACATACCACAGGATTAGAGTCTGCTGATGATACTTGAACTAAATCAAGCGAACTATCCTGAGCCAGCTTCAAAGCATCACTAAGATCCATCATCCCCTTCTTATTGCCCTTATTGTCAATAAGCATTACAGATGAAACTTTAATTTCACCATTCACTGGATTTGATTTTGTTTTTTTTAAACGAGCTATGATTTAACCTTTGAAATACTTAAAATGAGTTGGATGGAAAATTGGAGATTAGAAAGTTGTTAAGCATATTTCCGTAATTTTAAACCACTTTTCTTGCATCAATCAACCCCCCTGATTTTTTAGAATTTTATGGTTGCAAATAATCTCTTTCCCAAAGGCCATTTTCTAAATTATAAACTTCCCTCTTGTTAAGTCTATTTTTATTACCTTCCCAAAATTCAAAATAATGTGGTCTAAAAGAAAACCCGCCCCAATAATCTGGCCTTTTATCTAAGTCTTTATTTCTCTCTAGTGTTTTGTTGTATTTATCAACAAAGCTATTATATGAATCAAGTGTTTTTGATTGTCTTGAAATAATGGCTAATGCATTTTTTTGCCTAGACCTGTTATAAAAATACTCATCGGAAAAACTCATTTCAGTTCTTGCAATTTTGGCCTTGATTCTAATTTGTACATTTGTTTTAGGCCAGAAAAATAAGGCTGCTATTGAGTTATTGTTTTCAAACTGTAAACTTTTGGGGCTTTCGTAATTAGAAAAAAAGATCCACTCATTATCATTTACAAATTTTAAATTTACATATCTTGAATGGGGTTTGTTTTGGGAATCAACTGAGCTAATACAAACTGCTTCAATGTTTACCTGATCTAATTCAAGCGCCCTTTTGTACTCTACAAGAAATCTTGAATGAGGGAGATCTTTTGAAATATTTGAAAGATCAATCATAGCATTCAATATAAGAAAAGTTTCTTGTTCTCTTCATATATCTTATTTGCTTCTTCATATTCATCTGGCTGACCCATATCTAACCAAAAACAGTCTTCAAAATAACAAAAAACATTGCTATGCATTTTTTGTATTTTTAGCATCAAATCTGGCATATCAATATATGTGTTATTTTCTAATATGGGTTTTACTATATTTTTGTTAAGTACATTGACTCCCATTCCAACATTGTGAGGATATGTAGGCTTTTCCACCAAAGAAATCATTTTATTATTTTGATCTACATCAAGAACGCCAAAAGGTATTGTAATTTCTCTTTTAAATGTTGCTATAGTTCCATTTGATTTATTTTTTATATGATAATCGAATAGCTTTTTATAGTTAAGAGTCGTGAGAAGATCACCATTCATAACAATAAAATCTTCTGAGAGTTCGTCAAGAACATTTGCTATAGCGCCTGCAGTACCAAGCGGTTTGTCTTCAAAAGAATATGATATTTTCAAATCATGATCCTTGCCATCTCCAAAAAAAGATTCAAAAAGATGAGAAAGATGGCCTACAGCTAGAACTATTTCCTTTACTCCAGAGGATTTTAACTGATGTAAAATAATCTCTAGAATTGGTCGGTCACCTACAGGCAAAAGTGGCTTAGGAATAACATTGGTATACGGCTTTAGTCTTGTTCCCTTGCCTCCTACAAGAATTAGCGCTTTCATAGCATGTTTTATACTTCAAAAATTTAGCTTTGGCAAATCTTTAAAAATCCTAAAAATTAATTTTGATTTCTTAAAAATTATGGCCCAAGCAGTCAGAAAAATTATTATTAAATCTACTTTTGTTGATCTATTTTTAACATACCATTTCTCCACACTTGCCTTATACGGTGTAATCTTATTCTTATAAAAATTCTCTAAATCTTGAACTTTTGCATTTTCAAGGATCTCTTCCTCATTTCTAAATATAATTGAGCCGACTCCAGTTAAGCCTGGCTTTACAGAGGAAATTTCTAATCGGTCTTTTTCTTCATAAAGATCAAATGTTTTTTTTATGAGAGGCCTTGGTCCAACAAGAGACAGGTCACCTAAAATTATATTGACTAATTGAGGAAGCTCATTAATTTTTGATTTTCTTAAGAAATGTCCAAAAGGAAGAATCCTGCTATCGTTCTTAGCTGTATAAATGCCTGAGCCTAGATTTGGACTATCTTTAAGCATAGTTGCAAATTTATATAAATTAAATTCTTTATTCTTTAATCCAACCCTCTTTTGTAAAAATAATATCTCTCCTTCACCTGAGAACCTCAGAATAATTGATATTGGAATAAGGATCGGTGAAAGAAATACTATAGAAAAGATTGATATAAATAAATCAATTAAGCGCTTTAAAAAACTATACATCTGGTTTTTCAAAAGAGGACTCAAAAGCTTTTTTCCCAGATTCAAAATAACTTTTATACCATTCCAAAGTTTTGTTTAAGCTATCCTTCCAGTCTACTTTTGGCTCAAATCCAAAGTGAGCTTTAGCTTTTGAAATATCAGGACATCTTCTTTTTGTTGAACCAGGAAATGTGGGGGCAACTTCAAATGAACCCTTGTATTCAAAGAAAGTCGCTGCTTGTTTTATTAATTCTTCAATAGATATCTCTTTTGATGTGCCTATATGATAGATTTCACCATCTGAACTTTTGTGCTCAATTGCAGCTATTGTTCCATCCACAGCATCATCAATATCACAAAAAGCCCTTGTTTGATCATGTCCATACATTAAAAATGGATCCTCTTCCCCTTTTAGAAATCTCTCAGCAAGATGGGGTATGACATGTTTGAATCCCATTCTTGGGCCAATAACATTATGATATCTCACTACAGTGCATTCAAAATTATAAGATTTTGAATAGTTTAGGAACCCTGATTCTCCAAGTATCTTTGTTACTGCATAAGTAAATCTAGGATGTGATATATCAGTTATAGATAAAGGTATTTCTTCAGGGGTTGGTATTTTGTAACCAAAGGTATCAATAGTTCCTGCATAATTCTCACTTGTCGACGAGAAAACTACTTTATTTACATCACTTTTCGCTAGCCACTCCAAAGTATTGATTGTTAGTAAAGAATTAATCCTAATTATTTCACTAGGAATTTTGAGAGTATTGTTTACACCAACAACTGCAGCTAGCATATAAAAATAGTCATAATCTTTCTCAAGAAGATCAAAAGTTTTTGAACTGGTAAAATCGCCTTCAATAAATCTTACATTTTCTTTCTTGAGAAGCTCCTTAAGGTAATCATCCATTTTTCCTCTAGAAAGATTATCAGCCAGAGTAATGTCATATCCTTCTCTTTCAGATAATCTTTTTGCTACATTGAAACCAATAAACCCTGCGCCTCCTAAAATCAAAACTTTTTTCATACTATTTCCTTTTTAAATATCGCCTCTTCCGAGGATTTTTACTTTATGTTTCTTTGACAATTTCTTTATTTCTAGATCACTTAGAATACCTATTGTGTCAAGGATGAATAAATCTTCGAGCTCATTTAATGTGTTAATTAGATCTATATTATCTATATAAAATGAGTGCCCTGTAGAAATTATTACAATATCAGTTTTCCTATCAAGTTTATTAAAATCTTGTTCGACATCCGAGTGTAATTCAGTCCAATATTTAACATAGGGATCATGAAAGAATAAATTAGCAGAATCTTTTATCAGTAACTCGCATAATAACTGAACTGGGCTATATCTTGTGTCACCGATATCTGGACCATATGAAACTCCAAGCATAAAGATATTTTTATCTTTAATTGGTTCAATAAAATGCTTTCTTAAAAATTTATATGCATCAAGAGGCATCCTATCATTTGTTAAAACAGCTTTCTCACTAAAATGAAGAGCCTCATTACCATCCATTATCTTTTGTCTTGACCAGCTTGCGAGCAATGGATCTTTAGTCAAACAGTAGCCTCCTACGCCAATACCCGGATACATAATATTCTTATGAGTTGGCCTCATTCTTATTGCATTTACTACCTCATAAAGATCAACCCCTGATTCCTCAGCATATCTACTCCACTCAACGATAAATGCAATATTCATTGCTCTGTAAGAGTTTTCTAGTACCTTAGACATTTCAGTAGAATTAGTGCTTTTTAGTCTTGTAAGAGGATACTCATCTGTACTTATAATAGTTCTCAAAAACCGTTCGACGCTGTCGGCACTTTCATCATCAACACCAGAGTAAACTCTATAAAAATTTTGAATAGAATCTATATAATTTGGTCCTGGCATTACCCTTTCATATGAATGCCCTATACGAATCTTAGATGTGCCCAGATCTCTTTCTTGAAGGCAGTCTTGAATTATATTTTGAGCAATTTTCGTACTTCCTGGAGGTACTGTTGTTTCAATTAAGATTAAAGCACTCTCCTGACAATTTTTTCCAATAGACTTAATAGCAGATTTAAAGTTCTCTAAATTAACATCAAAAGTTAGCGGACTGTTTTGATTAATATGATGATCATTTTTTGATACATCTAGGTTAATATCAACAATAATTACATCAGCTTTTGAAAATGCATATGGGTCGAAAGTTGCATAGAGATTTCCTTTTTCTTTTGCTTCTTCATAATATTTTGCTACCTTTTGATCTGAGGAAATAACAGGGAATATGCCTTCATTGATAGATGCAATCTTCCAGTAAGAGTCTTCGGAAGCTAGATCAATTCCTATTACGGCATAATCATCCTTGAGGGCATTTGCGCATACAATTGACATTACAGATCCAACAAATCCAAGCCCTTGAACAACAACAACTTTCTTACCTTTATTTTTTTCTAAAAAACTATCAATGCCTATAACATCATCATTAACTGAGGGTAATTTATATTTCTTATTATTGAGAGGATTAATTGAGAATTTTTCTTGAGAGGACATGGTTATACTTTGGAATTTGTATAATTTTAATACCTTTTTATTAGATTATTGAAATAATTTTCCCAATTTCTTAGAACTAACGTCTTATTAAAATTTTCATCTGCATATCTCTTTGCATTTTGAGATAGCTCTTGAAGAAATTGTTTATCATTATTTAGTCTCAAAATTAATGCGGCCAAATCTTTTGAGTGTATTTGTTTTAGTTTTAAACCATTAAAGTTATCTATTAGTGCATCACTTAAGCCATAAATATTT
>MDSV01002754.1_pt1 | contig 14340 bp, 12 predicted proteins | sample 810851 | NCBI WGS metagenome assembly MDSV01 (sample SAMN05326640, study PRJNA326480) | marine metagenome | isolation source: seawater | place: Atlantic Ocean: North East | collected 2012 | reverse complement strand
TTTGGATAATTGCAATAATATTGGCTTTAGTTGGATTAGCGACATTAAAATTACGTTAGTGAATGTCTAATACATTAAATTTAAAAAAATTTTCATTTTTAGTATATGGACTAGGTTCTACCGGACATTCAGTAATCAAATATTTAAAAAAAAGAAAGATTCAATATTTTTTTGTATGGGATGATAATCCAAGACTAAGAAAAAAATTTAACTCTAAATGTCCTAAAGATTTAAAGAACACTATAAAGAAAGTAGATTATATAATTTTAAGTCCTGGAATAAGTTTAAGGAAAACAAAATATAAAAAAGATTTATCAAAATTTAAAAAAAAAATAATAACAGATATAGATTTATTGTATCTCAGTAATTCTAATTTTAAATCTATAGTTATTACAGGATCGAATGGAAAATCAACAACTTGTAAAATTATCACTCATTTATTAAAAAAGAATAAATTTAATGTTAAGCTAGGCGGAAATATTGGAATACCAATCTTAAATCTAAAAATAAAAAAGAATACTTATTTTGTTATTGAGGCGTCTTCATTTCAACTGTCACATTCAAAATTTATAAAACCTAATTATGCGATTTTACTAAACATTACAAATGATCATATAGATTGGCACGGATCTCTTCAATCCTATATTAAATCAAAGTTAAAAATATTCCATTTACAAGATCGAAGCAACTTTGCTTTAGTAAATAATAAATTTAAAAATATTTTTAGAAAAAAGAAATATTTAAGCAAATTAGTTTCCATAAACCCTAAAAAATATAAAAAAATTAAATCTAAAATACAAAATAGTTATTTAAAATTCATTGGAAATGAAGAAAATATGAATTTTGTTTATACTTTGGCTAAATTATTAAAAATTAAAGACAAATCTTTTATAAACGCCATGAATTCCTTTATAGGATTGCCTCATAGATATGAAATTTTTCTGAAAAAAAAGGGGATTATTTTTATCAATGATTCAAAGGCTACCTCTTTTCAAGCTACAAAATCTGCTTTAGCTAGTGGTAGCAATATTTTTTGGATAGTGGGTGGATTGCCAAAGGAAAAAGATAAAATCGATTTAAAGAATATAAAAAATAACATTAATAAATCTTATATAATTGGAAAAAATACTAGTTTTTTTAAGAAGCAACTAAAACATAACATAAAGTTTACTATTACAAAGAATTTAAGGACATCAATAATAAAAGCGCTAAGAGATATAAGATTACTTAAAAAAAATAATAATACAATCTTGTTAAGTCCAGGAGCCGCTTCATTTGATCAGTTTAAAAATTTTGAAACTAGAGGCAATGAATTTAAGAAATTAAGTAGATTATATGCTAAAAAACTTATTTAAATTTGAATTTAATAGTTATTGGAGAAATATAGATAAAAATATTCTTCTTGGATTTTTTATCTTATTTTTTTTAGGTATTTTTTTTTCATTTTCATCAACCTCCTCACTAGCAGGAGAAAGACTTAATAAAACCTATTATTTTTTTTTTTCAAAACATTTAGCTTTTACTATTTTAGCAGTTTTAATAATGTTGTTTATTTCAGCAATTGAAACTTCATTATTAAAAAGAATAGTAATTCCACTTTTTATAATATTTTTTATATTATTAATTTTAGTACCTATTATTGGAGTAGAAGTTAAAGGAGCTAAAAGATGGTTAAATTTGTATTTATTTAGATTACAACCTATAGAACTTTTAAAGCCTTTTTTTATTTTGGCAACGGTTAAAATTCTAACTTTAAACAATTTAAAAAATTCTAAAATAAGATATTTATTTAGTTTCCTTTTATTGTCTTCAGTAATAATTCTTTTAATTGACCAACCAGATCTTGGACAATCAATTTTGCTTATTGGTAGCTGGATTGCTACTGTTTTTATTTCTGGCGTTAGTCTTTTTTATATATTTAGTTTTTTTATTATTTTTATCCTTGTGATAGCTGGCCTTTTATTTTTATTACCTAGTAAATTCGGCTACATAATTAATCGTTTAGTAACATTTTTAGATCCAACCAAAGGAGATAATTTTCAATCTTCCATAGCATTAGATGCCATAAAACAAGGAGGTCTTAAAGGCCAAGGAATGGGAGAGGGCATTTTAAAAGATAGCGTTCCTGAGGCACACACAGATTATATTATTGCTATTATATCCGAAGAATATGGTTCAATTATTTCAATCTTAATTGTAACAATATTTTTATATATTGCTTTTAGAATTATAAAACATTGTATTTTAAAAGATGATGAGTTTTTGAAACTTTCTTTATGTGGTCTTGCTTCACTTCTTATTTTTCAAACTTTCATACATATCGGTGTGAATACTAGTTTACTACCAACAACAGGAATGACGTTACCTTTTTTAAGTTATGGCGGTTCATCTCTTATTGGCAGCGCTATCTTAGCGGGAGTAATTCTAAATTATACAAAAATTAAATTGGACGACGATGAGTAATAAACTTGAAAAGATAATTATTGCAACTGGAGGAACTGGAGGACATATTTTTCCCGCATATAGCTTGGCTAAACATTTTATAGATAGCAAAAAAATAAATGTTCAAATCATTTCGGATAAACGGGGTTTAAAATATTTAAAAGAATATAATGATCTTAAGATTATTGAAATTAATTCTTCAACTATTTTTAAAAAAAATATATTCTATGTATTATTTTCAATATTAATAATTTTTTACTCTATATTTAAATCTTTGGTTTTTTTATTGATGAATAGGCCTAATTTAGTTTTTGGAATGGGTGGGTATTCTTCATTTCCAGTTTGTATAGCTGCTACAATACTTAAAATTCCATTCATTATTTATGAGAATAATTTGTATACTGGAAGGGCTAACAGATATTTATTACCTTTTGCTAAAAAAATTTTTGTATCTAACAAAGAATTAGAAGGAATATCAAAGAAATATCGTAAAAAAGTTTATGAAGTTGGGAATATAATTCGAAAAGAGTTTCTTAATTTTCAATTTAAATCTATGTCTAATCAAAACGATAGAAGATTAAACATATTGATTTTAGGCGGAAGCCAGGCAGCAAAAATTTTTGCAGAGAAACTTACAGAAATTTTCAAACGGTGTAGCGATGCCAAAATTTCATTGAAAATTTATCAGCAATGTTTGCCGGAACAAAATAATTTTTTGACAACTTTTTATAAAGATTTAAATATTGAATTTGAGATCTTTAACTTTAGCAGTAATATTTTAGATTATTTTTCTAAAATTAATTTGGCTATAACACGATCTGGATCTTCAATGTTAGCAGAATTGATTAATGCTCGAATTCCTTTTATTTCTGTTCCTCTTCCCTCTTCTGCAGAAGATCATCAACTAAAAAATGCTATTTATTATGAAAAAAAAGGTTATAGCTATTTAATTGAAGAAAAAGATTTACAGGTGAAATTATTTGAATTGATTAAAAAAATTAGTGAAGACCCGTCATTATTACAGGAAATTATAAAGAAACAAAGACAATATTCAGACAAAGCAGTATATAAAAATATCGATCAACAAATAAACAAACTAATAAATGAAGAACATTAGAATAGGACAAAAGGAAATTATTCATTTCATAGGCGTTGGAGGAATTGGCATGAGTGGTTTAGCTCAAGTTATGAAAACTATGGGATTTAAAATTCAAGGCAGCGATCAAAATAAGAATAAAAGCACATCCGCTTGTTCAAAAGTGGGAATTAAAGTTTATATAGGACACGCTAAAAAAAATTTACATAATGCCACAATAGTTGTTAAATCTTCTGCTATAAAAGATAATAATGTAGAGATTAAACAGGCTAAAAAAAGAAAAATTCCGATTTACTCAAGAGCAGAAGTTTTAGCTAATGTAGTTTCATTAAAGAAAAATATAATAATCACTGGCTCGCATGGAAAAACTACAACAACATCACTAGTGGCAAAAATCTTATTTGACCAAAAACTAGATCCAACTATTATTAATGGAGGAGTGATTAACTCATTCAAAAGTAATGCTAAATTAGGCAAAGGTGATTGGGCTATTTTAGAAGCAGACGAGTCCGATGGAAGCTTTTTAAAGTTGCCAATAAATTATTCAATAGTAACCAACATTGATTTTGAGCATATAGATTACTATAAAAATTATAAAAATTTAGAGAATGCATTTATTCAATTTATCAACAAAACACCTCCTATTGGAAAATCTTTAATTTGTATAGACAATAAAAATATCAAAAAAATTTTATCCAAAATAAAAAATAAAAACATATTAACTTATGGATTTAATAAAAAGGCTAACTATAGAATTAGCAATCCAAGATATAACGCAAACCATTCGTTATTTGATTTGAATTACAAAAATTTAGATAACAGCAAAGTAACAATAAAAAATATAAATTTAAAGTTAATAGGGGAACACAATGTTCTTAATGCAACTGCAGCAGTAGCAGTTTGTATAAATCTTGGTGTAAAAATTGATATTATTAAAAAAGCTTTAAGAAACTTTTCCGGTGTTCAAAGAAGAATGACAAAAATATTTACAAAAAATCAAAATGAATTTTTTGATGATTATGCACATCATCCTACTGAAATTTCTTCTATCTTGGAGGGAGTTAAAAAGGTTTATAATGAAAGGAGAATTATTACAGTTTTTGAACCTCATCGATATTCAAGAATCATTTCATTAAAAAATGCTTTTTCCAAATCATTTGCAAAATCAGATCTAGTTTTAATTTGTCCTTTGTATGCAGCAGGAGAAAAGAAAAATTCAAGATTTAGTTTATTAAACTTTGCAAAGTTAATATCAAGAAACTCTAAAACTCAAACTATTCTTGTAAAAAATCAAGTAGAATTATCTAATTACTTTAAAAAGAATTTAATCAGCAATGAAATTATAATTGGCATGGGTGCTGGCTCTATTTCACATTGGATGAGAGAACTAAAATCAAATTTATGAAATTAAATACTGATCTTTTGCAAAAATCATTTGGTAAAAACTTAATTATTAAAGAAAATTTATCAAAATACAATTGGTTTAATCTTGGAGGACCTGCAGATATTTTTTTTAGGCCTGAAAGCAAAGATCAATTACTAAAATTTTTGAATTTGATTAAAAAGAATAATATTAAGATACATATTTTAGGTGCAGGCTCAAATACTTTAATCAGAGACTCTGGAGTAAAAGGAGTGGTTATTAAATTAAGTTCCAAGTTTTCAAATATTAAATTAGTAGAGAAAGATAAAATTGAAGTAGGTGCATCTACATTAGACAGGAAGGTTTCAGATTTTGCAAAAAATAATAATATCAGTGGCATGGAATTTTTATCATGTATTCCTGGTTCTATTGGTGGTGCAATAATAATGAACAGTGGTTGTTACGGGTCTGATATCTCAGAAATTCTATTGTCAATTAAGATTATTAACGTCAAGGGTGAGGAAAAAGAAATAAAAAAAAATGAAATTAAATTTTTTTACAGAGGTTCAGATATTCCAAAAAATTATATTATATTGTCTGCAGTTTTAAAGGGAACTATTTCTTCAAAAAAATTAATTCAACAAAATCAAGAAAAATTAATTCAAAAAAAAAAGGAGTCTCAACCAAGTAATATTAAAACTGGTGGCAGTACTTTTAAGAATACTAATAATAAAAAAGCATGGATGTTAATTAAAGAGTCTGGGTGTGATAAACTTTACATAGGTGACGCCAAGATTTCAGATAAACACTGTAATTTTTTTGTAAATGACGGAAAAGCAAAAGCTGCAGATATAGAGAAATTAATAAATAAGGTTAAGACAGAAGTGAAAGGCAAAACTGGAGTTGATTTGGAGCTTGAAATAAAAATTATTGGTAATGAAATATAAGAGAGTTTTAGTAGTTTTAGGTGGAACATCCGGTGAGAGGGCGGTAAGTCTTGACAGTGGAAAAGCTTGCGTAAAAGCATTAAAAAAAAAAGGTTATAAAGTATCAACTTTTGATCCTAAAAAAAAATCATTAAATTTAATTGACAGAGATAAAACAGATATAATTTTTAATGCACTTCATGGAAAAGATGGAGAAGATGGAGTTGCCCAAAGCTATTTTGAATGCTTAAGAATTCCTTATACTCATTCAGGTGTAATTAGTTCTTATAAGGCTATGAACAAGATGATTTCAAAAGAAATATTTAAACAATATAAAATAAAATCTCCATCATATTTTGTTCTTAAAAAAGATAATTATAATAAAGTTAAATTAAATAAAATTCTCAAAAGAAAAAGAATAAACTTTCCTGTTGTAATTAAACCAACAAGTGAAGGATCCAGTATAGGAGTTAGAATATGCCATAATATTATCAATCTCAAAAAATTTTCAAGATTACTATTCAAAAGATATTCAGAACTAATGATTGAAACTTATATAGGTGGACAAGAAATTCAAGTCGCAGTGCTTAACAAAGCTGCATTGGGAGCAATTGAGCTTAAGCCAAAAAGAAAATTTTATGATTATAAAGCCAAGTATACAAAATCTGCAAAGACTAAACATATAATGCCTGCGAATTTGGAGAAAAATAATTATTATAAGGTACTAAAAATTGCAAAAAAAGCACATGATATTTTAGGCTGCAAAGGAATTACTAGATCTGATTTTAAATTTTTTAAAAATAAATTTTACCTACTAGAGACTAATACTCAACCAGGTATGACAAGCTTATCTTTAGTTCCAGAAATAGCAAGTTACAGAGGAATCTCGTTTGAAGATCTAGTAGAAAAAATATTACTAAATGCCAGCATAAATAGATGAAAAAATCATTTTTTGGTTTATTAATAATTTTTATCTTTTTAACTACCTATATGCCAAAATTTGATTTTACTGTAGGTTCAAATTTTAAGATTCAAAAAATTGAAATTGAGGGCAATTCTATCTTAGATGCAGATGAAATCATTCAAAAAATAAATTTCTTATATGAAGAAAATTTGTTTTTTGTTAATCTTAGAGATGTTGAAGAAAATCTAAAAAAAGAGACTTTTATTGAAAGTTTTATTCTAAAAAAAGTTTATCCAAACCTTATAAAAATAAGAATAGTTGAAAAAGAACCTATAGCAGTTGTACAAAATAAAAAGAAAAAATATTTCATTTCAAATAAAGGAGATTTTATCAACTTCCAAGATGTAGAAAAATATAAAAATTTACCTATAGTTTTTGGAAATGGAAAATTCTTTTATTCTTTATATCAAAATTTAGAAAATATAAAATTTCCAATTCAAATTATAAAATCTTTTTATTTTTTTGAGTCAGGAAGATGGGACCTAGTATTGTATGATGGAAAAACTATAAAATTACCCATAAAAAATTATTTAGAAAGTTTAAAAAATTATATGGGCTCAAAAAATGATAATAATTTTAAAAATTATAAAATATTTGACTATAGAATTAAAGATCAACTTATTTTAAATTAATTTATGGAAATTGATCATCCAGTTCTTTTTATTGAAATAAATAACACCAATTATGTTTTTGTAGCTGGTGTATATGATGAAAATCAAAAATTAAAGGTTATTGAAAAGATTATAACTCCAAATGCAGGTATAGAAAAAAATAAATTAACAAATATTATAGAAGCAAGTGATGTAATAAAAAAAAATATTTCAATAATCGAAAAAAAATTAAATTTTATTTTTAAAGATACAACTTTAATATTGGATAGCTTTGATTGTTCTTGTTTAAATATTTCTGGATTTAAAAAATTAAATGGATCTCAAGTTTTAAAAGAAAATATTTCTTATATTCTTAATTCACTTAAATTAGCTGTTACAGAAAATGAAAAAGAGAACACTATTATACACATTTTTAACTCCAAAAGTATTTTAGATGGAATTGAAGTAGAAAACTTACCAATTGGATTATTTGGAGATTTTTATTCTCATGAACTTACCTTTTTTTTAATTAGAAATAATGATCTAAAAAATGTTCAAAAAGTATTTAATAGAAACAATCTGAATATAAATAAGATAATTTTAAAAAGTTATAATGAAGGAGTTCAATTAATTAACCAAGATAAAAATATAGAAAATTTTTTTACAATAAAGATAAGTAAAGATATTACTAATATAAATTTTTTCAAAAATGACTCTTTCAGATATTCTGAACATTTTAACTTTGGGACAAATATAATATTGAGAGATATTGAAAAAATCTGCTCTTTAGACAAGAAAATGATAAGAAAATTTTTATCTAATAGTTTTTTAGATAAAGATAATTTTAATAAACATGAATTTTTAGAAGAAAATTATTTTACTAAAGGTAATTTTAGAAAAATTAAAAAAAAATTAATTATAGATATTGCCAATGCTAGAATTAGTGAAATAACTAACATAATCTTTAATAAAAATATTAATATAAAGTCTTTTAAAGAAAAAAAAATAAACATTTATTTAACTATTAAAGATAAGGAAATTTTTGAAAATTTTAAAAATAATTTTAAATCTAATTTGCTAAACAACAATAATTTTGAAGTTTTCCTATTAAAAGAATTTGGAATAGATGCATCTGTAGTTAATGTAGCTAATTTATCTACATATGGTTGGAAAAAAGAGGCAATTCCTACTACGAAAATAAAGAGATCCTTAATTACAAGGATTTTTAAGTCTTTATTTGGATAATAATTTGTTATTTTTTGAAACATTTGTTGTTTTAATTCATTTCTGTGAATTTTGTATAAAACTCAATGCTTAAATTTAAACAAAAAACTATAAAAGAAAAAATAGAGCTCCAAGGTGTTGGGTTGCATAATGGTTTAGATGTAAATTTAACCATAAAACCTGCAGAGTTAAATTCAGGAATAATTTTTAAAAGAATTGATATTGACAATAATAATATTATTCATGCAAACTTTAAAAATGTAATTGAACCTATTTTGTGCACCAAATTGAGAAATGAAAATGGGGTTACCGTATCAACTGTAGAACACCTAATGGCTGCTTTTTATGGCGAAGGTATTGATAATGCTATAGTAGAAGTTAACGCATCAGAGATTCCAATTATGGATGGATCTGCTGTTGATTTTGTGGATGCTATAAGATCAGTAGGGATAGAAGAACAAAATGAACCTAGAAAATTTATTAATGTGTTAAAAAAAGTTGAGGTTCAAGATGGAAAAAAATTTATTTCTATAGAGCCACTCAAGCAAGATTTGATAATTGATTTTGAAATTATTTTTAACAATCCATTAATTAGAACTAGAAGAAAAGAATTCAAATTAAGCCTCGATGATCTAACAGAAATATATAATTCTCGGACTTTTTGTTTATATGAAGATATAGATAATATTAAAAGAATGGGATTAGCTAAAGGTGGATCATTAGATAATGCTATAGTTGTTCAAGGAAGTAAAATTCTCAATGAGGAAGGCTTAAGGAACAGGCATGAGTTTGTTTACCATAAAATTTTGGATTGTTTAGGAGATATAATGCTATCTGGAAATCGTATATTTGGGCACATTAAAACATCCCAAGGAGGCCATGCTCTTACCAATAAATTATTGACAAAATTTTTTTCAAATAAGGCTAACTGGAGCTTAGAGAATTTTGAAAATATTGAAAAACAAAATGAAAATTCTTACAAAAATCCAGTAGCTATCGGCGCTTAAGATCGTTAAAATTTACCATTCTATTTTAATCTGATATTAATCAGAATATGTTACAAAAAATTTTTCTAATTTTATTATTAGTTTTTTCTTTAAACTCATGCTCTAAAAAAGAAGCTGAATATGAACCTAAAGATAAAGTAAGTCCTTACTTATTGTATCAAGAAGGTTTTGAACTATTTGAAAGAGGAGACTATTTTTTTGCGGAGAAAAAATTTACTGAGGCAGAATTGAATTTTGATAAGGTAGATTTTGCAGCTAAATCAGCAATAATGTCTAGCTATTCATTTTATGGAATAAATTTTTACACAGAAGCATTAACTAATTTAGATAGATATTTGAAGAAATATCCTGCAGACACAAATGTTATTTATGCACATTATTTGATTGCGATAATTTATTATGAACAAATATCAGATGAAAAAAAAGATCTTCAGCCTTTGTTAAATGCAAAAGAAAAAATAACTTTTTTTTTAGAAAAATATCCTGATACTGATTACGCTATTGATTTACAATTTAAAAATGATTTAATTCAAAATCAGCTTGCAGCAAAAGAATTATTTGTGGCAAAGTATTATATTTCTACACAAAAATGGGTTCCAGCGATAAGCAGATTAAAAGTAATTGTTAATGATTATCAAAAAACAATCTTTATAGAGGAAGCACTTCACCGATTAGTAGAAATTTATTATTATTTAGGTCTTGAGGAAGAAGCACAAAAATATGCTAAAATCCTAGGCTATAATTATAATTCTAGTCAGTGGTTTGAACAGTCCTATAAAGTTTTGAATAAAGATTATAAGATTAAAAAAAAACCAAAACCTAAAAGTAAAGATGGTTTTTTTAAAAAAATTATCGACAAAATAAAGTAATTTAATCAAAATGAGTCAAAAATTGGAAATTATAAAGTTATATAAAAAAAAAATAAATTTTTTAAAAAAAAATAATAAATTATATTTTAATGATGATAGTCCCATAATATCAGACGCAGAGTATGATAATTTAAAAAAAGAAATTATTAATCTAGAAGAAAAAAATAATTTTCTTAAAAAACTGAATCTTAATAATAAAATTGTAGGCTCATCTCCATCCAAAAAATTTAAGAAAATAAAACATTTAAAACCAATGCTCTCGTTATCGAATGCCTTTGATATAAATGACATGAATGATTTTATAAGTAAGATTAATAACTTTTTAAGTATCAAAAATGAAAATATCCAACTTTCATCTGAGCCTAAAATTGATGGTATTTCTGCAACTTTAATTTATGAAAATGGAATTTTAACCAAAGGTCTTTCGAGAGGCGATGGCGTTATAGGGGAGGATATATTAGAAAATATTAAGACTATTAATGAGATACCAAAAAGAATAAAAGATAATGAAGTTCCTTCTTTATTGGAAATTCGAGGAGAAATATACATTGGAAAAAAAGATTTTGAAAAAATAAAAGGCAATTTTGCTAACCCAAGAAATGCAGCAGGTGGATCTCTTAGACAAAAAGACCCTAAAGAAACCTCGAAAATACCATTAAAATATTTTGCCTATGGATTTGGAGCTGTTGAACCAATGGTTTTCAATACTCAATTAGATTTTTTAGAAAAAATAAAAAAATGGGGATTTCATATCAATTCCTTGAGTAAATTGGTAAAAAATTTAAATGAGATTCAGTCTCAGCATTCATACATAGATTCAATTAGGTCATCATTAGATTATGACATTGATGGATTGGTTTACAAAGTTAACGATCTAAAATTACAGAATAGACTGGGCAATACTTCGAATTCTCCACGTTGGGCTATTGCTTATAAGTTTTCTGCTGAAAAGGCAGTTACAAAAATTAAAGATATTATAATACAAGTTGGTAGAACAGGAGCTATAACGCCTGTAGCAAAAGTAGAGCCGGTCACCGTTGGAGGAGTTGTTGTTTCAAATGCAACATTGCACAATGAAGATGAAATTAAAAGAAAAGATATTAGAATAGGTGATACTATTCATATTCAAAGAGCTGGAGATGTAATTCCTCAAGTAATTTCAGTGGATGTTTCTAAAAGAAATCTAAATAGTAAAAAATATATTTTCCCAGAAAAATGTCTATGTGGATCGATTACTCAAAAAGAAGTAAATAAATCCACAAAAAAAGAAGATGCTGTTAGAAGATGCCTAAAAGGCTATGAATGCGACTTTACGGCAAGAGAGAAATTAAAACACATTGTATCTAAAGATGCTTTTAATATCGATGGTCTAGGAAAAAAAGTAATAGATCAATTTTGGGATTTAAAATTCATTAGAAAACCTTCAGACATTTTTATGATTAATTATAATAAAATTGAAAGTTTAGAGGGTTGGGGAGAATTATCAATTAGCAATCTTAAAAAAGCTATAGATAGATCCAAGTCTATAGATTTAGATAGATTTATTTACTCGATTGGAATAAGACATATAGGGCAAGAAAATGCTAAAATTTTAAGCAGCTTTTTTAAATCTATCAATAAATTTTCTGATCTATTTAATGAGAAAAATAGAAAAAAAATTTTACAGAATTTAATTGATCTTGATGGAATGGGTAAGATTCAAATTGATTCAATAAATAGTTTTTTTTCAAGCAATAAGAATATTGAAATTGTTAAAAAATTAATTGAAAAGTTAAAAATAAAAGATTTTAAAACTCAGAATAAGAAAGGAAAATTTACCAATAAGACCATCATGTTTACTGGAGGTTTTAAAAAGATGAGTAGGTCTGAAGCAAAATCGTTAGTTGAAAATAACGGAGGAAAAGTTCTAGGAACAATATCAAAAAAATTAGACATTTTAGTTATAGGCGACTCTAAACCAACTAAGAAAAAAATTGAAAATGCAAAGGAATTAAATATAAAAACTATAAAAGAAAGTGATTGGTACAAACTGTTAGATCTTTGAACAAGCTAGTTTTAACTCTATTAGTTCCACTTTATTCATAAAATTTTTAAGATTATTAAAGACATTTCTATGATAACCGTTAAGCCAGTTAATTTCTTTCTTTTTAAGAATATCTTTGTTTATTAAAGATTTATCTATTGGTGCCATTGTTAAATTTTCAAATGAATAAAATTTTTTCTTTTTTTTAACTCTTACAAGATTTTCAATTCTTATTCCAAATTTTCCATTTTCATAATATCCCGGCTCATTAGAAACTATCACTCCTTCTTGAAAAAACACCTTATTGTTTTTTGATATTGCGTGTGGTCCTTCATGAACATTTAGAAAATATCCTACCCCGTGACCTGTTCCATGTGCATAATCCAAATTAATTTCTCTTAGAGGTTTTCTTGCTAAATTATCTATTTGGGAACCGCTAGTATTATTCTTTAATTTATAACTCGATACTGCAATATGACTTTTTAAAACTCTAGTAAAAATATCTTTAATTCTTTTACAGTTATTATTTAGAGAAATTGTACGAGTAACATCTGTCGTACCAAAATTATATTGACCTCCAGAGTCTACTAAATAAATATCACCTTCTTTTAATTTTCTATTACTTTTTTTGGAAGCATTATAGTGAATAATTGCTCCGTTAGGACCAGAGCTAGATATTGTGGGAAAGCTTAAAAATTTAAAATTTTTATTTTCTTTTCTAAATTTTAATAACTTTTCTTGAGCACTAATCTCGTTGATATTTTGCTTTTTATAATTTTTTTTAAGCCAAAATAAAAATTTTGTAAGCGCTGCTCCATCGTAAGTATGACATTTTATGATATTCTTAATTTCTATTTTAGACTTTACTGATTTTAAAAAATAAATAGGATCTAAAAAATCAACAATCTTATTATTTTTTTTTAAAATATCTTGGAAATATATTGAACAAGAAGAAGAATCAATCAAAACTTTTTTATTTTTGACTTTTGCAAGAAATAAGTTTGTAAATTTTATATCTATAAATTTAATATTTTTAAATTTTTTTTTAAAAGAATATTGAATTTTCTTTAAATCACAAAATAAATTAATTTTTTTATTAGAATCTAAAGTCAAGTAAGCATTAGGAATAGGTGCAAACTCTGAGTCTCTACCTCTTATATTTAAAAGCCAAGCAATGTTCTCACTTGCTGAAATAAATTGAAAATCAATTTTTTTTTTATTTAATATGTTTACTAATTTATCTATTTTTACTCTATAGTTTTGACCCACTGCTTTTTTTGGTAAAATATAGAAATTTTCGAAAATAGAACTTTTTTTTTTTATCCATAATTTATCAATTAGATTTTGGCTTAAAGATATAAGTTTACAATTGGTAGCACTAAAAAAAAATTTTAATGTTTTATGTGTATATAACTTTGGGTCAAAACCGATTTTGAGCCTTTTTCTTTTTAAAATATGTGATGGAAATTTATAGGGAATAGTAACTATGTTAAAGAATTTCCCACTTTGCATTTTAGCTTGAGCAGTATATCTCCCGTCAACAAATAGATAATTTTTATTTTTTAAAATTAAAGCAAATCCAAAAGATCCAGAAAAATTACTTATAAATTTTAATTTGTCTTTATTATCAGGAATATATTCGCCAAAAAATTCATCATTCTTTGGAACAATATATCCATCTAAATTATAGTAATTTAATAATTTTTTTAGCCTGTCTATTTTTTCCATTTTAGTTCTTTATTTTTTTTGTATCTATTCCATCCAGGACTTCTATATTCATCCTCAAATTCAATGGAGTTATCTTGATTAAATTCAAAATCATCAATTGTTTTATCT
>MDSV01224283.1_pt1 | contig 14341 bp, 12 predicted proteins | sample 810851 | NCBI WGS metagenome assembly MDSV01 (sample SAMN05326640, study PRJNA326480) | marine metagenome | isolation source: seawater | place: Atlantic Ocean: North East | collected 2012 | reverse complement strand
GCAAGTCCAGCTATTGCATGTGCAGCAGCCACTTTCATTTCTTCATTTATTGTTTTAGCTCTAACGTCTAATGCTCCTCTAAAAATGTAAGGAAATCCAATTAAATTATTTACTTGATTTGGATAATCTGATCTGCCTGTTGCTACAATAGCATCATCTCTAACATCGTTAACCTCTTCAGGATTGATTTCAGGGTCGGGATTTGCGCAGGCAAAAATAATCGGGTTTTTAGACATACTTTTTACCATTGCTTTCGTTAAGACACCTTTAGTTGATAATCCCAAAAAAACATCAGCACCCTTAATCGCATCTTCAAGTGTTCTGTGTTTTGTATTAATTGCAAAAGCAGATTTCCACTGATTAACGTTATCTCTACCTTTATATATAACTCCCTTTCTATCTAACATTGTAATATTTTTGTTTGGCACACCACTATTCTTAAATAAATTTGAACATGCCATTGCAGAAGCTCCAGCCCCATTAACAACAATTTTGATATCTTTAATTGATTTTTTAGATATATCTAATGCATTAATTAAAGCTGCCAATGTAATTATTGCAGTACCATGCTGGTCATCATGAAATATAGGAATATCTAATTTTTCTTTTAATTTTTCTTCTATAATAAAACAATCTGGTGCTGCTATATCTTCCAAATTAATTCCTCCAAAGCTTTTTCCTAAAACAGATATACAATTAATAATTTCTTTAGCATCTGAAGAATCTATTTCTAGATCAATAGAATCTATGTCTGCAAAACGTTTAAATAAAATTGCTTTTCCTTCCATTACTGGTTTCGATGCTAAAGCTCCTAAATTACCAAGCCCAAGTATTGCTGAGCCATTACTGATAACCGCAACTAAATTTCCTTTTGTGGTGTAGTCATATGCAGCATCTGGATTTTTTGCTATTACTTTAACTGGTGCTGCTACACCAGGTGAATAAGCAAGCGCTAAATCACGTTTACTTGTCATTGGTTTTGAAGATAGAATTTCTATCTTCCCTGATTTTCCACTGTTATGATAATCCAAGGCTTCTTGATCTGTGTATTTATCTATTTTTGACTTTTTCTTCATTTCAAAAGGAAGTATCTTAGAATTGTCACAAAAATATGGCCGATATGTCAAGATGAATTTAATAGCATCTACCTCTGTATTTAGTTTTTTTACTTTAATTAGTAGAATTCTTGGCTATGTCCGAGATATTCTCATTGCTATTTTTTTAGGAACAAGTTTTATTGCAGACGCTTTTTTTGTTGCTTTTAGACTACCAAATACTTTTAGAAGACTATTTGCAGAAGGGACATTCAATGCTGCATTTATTCCAAGTTATGCTGGAGCTCTAGCTAAAGATAAAGCCGAGGCAGATAATTTTGCAAAAAATATATTTAATTTACTTTTAATTATATTGCTGTTTTTTTTGGTAATAGCGGAAATTTTTATGCCGCAATTAATTTTTTTAATAGCCCCAGGTTTTTATAAGGATCCTGAAAAATTTAAACTTGCTGTAGAATTAAGTAGAATCACTTTTCCTTTTTTATTTTTTGTTTGCCTAGCCTCCTTTTTTGGAGCTATACTAAATTCATATAATAAATTTGCCGCTGCCGCTGGAGCACCAATTATATTAAATATTATATTAATTTCTTCACTATTTTTTTCACAATGGATTAATGTATCTGATGTTTTGATGTTGTCCTATGCTGTTTCAATAGCAGGATTTTTACAATTTATAATTCTTTTATTTTTTGTAAAAAAAAATTTTAAGCCAATTTTAAGCATTAAAATCAAGATAGATAAAAAAGTTAAATTTTTTTTTCGTAAATTACTTCCTAGTATTTTTTCGTCGGGGGTAACACAAATTAATATTTTAGTTGGAACTATAATTGCTTCTTTTCAAGCAAGTGCAGTTTCATACCTGTACTATGCTGATCGTGTATATCAAATTAATCTTGCTGTTGCTGGAATTGCTGTAGGAACTGTAATGCTTCCTCAACTATCTAAATATGTAAAAAATAATAATTTTCACGAAATCACCAACTTACAAAATCGAGCTTTAGAACTTTGTTTATTTTTATCTATTCCCGCAAGTGTTGCTTTAGTTTTAGCATCTAATCAGATTGTTACTTCGTTATTTGGATATGGTTCTTTTAATGAAATAAGCGTAGTAAATACTGCTAAGGCATTAACTTTTTTTGCTTTTGGTGTTCCTGCATTCTCAATTTTAAAAATTTTTTCAAATTTCTTCTTTGCTAGAAATGATACTAAAACACCTTTTCACCTTTCCCTATTTTCCGTTATTTTAAATATAGTTATCAGCATATCTTTATTTGATAAATTTGGTTTTATTATTATACCGATTGCAACCTCATTCTCATCCTGGATAAATGTTTTTGTTCATTTTTATTTAATAAAAAAAAGGAATTTACATACTTTTGATAATAAATTTATATATAAGTTTCCACGAATGATATTATCTGTGGTTGTAATGGGAATAATTTTATATTTATTGTTGGGCTTTTTTTCAGATAAATTCTATTATAATGAAAGTTGGAAATTTATTTACTTATTTATTATAGTAATAATTAGTTTAATAATTTATTTTTTAGTTTCAAATTTTTCAGGAGCCTTTAAGTTTAGAGATATTAAATTTAAATAATAAATCTTTTATATGCATAAAAAGAGAGTATTTTCAGGAGTTCAGCCAACAGGCAATTTACACTTAGGTAATTATTTAGGAGCAATAAAAAATTTTGTTGAATTGCAAAATAAATTTGAGTGTATTTATTGCATAGTTGATCTTCATGCAATTACAAATCGTCAAGATCCAAAAGAATTAAAATCTAATATTTTAGAAACAATGGCAGGTTTCTTAGCTTCAGGACTGAATGCTAATAAAAATATTATATTTAATCAGGCAAGCGTATCCGCGCACAGTGAATTAGCCTGGATTTTTAATTGTGTAGCAAGAATAGGGTGGATGAATAGAATGACGCAATTTAAAGAAAAAGCTGGCGCTAATAAAGAAAATGCTAGTGTAGGTCTAATGGTTTATCCTAATTTAATGGCTGCAGATATTCTTTTGTATAAAGCCACTCATGTGCCGGTAGGAGAAGATCAAAAACAACATTTAGAACTTACAAGAGATATAGCAAAAAAATTTAATAATGATTTTAATAGTTTAAATTTTTTTCCAATAGTGGAGCCATTAATTCCCAAAGAAGTAGCAAGAGTAATGAGTCTAAGGGACGGGAAAAAGAAAATGAGTAAATCAGAAGACTCGGACTTAAGTCGAATAAATTTAAAAGATGATAAAGATTTAATTGATAAAAAAATTAAAAAAGCAAAAACTGATACAGATTCGATCCCTTCAGAAATCGATGGTCTCAAAAATAGACATGAGGCTACAAATCTTATTTCTATCTATGCCAGCTTAAATGATAAAAAAATCCAGGAAGTTCTTAAAGAATTTGGAGGAAAGAATTTTTCAACCTTTAAGAGTAAATTAAGTGAATTAGCAATTGAAAAAATCTGTCCCATAGGAAATGAAATTAAAAAACTATTACAAGATGAAAAAAATCTGTATAAAATATTACAAGAAGGCTCAAAACGGGCAGATTTATTAGCAAAAGATAACCTTAAAGAAGTTTATGAGATTATAGGTTTGACCAAATTTTCTTGATAAGAAAAACCTGATATATTATTAATTATTTATGTTAGTACAAACAGAACATACGCCGAATCCAGACACTCTAAAATTTTTACCAGGAAAAAAGGTTTCAGAGATTGGTCCAATAGAATTTTTAAAAAATGATAAAAGCATTAAAGTACCATTAGCTAGCAAGATATTATCTTTAAATGGCACGGTTATGGTTTTTTTTGGTGAAGACTTTATTACTGTTAAAAAAGAAAAAGATCTTAAATGGGAAGATATTAAGCATGGAATAATTTCTGAAATTAATGAATATTACGCTTTGGGTAACGAATCGGTCATTAAAAAAGATTTAAATCAATTAAAATCAAAACCTGCAGATAAAAACTCAAATGAAATAATAAATAAAATCAATGAGGTTTTAGACTCTAAAATTAGACCAGCAGTTGCAAGAGATGGTGGTGATATTACTTTTAAATCTTTTGAAAAAGGGGTGGTTATTGTTGAACTAAAAGGTAGTTGCTCAGGATGCCCAAGCTCAATAATGACACTTAAGCAAGGAGTACAAAATCTTTTATGTCATTACATACCAGAAGTAAAAAGCGTTGAAGCAATTTAAATTTTTGAATAATGAAGAAAAAAATAGAAAAAATTTTTAAATCGTACAGAGAGCAATTATTACACTTAGCTAAACTTTACGGTGTAGTCGAAGTAAAGAGTTATGCAAGAAGCTCAAAGCGACTTACAATCTCACAATTAGAATTATTGTTAATAAAAAATCGCATTAAATTACCTGTTAATCGATCAAGCGATAAAGCAATGGCTAAACAAGAATTAAAAGAAAATTCTATAAGAAATTTATATTTATCATTAGCTTTTATATTTTTTATTGGAAGCCTTATTGCGGTGAGACCATATATTAAAAATGTAGTCAACGAGATAAAATTTACATATGTTGCGGAAGAATATAAGTCTCCTGATAAAAATAAATCAAAAAAAAAGAAAAAAGAACCAAAGATTGCACAAGAACCTGAATTTATTGAAGAACACGATAATGCTATAAGTTTAAATGCAGAAACTACAAAAAATCTTTTTAATGATTTAGACTACGATCTCAAGGCAGTTAGGGCCGGTCAAAAAGTTAAACCAATATATCTTACAAAACTTCCAAGAGATCTTAAGGCATTGGGAAACACAAAGGATAAAAGAGATTTATTTATAAGAATTATTTTACCTTTAGTACTTGATGAAAATAATAAGATTATTGATGATAGGAAAAAACTTTTTAAAATATTGAGTAAGAATTTTAATACAGCAGGTGAAAGAGTTTGGCTTAAAAGAAGATTTAAAGAATATAAGATTGATGATCAAGATTTATCAAAACTTAAAATGAGAATGGATATTATCCCTGTTTCTATTGCTATTGCTCAGGCTGCAAATGAAAGCGGCTGGGGAACATCTCGATTTGCTCTAGAAGGAAACGCCTTATTTGGTCAGTGGACATGGAGCAAAAAAGGTCTGTCTCCAAAAAATCAAGATAGCAACACAACTCATAAAGTTTTACAGTTTCAAATTTTAAAAGCTTCAGTGAAAGCATATAAAAATAATTTAAATACACATAATGCATATAAAGAATTTAGAGAAGAAAGAGCAAAAATTAGAGAAAAAGATAATGTAATTAATGGTTTGCTTTTAGTTAAGTATTTAAAAAATTATGCTTCAATTGGCGAAAAGTACACTGCAATATTGGCTGATATTATTAGAAAAAATTCACTTACTGATTTTGATAATTCAGACTTGTTACCAACAAAAACAAAAAAAGGTGTGAGTTTATAAAAGTCATCGTTTAATATTCTGCTATAACATATTGAATTCCAAGCCATCTCCACTTTCCACCTTCTTCCCAAAGCGAGCAATTAATTCTTCCCCTTTCACTAGTAAATTTTTCACGCAGCAAAATTTTTATTTCATTTTCATTGATAAATTGAATATTAGACTTTTCCCATTTATTACCTTCATTTGAATAACAATTAATATTTTTAATATTAATTAAATTTTCAAAAAACTTTACTTTTACGTTAGGCGGATTGTCCTTATCTTTTAAATATCTTTCTATGGGTGTTATAGTTTCATAAGGAAACGGTAAAGTTTGAATAATAGATTTAAATCTTTTTATTTCACCATATTTTTCATTTATTGGAAATCTTGGTAGTTCTAAAAAATCTTTAGTTGGATCTATAACTCCTGAATGTTGCCCAAAGGCAAATTTAAAATCAAAGTCATATATAATTTTTTTTAATTCATTGCTCCACTCACCAAATGGATAAGAAAAGATTTCAGGGGAATATCCGAGTTTTTTCTTAAATATTTCTATAGAGGTTTTAATATCAGATTTTACTTTATTATTTTCCCAATCAACTAAATACTCATGTGAATGGCTGTGATTTCCTATTTTCGCTAAATCGCTAGACCCAATTTCATTAATTTGTTCCCAAGTCATATATCCATTTTTACCTACTTCTCTAGTACTAACAAAAAGGATAAAAGGTATTTTTTTGCTTTTAAGTATTGGCCAAGCATTTTTATAAAAGGATTCAAATCCATCATCTATAGTTAATAAAATATAATTTTTATCAATATTAGTTTGGATAATTTTTTCAAACTTCTTAAATGTTATAAATTCTAATCCCAATTTATTTATTTCTTTTAATTGTTCTAAAAATACTTTATTTTTTATATTAGTTGATGGATATTTATTTTCCTCAAATCTATGGTACATTAAAGATATTATACCTGCCTTAGTATTTAGGTTATTAATATCCATTGCAAAGGATTTACTTATTGTAAGTAATAGTAGTATCAATACAAATAGTATGAATTTTTTATCAATTGATTGCAGTACAGACATAGGTTCATTATTTTTAAAAGCTAAAAATAAAACATTTATTAAAATTTTGCAAAGTGATAAATCAAATAATGATTTGTTAATGCAGCAAATTTTAGATTTGTTTAAAGAATCAAATATTAAATTTAGAGAAATATCCCAAATTTACGTGAATCAAGGCCCAGGAAATTTTTCAGGATTGAGGGCTTCAATAGCTATAGCCAAAGGCATAAGTTTATCAAATAATCTAAATTTATTTGGCTATGATACATTTATTTGGTCATGTTCAAAATTTGCCAATAAAGAAGATTTTATTTATAGTTTTATTAACTTTAGAAAAAAATTTTTTGTAAAAAAATTTGATAAAAATCTTAATAGTATATGGCCAACACAAGAAATAACTTTAGAAGAAATTAAAAAAAATTATGAAAATAAATTTAAAGTTATTCCAAAAAGTATGATTCTCCAATTCGATGAAAAAATTTTAAACTTAGATAATTTAAATATAGTGGGTTTAGACCATAATGATCTTGAATTTCTTCAATTAAATAGCTTATTAGATAGGCAATTGATTAAACCTCTATATTTGAGTTAAAGTCTTTTTTAGAATATGTGTTTTGATATAATAAATATAAAAAAATATGGATAGTGATATAGAAAAGAAGTGTCTCAAAAAAGGAGTAAGACTTACCGAGCAACGAAAGTTAGTAGCTAAGGTTTTATCTGAGTCAGGCGATCATCCAGATGTTGATGAGCTACACAAAAGGGTAAGCAAATTAGATTCAAAAATTAGCATCGCAACAGTGTATAGAACTGTGAAGTTATTCGAAGAAGCTGGTATTCTTGCGAAACATGATTTTAAAGGAAATAAGGCAAGGTATGAACAAGCACCCGAAGATCATCATGATCATCTAATAGATATTAACACCGGAGAAATAACTGAATTTGTTAATGATGAAATTGAAAAATTACAGAAAAAAGTTGCAGAAAAACTTGGGTATAAGTTAGTTGATCATAGACTAGAGTTATATGGTTCAAAAATTAAAAAATAAAAAAATTGTCTAAAAAAATATTTATCAAAACGTACGGATGTCAAATGAACGAATACGACTCTAATCGTATTTATGATTTAACTTCAGAAGTTGGATTTGAAAAAACTGATAATAAGAAAGAAGCTAGTTGTTTCGTTTTAAATACATGTCATATAAGGGAAAAAGCAACTGAAAAAGTTTATCATGAAATTGGTAGACTAAAAAAAGATTTTAGAAAATATAAAAAACCTATAGTTATTGTCTCAGGTTGCGTAGCTCAAGCGGAATCAGATGAAATGCTAAAGAGGGAACCATACATTGATATTATAATTGGGCCTCAGTCGTATCATAAAATTGGAGATTTAATTTTAAACTATGAAAGAAATAAAAAAAAAACTAATGAAACAAATTTTGATGTAGTTAAAAAGTTTGACGAACTAAAAAAAATTTCAAATTCACAAAGTAAAATTTCATCATATTTAACTATACAAGAAGGATGTGATAAATTTTGTCATTTTTGTGTGGTACCGTATACGCGTGGACCTGAATATTCCAGACCATTTAATCAGATTTTAGACGAAGCAAATATTTTAGTAGAAAACGGTGCTAAGGAAATTATTTTACTTGGACAAAATGTTAATGCTTATAACTTTACAATAAATAATAAAAATTTTAAACTTTCCTCATTAATTCGAGAACTAAATAATATTAAAAAATTAAAAAGAATCCGTTATATAACTTCTCATCCAAAAGATATGAGTGATGATTTAATAAATTGTTATAAAGATTGTGATAAATTAATGCCATTTTTACACCTTCCTGTTCAAAGTGGATCAGACAAAGTACTCAAGTCTATGAATAGAAAACATAATATAAAAGATTATTTGAAAATCATTGATAAAATTAGATTTATTAAAAAAGATATTGAAATTTCAAGTGATTTTATAATTGGTTATCCTGGTGAAACAGAAAAAGATTTTGAAGACACAGTTAATCTAGTAAAAAAAATAGGTTTTATCAATTCTTACTCATTTATTTATAGTCCAAGACCTGGCACACCAGCTGCACTAAAAAAAATGAGTAATAATGAAATAAATAAAAAAAGACTTAAAATATTACAAAATATTTTAGAAAGTTATCAAATAAAAAAAAATAAGGAAAATCTTGGCCAGTATTGCGAAGTGTTAGTTGAAAATAAATTAGATAATCAAGATAAGTATTTTGCTAGAACTAAATATATGACGCCAGTAATATTAGAATCAGATAATTGTTATCCTGGTGAGATAGTTAAAGTAAAAATAAATGATTTTAGTTCAAACAGATTATTTGGAATTCATAAGAAGAATAAAGAGAAGGCGGCTTAATTAGTGAAAACAGTTAAAAAAAGAAATGATAGAGAGGTATCCATAACTTATGGACCCAATAATTCAATAAATATTAACATATTTAATAATAAAATTTTAATGGAAATAGTCGGATCTTTTGACAATAATCTTAAAGAATTAGAAAAAGTCAGTGGTTCTAAAATTTATTTTAGAGGTAATTCAATATCTATTAAAGGAAATAGAAACGCTAATGAAAAAGTCAAAAATGCAATTGAATACTTAATAGAACGTTTTAGATCTGATAAAAAAATAGATAGAAATGATATTATTAGTTCATTAAATGGAGATATGGTGAAAGATATAAAAGATCAATCAACTATACAGCCCTTAGAAGAAGTTATTAAAACTCCCAAAAGAACAGTTATACCCAGAACCAAAAAACAAAAAGAATATGTTAAAGCTTTGAAAACTAAACAAATAATAATGTCCTTAGGTCCAGCAGGGACAGGTAAGACTTACTTAGCTGTTGCAGTAGCCTTAACTATGTTATTAGAAAAAAAAGTTGAAAGAATAATATTGTCAAGACCCGCAGTTGAAGCTGGTGAGAGATTAGGTTTTTTACCAGGTGACATGAAAGAAAAAATAGATCCATATTTAAGACCGCTATATGACTCTTTACATGATTTGTTTGATTATGAAAAAATCCAAAGAAAAATAGAGTCTGGTGAAATTGAAATAGCCCCGTTAGCTTTCATGAGAGGGCGAACATTAAAAAATTCTTTTGCAATCCTTGATGAAGCGCAAAATGCTACTCAAACTCAAATAAAAATGTTTTTAACTAGAATTGGAGAGAATTCAAAATTAGTTGTAAATGGAGATCCTTCACAAATTGATTTACCTAATAAAAATCAATCTGGATTAATAGAGTCACAAAAAATATTAAAAAATATTAAAGAAATATCTACTATTAAATTTGATCAAAATGATGTTATTAGACATCCTTTAGTTGCAAAAATTGTAGAAGCCTACAGAATAAACTCTAATGATAACGGTTAATGTAGAGATAAATAATAAATCCTGGCACAAAAGAATTAAAAAACCTAAAATCTATTTTAATAAAAAATTAAAAAAAATTAATAAAACTATTAGTTTTTTTAAAAAAAAAAAAATATTATTTACTATTTTATTAACTAATTCATCTAATATGAGAAAATTAAATAAAAAATTTAGGAATATAAATAAATCTACTGATGTTTTATCTTTTCCTTATTTTTCTCACAAATATCTTAAAAATATAAAAAAAAAAAATATTTATATAGGTGATTTAGCAATATCATACGAAATTATTAACTCTAGGTCAAAAAAAAGTATTTTTAATATTGAATTTGATAAAGTATGGATACATGGACTTTTACACTTAATTGGTCACGATCACATTAAAAATAAAGATTTTTTTAAAATGCAAAAGATTGAAAAAAAAATCTTAAAACAAATTTATTAAAAAAAGGAATTCAATTTGAATTTATTACTAAATAATAGGTTTTTTGTTATATATTTAGGACCTTTTTTGTTAGGAGGCATATCTGTACTTGGCTTTGCTCCATACAATTTTACATTTTTAAATTTTTTTTCTTTTTCTATTTTATTGTATCTAATTTCACTAGTTAAAAAAAAAACAAAGTCTAAATATGTTAAAAAAAAATCTAATAGATATTTTTTTTACATAGGATGCGCTTTTGGTTTTGGTTTTTTTTTATTTGGCAACTATTGGATTTCTATATCGTTAACACATGATGAAGCTTTTAATAATTTAATTCCTTTCGCTATTTTACTAATACCATTATTTTTGTCTTTATTTTTTGGTTTCGCTATTTTAATTTCAAGCTATTTCGTTGAAAATAAATTTTCTTTCGTACTAATATTTTCATTAAGCTTTTCTATGTTTGAGTTTTTGAGAGGTACAATATTAACAGGTTTTCCATGGAATTTAATTTCCTACACTTGGTCGTGGTCTTTAGAAACTATACAAATATTATCTTTAATTGGCACATACTCACTTGGTTTACTTTCTATTACCTTTTTTTGTTCTCCTTTTCTTTTGTTCAACAAAATCAATAAAAAAAAAATTATTTTTATTTCAATTTTAATATTTTTTTACGTAGGCAATTATTTTTACGGATATAATACAATCTATAATAACAACAATAAGTTTGACAAAAATATTTATGTTAAAATCGTATCTCCAAATTTTTCACTTAAAGATTATAGTGATTTTACTGAAATTGATCAGTTAAAAAAATTAATAAAAATTAGCAACCCTGAAAAAGAGAAAAAAACCTTATTTATTTGGCCAGAAGGAATATTTTACGAATCTTACTTAAAAGATTTAATAAAATATAAAAACTTATTTAAGAATAAATTTTCTCAGAATCATTTAATTATTTTAGGTGTAAATAATTTTACTTTAGCAAACGAAACAAAAAGTGAAAATTATTACAATAGTTTAGTAATTTTAAATTCAGAATTAGATATATTAGCAAAATATAACAAAATAAATCTTGTACCTTTTGGTGAATTCTTACCTTTCGATAAAATTTTGTCCAAATTTGGATTTAAAAAAATTACTCAAGGTTATAACTCGTTTTCACAGGGAGAAAATAGAAGTTTAATAAATTTAAATAGCATATTTAATGAAAAGCTAATTCTTCCGCTTATCTGCTATGAAATAATATATTCTGGCCAAATTAAAAAAAGTAATGAATTTCCAGATATAGTAGTAAATATTTCGGAAGACGCGTGGTTTGGAAAATCAATAGGTCCATATCAACATTTCTCTAAGGCAATTTATCGCTCAGTCGAAGAAGGAGTTTTTATTGCAAGATCGGCAAATAAAGGTATTTCAGCGTTTATAGACCCAAATGGTAGGGTTTTAAAATCGCTTAATACGAGAGAAGCAGGCAATATTGAGTTAAATTTTCCCTATTTTAGTAGCAAAACTTTATTCTCAAAATGGGGAAATAAAATATTTTTTTTAATAATTTTTTTGTATATATTTCTTATTTTAATTTTAAGAAAATTCAAACTTTAATGAGCAAAAAAAATTATTTATTTACAAGTGAGTCTGTTTCAGAAGGCCATCCAGATAAAGTGTGTGATCGTATTTCTGATATGGTCGTTGATACTTATCTTGCAAAAGAACCATTCTCAAGAGTGGCGTGTGAAACTTTAACCACAACAAATAAAGTCGTTTTAGCTGGTGAAACTCGAGGACCAGAAATTAAAAAGGATGATTTAATACAAAAAGTTCGTCACTGCATTAAAGACATCGGCTATGAGCAGAAAGGTTTTCACTGGAAAAATTGTGATATTGATGTTCATCTTCATTCTCAATCAGCAGATATTGCGATGGGAGTAGATTCAAAAGATAATAAAGATGAAGGAGCTGGAGATCAAGGAATAATGTTTGGTTATGCATGTAATGAAACTGAAGTTTTAATGCCTGCGCCTATTTATTATTCTCACAAAATTTTAGAATTAATGGCAGCAGATCGAAAAAGTGGCAAAGCAAATAAATTAGAACCAGATTCAAAAAGTCAAGTTACAATGCAGTACGAAAATGGAAAGCCAGTAAAAGTTACTTCAGTAGTTATTTCAACTCAACACTCAAAAGATGTAAATCAAGCTCAAGTTAAAGAAATTGTTAGACCATATTTAGAAAAATCTATTCCTAAAAATTTATTAGAATCTTTGAAAGATGAAGAATTTTATGTAAATCCGACAGGTCAATTTATTATTGGTGGACCAGATGGAGACTCAGGTTTAACAGGCAGAAAAATTATAGTGGATACTTATGGTGGGGCGGCACCGCACGGCGGTGGAGCATTTTCTGGAAAAGATCCAAGTAAAGTTGATAGATCTGCAGCTTATGCTGCAAGGTATGTAGCAAAAAATGTAGTAGCTTCCAAAATAGCTGATAAGTGTTTAATTCAATTAGCCTATGCCATTGGTGTTTCAAAACCATTATCTATATACGTTGATCTTTTTGACGGCGATGAGGAAAAATCAAAATATGTAGAAAAATTAATAAATGACAATTTTGACTTGAGTCCAAGAGGGATTAGAGAAATGCTATCTTTAACTAGACCAATATATGAGTGTACAGCAGCGTATGGCCACTTTGGAAGAAAACCAGGATCTAACGGCTCTTTTTCTTGGGAAAAAACAGATAAAACTAGTGTTTTTAAAAAGTAGACCTTGAAAAAAGCATAAATTTGCACTAAATAAAACTTAAGTTATCTGGATAGTTCCAAATGGGCATTTGCCCATTTTTTTTTAGATAAACTAAATATAAAAAATTATGTTAAATCAAAGATCAGATAAAGTAGAGCTTTTAAGGATAGCTGAAGCTGTAGCTACAGAAAAATCAATTGATAAGGAAATTATTCTTAGCTCAATGGAATTAGCAATACAAAAAGCTGCAAAAACAAGATTCGGTTCTGAAAATGATATAAGAGCTAAAATTGATAGAGAAAATGGGGATATAAGTCTTCACAAAGTATTAACAATAGTAGAAACACCAGAAAATTTTGACACTGAAATCTCATTAAAAGATGCAGCAAAAATCAAAAATTACGAAGATAGTAAGGTTGGTGATGAAATATTTGAGCTATTGCCTCCTGTAGATTTTGGTAGAATTGCTGCTCAAACTGCTAGACAAGTTATTACTCAAAATGTAAGAGCAGCAGAAAGAGAAAGACAATATAACGATTTTATAGATAAAAAAGGTGAAATTCTTAGTGGTATAGTCAAAAGGCTTGAATATGGAAATGTAATTGTTGATCTCAATAAAGCTGAATCAATTATAAGAAAAGAAGAATTAATACCCCGTGAAATTTTAAAAACAGGAGATAGAATTAAGGCTTACTGTTATGATGTGATTAGAGAAAATAAAGGTCAACAAATATTTCTTTCAAGAGCTCATCCAAAATTTATGGAAAAATTATTTTTTCAAGAAGTTCCTGAGATCTATGATGGAATTATTGAAATAAAATCCTCTGCTAGAGACCCAGGAAGTAGAGCTAAAATTTGTGTTTACTCAAAAGACTCCTCAATAGATCCTGTTGGAGCATGTGTTGGTATGAGAGGAAGCAGAGTTCAATCAGTAGTCAATGAACTTAACGGAGAAAAAATAGATATAGTGCATTGGTCAGAAGATGTAGCTTCTCTTGTAGTGAGCGCTCTAGCTCCAGCTGAAATTCAAAAAGTAATAATTGATGATCAAAACAGAAGAATAGAAGTTATTTTAAGTGAAGAAAATTTAAGTAAAGCAATAGGTAGAAGAGGACAAAATGTTAGATTGGCATCAAAATTAATTGATTTTGAAATAGATATTTTAACTGAAAAGGAAGAATCTGAAAAAAGACAAATAGAATTTAAAGATAAAACTGATGTTT
>MDSV01140755.1_pt1 | contig 14341 bp, 5 predicted proteins | sample 810851 | NCBI WGS metagenome assembly MDSV01 (sample SAMN05326640, study PRJNA326480) | marine metagenome | isolation source: seawater | place: Atlantic Ocean: North East | collected 2012 | reverse complement strand
GCCGCGCGCCGCGCCGCGCGCGTCGCCGCGACGAGCGTCGCGCCGAGCGGGCGCGCGCCGCCGACTTGGCGCTCCGCCGACGGCGACGTTTCTGACTCCGCGCGCGCCTCGAGGAGCCCCTCGGCGGCGGACGCCACGGAGAGCGCCTGGAAGTGCTCGCCGAGCGCGGTCTGGCGCGCCTCCCGGCGCGCCTCCGCCGCCGCCGCCGCCGCGCGCCGCACCGACTCGGGCGTCAGCGCGACGCGGAGCAGGAGCAGCGTCAGGAAGCGCTTGTCGGCGCGCGCGTCGTAGCGGTTGACGCGCGCGAGCCCGCCGCGGAAGGCGAAGTGCGCGACGGCGCCGACGGCGAAGTCCAGGCGGCGCGCGGCGGCCGTCGCGAGGTCCGCCGCGACGGCCGCGACGGAGGCGTCACACTCGGAGGCGCCCTCCGCGTTTTTCCGCGCCTTCTTCGCCGCCGCGAACGGCGGCGCGTCGGGGGAGAGCCGCGTCGAGCGCGTCTCGCCGTTCGACGCGCGAAGAGGCGTCGCGGGGGGCGTCGCCTTCTCGACGGGCGTATCCTTCTTGATCCAGCTCGAGGCCTGCTCGGCGCGCGAGCCCGTGCGCTCCCAGCGCCACTTCTTCTTCTCGTCCATGGACAAAGGCGCGTGGTCGTCCGCCGGCGGCGTGGTCGGCGAGAGTTGCGGGCTCGCCCCCGCCGCGCTGGGCGTCCGCGCGGCGCCGACGCCGGCGCGGTTCGCTTCGGCGCTGGCCCACATGTCGGTGAACTCGAAGGGCTTGAGGTAGCCGTGCCCGTACACGAACCGCCCCGCAGGCAAATGCGCGAGCGTCAGCGAGTGTTGTGATTCGCCGCCGCAGTCGCGGCCCACGAGCGTGCGCGCGCGCGGCCGCGCCGCCACGACAACCGCCGTACCGTCTCCGGCGTGCCCGAAGCTCAGCGGCGCCGAGCGGGGGGTCCACGCCGCGAGCGTTCGGCCGGAATCGTCGAAGAGCGCGAGGGAAAACACGTGCTTCTCGTCGTGCATGTTTTTTAGCCAGGCGCGCAGGGCGTTCGCGCGCTCGCGCGGCCTGTCGCGGTGCGCGTCCCGGATGCGCACGAACGCGTCCACGAGCGCCTCCGCGCGCAGCGCGCCGTCGAAAGAGAAGAGCGCGAGGCTGACGCGACTTTTGGTGAGCAGCTCCACCCCGCGGCTGGGCGCGCGCGCGGCGAGTCCGCCCCTCGCGTCCGAGGCGACGACGCTGGTGCGCGGCATGACGCTCTGGAACAACGAAAGGGTGTCCTCCTCGTTCGCCTCGTCCACCGGGCGGACCGCGACCATGAACAGCGCATCCTCGAAGGCGCCGCTCGCGGGCGCGGCGTCCATCGCGTCACGCCCCCGTTTCGGGGGGGCGTAGCGCGGCACGTTGGGGTTGACCTTGGCGTCGACGGTGGGCGGCATCATGGTGAGGAACGCGCTGGGGCGTTGGGGACTCGAAGGGGAACGTGTGTGCGGTGGAACGACCGACGTGGGCGCGTTCGGGGCGGCGCGGCGTGTGGAGCGCGCGTGCGTCGCGATAACAAAAAGTGACGCAATCGGACGTGACCAAACGTTTTTTGTGCGCAAGCTGTACGCTTTTTGCACGACGACGCGCGTGGATTGGTCGAGACGCGGGCGAATCTTTCCGCGGAAACGTGCTGACTCACGTTTCGCGCGCGAGGAAGATTCTCGAGTCACGAACCGCGAATTCGGTCCGGCTCAGGGACGGAAATCGAAAAACGAGCTTCGCGCGTTCTAACCGCCGCGCGTTGATTTCTGCTGCTGCTCGAACGGAAAGCGACGAGTTCGACGTTCAACACGCGCGCGTTCAGCATCAGCGACGGCGTTTCGTCTGGAGAACAGGCAAGCGCGCGTCGAAAAACGAAACGCGCGCCCGCGCCCGTCTCGGTTCGCGCCCGCGCCACATCGGCGCACCCGTGCGTATTACATATTCACACTCTTGAATCGTTATCTCACGTGGTCGGGTATCTGCTGGGTTGCGCGCTGTAGCTGCCCTGCGGCGCGTACGGCTGCTGCTGCGGCGCGTACGGCTGCTGCCCGGGGTACGGCTGAGGCGCGTGCATGCTTTGCGCGCTCGGCTGCGCGAACATGGTGGGGGGCGCGCCTCCGTACGCATCGGGCGGCGGGAGACTGCATTTGACCTCGTAGTGCTCCTGCGCCGCGGCGCACGGATGGCACCAGCAGTGGCAGCAAAAGTCCGAAAGCGGAGGCTCCTCGATGCCGTGGCGGTCCCGGATCTTCTTGCGCAGAAACTGCGTGTACGAGATCATGGACAGTCCGCCGAGCCCGGAAAAGTATTGCCCGACGACGCTGTCGAGGACGAGGGACAAAACAGACCCGCCCACGTACAGACCCGCGGAGATGGCGCATTCCGGGGCGTCCCAGCCGCTGCACGCGTCGTACCGGTGCCCCAAACGCATCATCTTCGCCGTGGCGCCGTGCAAGCCCCAGGGACAGAACGTGGCCATAGCGCAGGTGGCGCAGTCGCACTTGCCTGGAGCCCCGCAGTCACACAACTCGTTACTCCACCTGCCCGTTGCATTGGCCGCGGGTTGACCGGGGACGTAACCGTGAACTGGCTGGGCGAGCACGGGCTGCCCGTGCGCGACAGGCTGCGGGCCGCCTCCTGACCACATCGCGTGATGGATGGAGGGGTGCGCGGCGGGATCTCATGACGAACGTCACTCAGGCGAACGTGCTTGAAAACAATACGAAATGTGGCGGATTTTCACGCCCCAGCTTTCTCTCTCCAAACGCGCGTCGTCGCGCATCGCGCGCCGCACCGCGCCGCGCCCTCTCCGGTTCGACCGTCGCGCGCGGGCACGATGGGCGTGCTCGACGCTCTTTTCGGCGGCCCCAAGTTCAACGCGTCCAAGTGTAAGACCGCGCTGCGGCTGTGCGTCGGGCGCGTCAAGCTCCTGCGCAACAAGAAAGCCAACGCGGTGGTGCACTTGAAACGCGAGATCGCGGATTTGCTCAACGCCGGGAAGGACGACTCCGCGCGCGTGCGCGTCGAGGCTGTGCTCCGCGAGGAGGCCACGCTCGAGGCGTTCGAGGTGCTCGACCTGTTCTGCGAGCTCCTAGTCGTGCGGCTGCCCCTCATCGAGTCCACCAAGGACCTGCCCGCGGACCTGAAAGAGGCGGTCGCCACCGTGGCGTACGCCGCGCGGCGCGTCGCGGACGAGATCCCAGAGCTCGCGGAGGTCAAGTCGCAGTTCGCGGGCAAGTACGGGTCGCAGTACGTCGCGGCGTGCGGCGAGGACGCCACGGCGGGCGCGTGCGGGGTGAGCGAGCTCGCCATGCGGAAGCTCAAGCTCGCGCCGCCCTCCGCGGAGGCGCGGCTCGAGGCGCTGCGCGCCGTCGCCGCCGAGCGCGGCGCGCGCTTCGACGAGGCGAAGATGGCCGGGGCGATCGCCGACGCGCGACGAACGTCTCCTCTTCAGACGGAGACCGCTGCTCACGCGACGAACGGGGGCGGCGACGGGTTCGCGGACGCGGGGCAAGCCGCCGCCGCGGCGCGCGCCGCCGCCGCGGAGGCGGCCACGGCGGCGAACGCGGCGAGCCGCCTGGCGGGCCTCGACGCGAAGGAAGAGTCGCGCGCGGCGGCGCGCGACACGGAGCGCACGATCGGCGTGATCACGTCGCGGACGCCCGTTCCCCCCCCCGGGTTCCTGGTGGAGGCGCTGCCGCCCCCGACCAAGGGGGTGGGCGCGGAGAGGGGCAAGTCCGTGTCGCAGGTGATCGGCGCGGACGGCGACGGCGGCGGCGACGCGGCGAATAAGCGCGCGCCGCGCGAAACCGACGCCGCCGCCGCCGACGCGAAAAAACATCCAGCCGGAGCGTCGTTCGTCGCGGACGCCGACGACGACGTCGCGGGCGACGCCGCCGCCGCCGCCGCGTCCTCGCCGGAACGAGAAAACACGCCTCCAGAAGAAGAGGACGTTTCGGTTCCCGATTACGCGCGGCCGTCGCCCCCGCCGGGCGTCGGAGGCACGCCGCCGCCGCCGCCGCCGCCGCCGGAGGACGCGCCGCGCCCGCCCGAGGCGGGTGAGGAGGCGCGCGCGGCGGAGGGCGAAAGCGAAGAAAACGACGCGGACGAGAATGAGGATTTCGACGCGCTCGCGTCCCGGCTCGCGGCGTTGAAACGGCGGGACGACGAGTGATCTCGAGACGCGCGTTTCGCGGGACCGGAAAGTCAGGCGAGGCGAGGGTTTAGTCTCGTCTCGTCGTGTCTATGTACAGTATAGCTCCTTTAAAAAAGTCCTCCTCTTCGGCGCTCCGCGACGCCGAAAGTCATCCGGCGCGTAACTACGAATATCTACTACGGTGGTCTGTCATTTTCCAAACCCTCATCACACCTCAGAGATCACAGCCCCTCCTCGACGTACGTGTAGACGTTGTTTTCCATGAGCACGCGCTCGACGGTCTCCTTGGCGATCTGGCTCTGCTGTTTCCGGCGCGCCGCCGCGGCGACGTCCGCGCGCGCGTCGAGGCTCTTCGCGCCGCGCCCGTCGCCGGTTTGCGACCGAGCCCACGCCGCGGCGCGCCGCCTGTTCTCCGCCTCGCGCTCCGCCAGCTCCAGCGCCTCGCGCTCCTCCTTGGTGGCGTAGTGCCCCGAGGCCTTCGCCTTGAGCACGGCCTGCCTCCGGAGCTTGGTGGCGAGGTTTTCGTTCTTCTTCAAAAAGTCGGGGCGCACGCTCCGCTCGAACGACGGCGGCGGCGTCGAGCGCACCGGCGCGCGCAGCGACGCGAAGGGCCAACGCACCTCCGGGAGCGCGTTCTCATCCTCCTTCATGTCCTTTTCGATCTTGCGCAGCTCCGCTCGGCGCTGCGGCGAGCTCTTCTCGTGCAGCCGGAACTCGCGCACGGCCGTGCTCGGCCTCGACTGCTTCGCCTCTTTCAGGCGCCGGAAAAACGCGGCGTGCAGCGCGTCGAAGTCGGGCACGGGCTTGCTCGGCGCCGGCTGGAAGCTCCACGTGCGACGTTTGGCGTCGGCGGGCGCGGGTCCCTTTTGTCCCCCCGGTCCCCCCGCCGGGACGTGCTGCTTGGCGACGTTCTCGGCCATTCGCTCGGGCATCTTGCTCTCCTTGAGCGCCATCTCGGCGGCGATGCGCGCCTCCTCCTTGCGCCGCGCCGCCTCCGCCTCCATGGACGGCAGGCGGAGCTCCTTGACCGCCTTCGGGATCGGCTTGGCGACGAACCGCCGTTGGAACTTGTTGGCGCGCCGCGCTCGGAGCGCCTCGGCGCTCTTCGGGTCCGCCTTCTCCGTGGCCCTCGCTTGGTCCCGCACGTAGAACGAAAACGGCCGCTCCGTCTCGATGAGCGCCTGTTTCCGCGTCTCGCGGTTCCGCTCGCGCCGCGACCGCTCCGTCTCCACCATCCGCGTGAACCGCGGCTCGGCGGTGCTGCGCGGCACGGGCTTGGGCGTGAACCGCTTCCGCAGCTCCGCCTCCTCCAGCGCGGCGGTCACGGCGAGGTCCTGCTCCAACCTCTGCTCCGCGATGCTCTTCGCGCGGGACGCGTCGCGGCTCAGGAACGAGGGCGGCTTGGGGACGGTCGCGCTCCGCTTCGTCTTGCGCACCAACACGTCGGGACGAGGCAAGCCGTCGCCGTGCGCGCCGGCGCCCAGGAACGAAGCCGACGGTTTGCGCGGCGCCGAAGAAGGCACGCGCGCGCGCGTCGGCGGAGCCGCCGGCGCCGAAGCGCGCGTCGCCGCGACCGCGGCTCGCGCGGCGTCCAGCTCCGCGACTGAGGCCTCCGTCGTGGCCTTCGAAACGCCACGAGACTCCGAGGAGACGTTCGCCGCGGCGGTCTCGGTCCCGGTCGGTGCGTGGCGAGCGGGTTTAGTGACGGCAGGCGCGTCGTCGGACGCCGCGAGCTCCGCCGTCCGCGCCGCCAGGTTTTCGCCGCCGCTGATCGGCGCGTTTCGGGGCTCCGTCTCCTCCTTCCGGTACTCGTCCATCCACTCGTTCTGCTTCTCGAACGGGGCGTTCACGGCGTCCGTCTCGGCCTTCTCCGACGCGAGCGCCTTGGCCCGTTTCCCGGCGTCCACCTTGCCGACGGCGATCTCGTGGTCGGAAGGCATGCCCTCGGCCGCCGCCATCTCGCGCTCGAGGTCCGAGTCGTACCCGCCGCTCGCCGCGAACTTCTCCTCCATCGCCTTCTCGAACTTCGCCAGGCGGTCGTCCGAGTACTTCGCCTGCGCCTTCGCGAGGTCCTCGTCCAGCGTCGTCTTGGACACGGCGGTGGCCTTGCCGAAGGGGGGGGCGTTGCGCGCGGGACCCTTCTTGTCCGGACGCTCGACCGCGGAGGGAGGCGCGTCGCCGGTTTCCGTCGCGCGAGGGGGGACGCTCGGCTCGCGCTCTTCTCGCGCGGGCTCCTCCATGGTCTGGACGGACGCCTTGAGCGCCGCGAGCTCGCCCTCCAGCCTCGAGACGTACTCCTCGGACATCCGCGCGGGCTCGTTCGGGTCGGGGCGCGCGTGTGTCGCGGTCACGGACCCATCTGTCGCGTCCAGCGACGCGTCCACCGAAGGCGCCGGGTTTTCGCGGTAGCGCGCGAGGGACGCCTTTGGTTTTTTCGGTTCGCGCGGGGACGTTTCGCGGGGACGCGGGGACGTCAGTCGCGGGGGCGGGGACGATCGACGCTCCGGACGCGGGGCGGTGCGAAGAGACGCCGCGAGAAGCCCGCTTGGGACGCGGGGAGCGGTGCGCGACGGGAACAGCGCGCGTCCGGGCTGAACCCGCGCGCGGACGGGTGCCACGTTCCGGCACGCGCGTTCGCATTGTGGCCGTTTCAAACGGGTGATGATGGGCGGTCGCGGCGAAACCGCGCGCGGGTCTCGGTCCACGCGCTCGGGTGATTCTGGACACGCACCTGCAGAGAATCCGTGCTTGCATCGACGGCACTATCCATGCCGGCGTCGGCGGCCACCTCAGCGGCCGCCGTGAGCTCACCCGCGCCTCCGGTGGGGACGCGCCGCAGATTGCCCACGCCGTCGTCCGCTTCCGAGAAGGTCACGTGCTTCTCGTCTTCGGGGGCTGACATCGCAAAGGAACACGCGAGTCCGACGCGCTTCCTGAAGCGCGCTCCGCGCCGTTCGCGTGCGGGCTCTCGCGTTCGCGCGCGGAAGAGCTCTCGAGGCGCGCGGTCCGCGTGCGTCGAAGTGACGCGCGACCGCTGCGCGGTCTCGGACGCGTCGGGAAGTTTCCACGAAAGCGACCGAACACCTTCGACTAACGGGTCGATCTGCCCGCTGTCGTGTTTTCGCCGATACCAGTGTCCACGACAATCTCAGAATCTCTGCACTCGCGTCCCGCGTCAACGTGAGTTTCCTCCGTGCGAAGTCGGGAGGACGCGCGCGGAGCGCGTGGGTCACTCTTCGGGTCGCCGCGGACGCACTCGGAGACGCACGCGGCACCGCTGTGACACTTGTGGGTCAGCCGCGCCGGTCGACTCGCCGACCACCGAGCATCGGACGAACGAGCGAGCGCGTTCTCCGTCTCGAGGTTAACGCCAGCGCGCGGACGAAGCGAAAAGCGCTTCGTCGATTCGCGTGGTCCGTCGAGCCGAAGGAACCCTCCGGAGATGTCGCCCTCGGAGACGGAGCCCGGGAACGCCCCCGCTGAGGCTGGCACAGATACGAAACCCCCCACGAAGGTACGCGCGAGGTCGACACGCGCGCCACCCGCCGGAACCGGCCGCTCTGCCGACTGCAGAAAAACGAGGGTTTTCCGAACTGTCGCGTCGGAATGCGGAATGCCGTTTTGTCGCATGTCCGCCGTCGGGACCGCGCGCGGGAAGGACACGCGACCGGTCTTTCCCCGAACGCGCGCGCGCGCGCTTCGCCGTGCCGTGTGCGATGCGCGCGCCGGTGCCTTTCCCGTCCGTGCCACTCACTCATCCCGCCCCACGCGTCCTCGTTCGACGGCGAACGCTTCCCTCGACCACATCACTCGACACACGCATCATCTCTCAACCGCGTCGACGTCCATCGCCGCGCAGCCCGCCGAGCCCGCGCCGTCGCGACCCGTGCAGGCGTGGTCCTCCCTGTTCCGCGGCGCGAGCGACGCGAGCCAGCCGAAGGCGGCCGCGCCCGGCGAGAACGGCAGGGAGGGCGCCGCGGGGGAGGAGAAGGCGCCCGCGAAGCCCGCCCCCGCGGCGGAGGCGCCTGCCGCCGCGGAGGCTTCGAAGCCGAGCAAGCCCGCCTGGGGCAAGCCCAGCGCGGACGCGCCGACGGCGCCCGTGGCGGGCGCGACGCCCGTGACCTGGCCCACTCTCGGGGACGCCAAGGACCCGAACAAGAAAACGCCCGAGCCGCCGCCCGGCGCGTCGTCGAGCGGCGCGGAGGCGGAGGCGGACGACGGCAAGGGCAAGGCGGAGGGCGGGAAAAAGAAGAGCAAGAAGAAGCGGGACGGTTCCGGCGCCGAGGGCGGCGCCGGAGGGTCCTCGCGCGAGGAGCGCGAGGGCTCTCTCGCGCAGAGCGACGCCCAGGGCGGCGCGGACGGCGTCTCGGGCGGGGCAGGGACCCGCGGGGACGGATTCGGAAACGGCAAGAAAAAAGGGGAGCCGGGCGGGCGTCGCGGCGGCCGCGGCGAGGAGAGCGGCCGCGGCGGGCGGGGGGGGCGAGGGGGACGCGGCGGCGACGGATCGCCTCGCTTCGCGCCGATGCAGCCGCAGGGCGGGTTCCAGATGCCGTACGGCGTCCCCGGGGGCTTCCCCGGGCAGGGAGGCGGCCGAGGCGGCCGAGGCGGCAGAGGCGGCAGGGGCGGAAACGCCGCGTTCGCGAACCACGCTGCGGCGAGCTTCAACCCCGCGGCGGGGTACTACGTGCCGCGCGGCGCGATGGCGCCGCCGGTGTTTTACCCGCAGGGGGCGATGGGCGCGATGCTGCCGCCGGGGGGCGGGGCGCGCGCGGGGGGCGTCGGGCCCGGGGCGGGGCCGGGCGGGCTCACCGGCGCGATGGGCGCCCCCGGAAAGGAGCAGATCCTGGCCGCGGTGCGGCAGCAGGTGGAGTACTACTTCTCCGTGGAGAACCTGGTGAAGGACGTGTTCCTGCGCTCGAAGATGGACGCCGAGGGGTGGATCCCGTTCCCGGTGATCGCCGGGTTCAACCGCATCCGCATGATGACCCCCGAGCCCGCCACGGTGCTCGAGGCGATCCGCGGCTCGCTCATCGTCGAGATCCGGGAGGTGGGGGGCGCGGACGGGTTCCGGATGCGCAAGATGACGGACTGGAAAGCCTGGGTCGTTGCCGGGGACGGCGACGAGCCCGGGGGCGCCGGCGGCTTACCTACCATCACGAGCCAGCAGCAGCTGGACGTGAGGGGGCTCGACGCGGCGGTCGAGAAAAAAACAAAAAAGAGCGACGAGCGCGCCGCGCCGGCGGGCGCCAAGGCGGCGGGCAAGCCCCCCGTGGCGCCCGCCGCGGAGGGCGAGACCAAGCGTGGCCAAAGCCAAAGCCAGGTACCTGGCAACGAAAAGGCAGGCGGCGAGAAGAGCATCGAGGATGAGTTCGAGATGTTCGAGATGGACGAGGACTTCGAGGGGGACAAGGCGAAAAGCCTTCGCGCGGAGCGCGACGGGGCGCGAAGGGAGTTAGCCGACGGGAGCGACGTCGAGGAGGATTACGGCGACGACGTCATCACGGATGAGGACATCGGGCGGCTGATGATCGTCACGTCCCGCGGCGGGCGCGGGAACCGGGACCGCCACCCCGGGTCCGGGCCCGGGTCCGGGTCGAGCCACGCCGGCGGCCGGCCGCCGCGCGACGAGTCCGCCAACGCCGCCATCAACGAGGGCTTGCGCTTTTACCAGCGCGAGCTTCGCGGCGGCGACGCGCGCGGCGGCGGCGAGAGCTGGAAACGCGGCGGCGGATTGAGCGGCGCGTCGGGCGCGACCCCCGGGGGCACGCAGACGGGCCCGGGCTCGTGGCGCGGGGGGCAGCACTTCTTCCCCTCCTCGTTCAAGGAGAGCGGCATGGGCTCGTACAGCGGCGGCGACGACATCGGCTGGCTGCTGGGCACCACCCCCACCGAGCGCGAGGGCGACGCGCGCGCGTGGTACGCGCCTTCGGGCGCGAGCGCCGGGAGCGACCGCGGCGCGGCGGCGTCTTCGTTCGGCGGGCGTTCGTTCGGCGCGTCCCCTCGTGAGGGGCGCCCGAGCAGCTTCGGGCGCCGCCGCCCCGCGGTGTCTTCGTCTCCGGGCTCGCATTACGGCTCCCCGCGCGATATCCCCGCGTTCCAGCACCCCTCGCACTCGCTGCTGGAGGATAACGGGTTCAAACAGCAAAAGTACCGCGCGTTTTACCAGCGGTGCGTGGAGGAGCGCAAACGGCTCGGGCCCGGGAACTCGGAGGAGATGAACACGCTGTTCCGCTTCTGGTCGTACTTTCTGCGAGGCACGTTCAACACGCGCATGTACAAGGAGTTTTGCACGATGGCGGAGGAGGACGCGCGCAGTTCGTACCACTACGGGCTGCAGTGCCTGTTCCGCTTCTACTCGTACGGCCTCGAGAAGCGGTTCCGCCCGCTCATCTACCGCGACTTCGAGGAGTACACGCTGCGGGACTACGAGAGCGGCTCGCTGTACGGCCTGGAGAAGTTCTGGGCGTTCCACTACTACCACAAGGGCGGCGGGCCGGAGGGCAAGCCCAAGATCCGGGAGGAGATCCAGGTCCTGCTGGACAAGAAGTTCCGCACGCTGGAGGATTTCCAGAAGGAACAGCGGCTCCGCGACGCCGCCGCCGCCGCCAAAGCGGGGGGGGCCGACTGACGACGACGCGTCGCGGTCGTGATGGTTCGGCGTCATCGCGCCCGCGCGCGGCTCGCGCGCGTACGTACGTAGAAAAAATAGAAAAAAAACGGGATCAGTAGAGGGAACGTGGCGCGTCGTAGATCGGGCTTGTGAGTGAAAACAAGGCGGGGGAAACGCGATGTCGCCGACGTTCCATTCGAGGCGGTCGAAGTGACGCGTAAAGCGCGGGTGTGCTCCTGTAGCACCCTCCCCGTAGCTACGATGAAAAACGCAATAATAATAGTCTACGTCAAAAGGGCAGATCGATATCTCCCTGCGCGGCGCGCGAACCGAGGTAGGCGATCCCCCCCGCGCCCGCCGCTTTCAGCAGAAGCGATGCGGGGTCCAGGTTCTCGATCGTTCCCGCGATGCCCTCCTTGAGGCTCTTGCGCATGGTCACCGCCTTGACCTTGGCCTCCACCACCTTCCCGTTCTCGTCGACGCGCAAGTTGGGCGCGCCCGCCTCGGTGCCAATCGGCCTGTACCCGAGCTTCCGGTAGAGCGACGTCGCCTGCTTGTTGCTCGCCTCCACCACGAGCACCGTCTCGTCGAAGCCCCAACTCTTCGCCTCCTCCTCGATCGCGCGCATCAGCGCCTTCGCGAGCCCGCGCCTGCGCGCGGACGACGCGACCGCCAGGTTCGCCACGACCGGCCGGTCCGCCGCCGCCGCGCCGGCGTCCGAGTCGGCGCGCCGCGCGGGAACGGCGCCGACGAATCGCTGCACTTCGGCGCCGACGCACCCCACCACTTCGTTCGTGTCTTCGTCCTTGATCACGAACATCGCGCCCCTGGATTTCTGGTTGTAGCGCTTCACCAGATCCTTCTTCTGCGCGCCCTGCAGGTACGACAGCTCGCCCTTGGTGATGCGATCGCCGCCGCCGTCGCGGCGCAGGAAAAAGGCATCCACGAAACACGCCGCCGCGCCGGCGTAATCCTGCCCGCGCGCGCGCTCCATGGGCTTGAACGCCGCGGTCGGCGAGGGCGCGCCGCGCCTCTGCACGCCGCGCGCTCCCGACGTGCCCGCGCCCGACGCGCCACGCTCGGATCTGAGTCGCGTGACCGGCACGGATCGGCCGCGCAGGGAGGACGCGCGCAGGGACCGCGCGACGCGATCGCGTCGCGAGGAGAAGGACGCGGAAGGCGCCGCGCGCGGCGACGTCGCGCGCGACATGGACGACATCGGGACGGGCGCTTCGGTGCCGACGCGGGGACGCGGCTCGCAGAGCGTCCACGTGCGCGGAAAGGAAGCGGGCGCGTGCGGGTGTGCGCCGCGCGACGACGCGCCCGGAAAGGTTATCTATCCCACGCGTCGCTACACTGACACGTGTACCAGGGTCGTCCCCGCGAGCCGGATGCGGAAGGTCGCGTGCGTTTCGCAGTAGTTTCGGGGGAAAAATCTTTTTCCCAGGTTCCGATTCGCGCTTCTCGCGGGTACTGTACCGAGTAGGTACGGTACCGGCTTCCTACTCATCACATGAGGTCCCGCAAGTACACCGCCCTTCGCACCGCGTTGGTGAACCCCTCGTTGTGCTTGTACGCCACGCCGCCGTCGACGCGCTTCTTCTTTTTCTCCGCCGTCGGCCCCAGCCCGCCCAACGCCGTCGCCAGCCGCCGCTTCGCGACGTCCTTGTTCTCCTCCACGTTCCGCGACGGCCTCTCCGCTTCGCTCGGGGGCGTCCCCGGGCCGTGCATCGCGGACGACGCGTGACGCAAGGTCTCCAGCCGCACCTCGTGCGCGAGCATCTGCTTCGTGCCGACGGGCAGAAACCGCCGGTTCACGAAAGACGCGTCGGCGCGAGGCTTGTCGGCGTGCGTGTGGCTCCCGCCGTACCCGAACGACGACGTCCCGCGCGCGTTGTTGAAACTCGATCCCGGCTCGGCGTTGTAACCCGAAACACCCCCACCGAACAGCACGAGCTCGTCGATGGGGGGCTCGAGCGCCAGACTCGCAGGGCCTCCGCCGCGGAAGGCGTCGGCGCGCGCCGACGAAAACGTGCTCGCCTCCGCCGGCGGCGCGTAGGTGAGCCCGAGCGACGCCATGACGCGAACCGTCTGGCGCAGCGCGTGCGCTTCGTGCGGCTTCATGAAGTTGGCGCTGATGGGTCGGATCTCAGGCGCGATCGCCGTGAGCACGAACGGCGCCAGCTCGCACGCGAGCGTGAAGTCAGACGCCACCGCGAGCGACGCGCCCCGCGTCGCCCTCGCGCCCGTCGCCCACGACCGCAACGCGACGCGTTTTCGCGTCGCCTCGCGCCGGACTTTTCCCCCTTGCGGCCACTCCAGGAACGACGTCACGCTCGGCGCGTTGTTCACGCAGGCGTGCACGCGCATCGCGGCCGAGACCGCGTGCGGGCTCAGGAAGAACTGCTGCTTCGACCGCGCGCGCGTCGCGAACGCGTCGCCGTCGCCGAGCGCGGCGAGCGCGCGCGCCGACTTGGCCATCGACGCGTCCTGGAACTTGGCGCTGTGCACGTTCTCGAACACGCCGTCGAGCAGGAGCGCGTCGTCGCCGAACGCGTGACACTGCGACGCGAGGTCCGCCTGGTGCGTCTCGCGCGACGCCTTGCGCGTCCTCTTGTTGGAGATGTGCCCGGAGAGGAGCGTCTGCCACAGCGCGCGCGCCTGCACGGTGAGGTCCTTCTCGCCGCACGCCGCGCCCGAGTCGGCGCTCGGCTCGACATCCGCCAGAGTCACGCTCTTGCCCTCCCGGTTGAGCATCTGCAGCGCGTTGAGGCACGCGCGCACGTCCCCCTCCGAGCGCTCCGCGAGGTAGCCCAGCGCCCTGGTGTCCGCGCGCATGCCGCGCTTCGCGCACACCTCGCGCAGGCGCGCGTTGAGGCGCGCCGGCGGAGGCGGCGCCACCTTGAACACCTTCGCGACCTCGCGCAGGGGGCGCAGCGCCGGCGCGTACGGGTCGTTGCAGACGGCGATGATCGGCCGCATCAAAGGCCCGTGGTCGGGCCGGGCGGGCCTGGACCGGTGCGCGGAGGAAACGCCGGAGCCGCGCGCTCGGCGCGTCACGCGCATGGTCCCGTCCTCGGCGGCGTCCTCGCCTCCACTCGCCTCCACTTCGAGCCCCAGGGTCTTCTCCCGCGCCGCCTGCGCCACAGACTTGGGTCCGCGCGCGCCGTTGACAATCTGCAGCAACGCGCGCATCGCGCCGCGGCCCTCGGCGCTCCCCGCGAAGACGCCGTCGATCTCGTCCAGAACCACGCAGTTGGGCTTGTTACCACTATTGTCCTTCTTCCCGGAAGAACCGCCCAACACGCTGCGCATCTGCGTCGCGTTCATGACCCGCGTCTTGAGTGCCTCGGCGCCGCGCTCGTCCGACGCGTTCACCTCCACCACGCGGTACCCGGCGTGCCGCGCGGCGACGTGCGCCAGCGTGGTCTTGCCGACGCCCGGCGGGCCGGAAAGAAGCAGGATCTTGTGCGCGGGGCGCCCGTCCGCGTCCAGAGGCACATGTGTGTCGTGCGCGGAGGACGCGAAAGAAGACCGGTGGCCGCCGCCCG
>MDSV01089588.1_pt1 | contig 14341 bp, 10 predicted proteins | sample 810851 | NCBI WGS metagenome assembly MDSV01 (sample SAMN05326640, study PRJNA326480) | marine metagenome | isolation source: seawater | place: Atlantic Ocean: North East | collected 2012 | reverse complement strand
AGAACCATTTGCTTTTAAATATTCTAATGCAATAACTGCAGATTCTTTCATGACATCACCCAAATTACCTGTTAAAGTTAATTTTCCTTTTCCATTCGTCTTAGAACTTTCTATAAATAATATATCTCCACCTGTTCTAGTCCAAGCAAGTCCGGTAACTACACCAGGGATTACATGTTCTGAATATTTTCTTGGATCCATTCCAGGACCTAATGATTTTATTACATCGTCTTTAGAAATTGTCACTTGAAAAGCCTCATCAAATGCAATTTGTTTAGCTCTATTCCTGATAAGCTTTGCCAACTTTTTATCCAACCCTCTTACCCCACTTTCATTGGTATATGACGTGATTACATTTTCAATAATATTTTGATTAATTTTAATTTGATTTTTTCCAATACCATGATCCTTGATTAACTTGGGCATTAAATGTTTTTTAGCAATTTGAATCTTTTCTTCAATAGTATATCCATTTATTGGGATAATTTCCATTCTGTCTCTTAAGGCAGGCTGAATAGTTGATAAATCATTTGCAGTTGCAATAAATAATACCTTAGAAAGGTCATATTCAATTTCCACAAAATTATCTTGGAACGTATCATTTTGCTCTGGATCTAAAACTTCTAATAAGGCGGAAGATGGATCTCCGTGACCGGATCTGCCGACCTTATCTATTTCATCTAGAACAAAAACAGGATTTGAAGTGCCCACTTTTTTTAAATTGTTTATTAATTTTCCTGGCATTGCACCAATATATGTTTTTCTATGACCTCTTATTTCTGACTCGTCATGTAAACCACCTAAAGACATTCTTACATATTTTCTTCCAATAGCTTCAGCTATAGATTTACCTAAAGATGTTTTTCCAACTCCTGGAGGTCCATATAAACATAAAATTGGCGACTTCATATCGCCCTTAAGTTTTAATACAGATAAATATTCAATAATTCTTTCTTTAACTTTTTCTAGTCCGAAGTGATCTCTGTCAAGGACTTTTTGAACCTTTTTTAAGTTAAATAAATCACTTGTATACTCTTCCCAAGGTAAATCTATTAGTAGTTGACAATAATTTATTTGAACACCGTATTCTGCACCAGATGGATTCATTCTTTCTAACTTATCCAATTCCTTGTTAAAAGTTTTTTCAACTGATTTAGACCACTTTTTTTCCAAAGATTTTTCTCTTAGCTCATTAATCTCCTGTTGAACTGGGTTTTCACCAAGTTGATTTTGGATTTCCTTCATCTGTTGGTGTAGTAAATATTCTTTCTGTTGCTGATCTAAATCTGTTTTAACTCTTGATTGTATATCATTTTTCAATTCCAACATTTGTAATTCTTTATTCAAGTGCTTTAAAAGTAATTGAGCTCTATCATTAATATTGGGAACTTCTAACATTTTCTGTTTTTCAGAAACTTCAGCATTCATGTGAGAACTAATAAAATTCACTAAAAAATTAGGACTTTCAATATTCTTAACTGCAAATGATGCTTCAGAAGGAATATTAGGTGAATTTTTAATAATGTTTAGAGCCATATCTTTCAAAGTGTCAAATAATGCAACGGACTCTTTCGATATGTTCTTTAGTCTTTTTTCATCAAATTCTTTAATTCTGGCTATTAAATATGGATTACTAGAAATTTCTTCTTCTAGCTGAAGTCTTTTTTTACCTTGAATAATAATTGTGCTACTGCCATCGGGCATTTTTAACATTTTAACAATTTGTGCAACGGTACCTATAGCATATAAATCCTTGTAGGAAGGTTCTTCAACTTTAGCATCTTTTTGAGAGACAACACCTATAATTTTATTGCCTTTGTACGCATCTTGAATTAGTTTAATACTTTTATCTCTACCAAGAGTAATCGGTATAACTACACCGGGAAATAAAACATTGTTTTTTAAAGGTAGTATAGGTAATTTTTCAGGAACATCTTCTAAATTCATTCTGTCTTCGTCTTCAGATGAGATAAGAGGAATAAACTCTGTTTCACTATCAACTAAGCTATTAAAATCGATAAATTGATTTCCTGTAAAAAAGTCACTCATAATTTTAAATTTTATTTTTTAATGACATAATGTCTTTATAAGTTACTTTCAAAAAGATTTTCTAGTAAGTAAACTAGTTTATAATATTTGAAATAGAAACTTAAATAATTAAGCTCAATTGGTATGCCAAACTTAGTTTATACTATTTTTAAAAATAGATTTATAGATATTGACGGATTCTTCGTCTAATTCAACTCCTCTTCTGGACATTACAGATTTAGCAACTTCGATTGCTTTATCAAATTTATAGGTTTCAAAACCTCCCTTACTTCCCCAGGAAAATGACTTTATAAATTTTGGTGGGAAACCCGAATCAAATAGATTAACAAATACACCTAAAACTGATCCCGTATTAAACATGGTATTTATTCCAGATTTAGAATGATCACCAGCAATTAATCCGCAAAACTGTGTTTCAGTACTTTCAAATTTTTTTGATTCATAACACCAGGATTTTACTAAACCATAATTATTTTTAAGGTTTGATGTATTGGTATCAGCTCCAAAATTGCACCAGTAACCTATTACACTATTTCCCATAAAGCCGTCATGAGCTTTATTAGAAAATCCTTGAAATACAACATTACTTATTTCTCCTCCAATCTTGCAGTGAGGACCAATAGTTGTAGGGCCATAAATCTTAGAGCCCATTTTAACTACTGAATTTTCCATAATAGTTAAAGGACCTCTTAAATTAGAACCTTCCATAACTTCTGCTCCCTTAAAAATATAGATAGGCCCATCTGTGCTATTTAATGTAGATCCTGTAACCACTGCTCCCTTTTCAATAAATATTTGATCTCCAATTAACAAATTGGCATTTCCATCATTTTTTAAATCTGAACTATCTTTTAATAACCATTTTAAATCATTTTCTATTTCAGATCCATTAAGCTTAAATATATCCATAGGTTTTTCAATAATATCTATATTAGATATATACTGGACGACCTTATATGTTTTTAATTGATTATCTATATCAACTCCTTCATTAGGAAATGGTTTAATTGCTAAAACTTTACCATCTTTCATCATAATGGTTTTATCTTTTAGATCGTTAATCGCTTCACATAAATTTATATTTGGCAATAATGCACCACATATTCCAATATCGACCTGATCTGAAACACTATGATATTTTTTTCCTAAATAATTTTTACAACGAAAATTAATTTTAGAAGATAAAAAAAGCTCCCATTTTTCCCTAATTTTTAAAATTCCTACTCTTAAGTCTGCAACTGGTCTAGTAAAAGTAAGGGGTTTTAATTTTTGATGATAAGCACCATCGAATAAGACAATATTAGAAAAGTTAGGCATAGATTTAATAGATTAACCACAATATAAGTTAAATTATAAATAAAATGTAAAATTAAAAACGAGAAAGAACTTATTTCTTTTGCTTAGAATACCTGTTTTTGAACTTATCAATTCTTCCTGCAGTATCCACCAATTGCATTTTTCCAGTGAAAAAAGGATGAGATTTGTGAGAAATTTCTAATTTAATAATCGGATATTCATTTCCATCTTCCCATACTATTTTTTCATTAGATGGGGCACAACTTTTACTTATAAAAGAATAGTCATTTGACATGTCTTTAAATACTACTAGTCTGTAATTTTCAGGATGGATATCTTTTTTCATAGAAATTATTCAGGTTGCAAATTTAACTTTAAAATTATATTAACAAAAAAAATATGATTAAAAATAAATTAAAGTTTTAAGAGTTGTATATATATTGCGTTGCTAATGTTATTGAATAAAAAATATTTTTTAATTGTTATATCAATTATTTCCTTTTTCGGATGTAAAAAAAATAATTTATTAACCAATGGTATTTATAATATTGAAACATCAGTCGATACGGTACTATTTGACACATTATTTACTACTATTGGCTCTACTACTAAAAGAATAAAAATTTATAACAATAATGAGGGTATGATTAACATTAGTAAAATTAGTTTAATTGGTGGTGAAAATTCTCCTTTTAGAATTAATGTAGACGGTGAATCTGGTATACAATTCCATGATTTAACCATTAATACATCCGATAGTATTTATATTTTTATAGAAGTAACTATTGACCCTAATGGTTCAAATCTTCCATTAGTAGTAGAAGACGAAATCCAATTTGAAACTAATGGAAATATTAAAAAGGTTGTTTTAAACGCTTGGGGACAAGATGCCTATTTTCATGTAAATGAAATAGTTCAGGGGGTCTGGACGAATGACAAGCCTCATGTGATTTATGGCATTGTAGCAGTGGGTTATCCAAATCTAGATTCCAATCTAACTCTTAATATAGACCCAGGTACTAAAATTCATGGCCATGCTAATTCGATCTTGTATGTTTATAAAAGCAGTATTAATGTTAATGGTAATTTGAATGATCCAGTTATTTTTCAACAAGATAGAATGGAAGATTATTTATTGTACCCTTCTGATTCAGTTCCTGGACAATGGAGAGGTATTTTATTATCTAGCCCATTAAATTCTATATTTAATCATACTTTAATAAAAAATGCAATAATAGGTGTTCAGATTGATACCTTCGCAACAAATAATATAGTATCTTTAAATAAAGTAAAGATTCATAACTCTTTATATTCCAACTTATTAACTCAAGGTGCAAACATTAATGCAACTAATTGCTTATTTGGAAATAGCAATAATTATTCTGCAATAGTTAGTATTGGAGGAAATGTAAATTTTGAGCATTGCACATTTGGAAATTACAATTCCGGATATAGAAATACACCCGCTTTTTTGTTTAAAGACTATTATAAAAGCGTTAACGATCAAATTTATTTTAGACCATTTGATTTTGCATTATTTACTAATTGCATTTTTGATGGCAATGGAACTAATGAATTTATTTGCGATACCTTAGGAGAAGATATTTCTAATGTGATTACCAATGTTTTGTTTGACCATTGCTCAGTAAAGTCAGAAGACACTCTAGAAAATTATATTTTTAATAGTTGTTTTTTTAATACCGAGAATCGTTTTATAAACCCAGAAGAATGGGTTTTTGAGCTTACAGATTTGTCTGAAGTTATAAACTTAGGTAAAATATCTAATGTTTCAGACGACATATTGGATTTACCTAGAACTGCTCCAAATGATCTGGGTTGTTACGAATATCAATAATTACATATTTCTTCTGTACTGACCACCTACTTCAAAAAGAGATTGAGTAATTTGACCTAGAGAACAATGTTTTGTAGCTTCCATTAATACTTCAAAAATATTTTTTTGATTTAACGCAGATTCTTTTATTTGATCTAGAACCTTAAGAGAACTTAACTTTTTAAAATCATGGAAATCCTTAAGCATATTAATTTGATAATTTTTTTCTTTTGTATTTGCCCTTATAACTTCATTAGGGATGATAGTTGGTGATCCTTTGGAATTCAAAAACGTATTAACACCAATAATAGGATAATCTCCCTTATGCTTCAAGGTTTCGTAATGAAGAGATTCTTCTTGAATTTTACTTCTTTGGTACATAGTTTCCATTGCACCTAGAACTCCTCCTCTTTCATTAATTCTATCAAATTCAATTAATACAGCTTCTTCTACCAAATCGGTTAATTCTTCTATTATGTAGGAACCTTGTAAAGGATTTTCATTTTTTGCTAAACCCAACTCTTTATTAATAATTAATTGAATAGCCATAGCTCTTCTTACCGAATCTTCTGTGGGAGTTGTTATCGCTTCATCGTAAGCGTTAGTATGTAATGAATTACAATTATCATAAATAGCATATAAAGCTTGTAGTGTCGTGCGAATATCATTAAAATCAATTTCTTGAGCGTGAAGAGATCTACCAGATGTTTGGATATGGTATTTCAATTTTTGTGCTCTGTCTCCAGCTCCGTATTTTAATTTCATTGCTTTTGCCCATATTCTTCTAGCTACTCTACCAATTACAGCATATTCAGGATCTATTCCATTAGAAAAGAAAAATGATAAATTTGGACCAAAATCATCTATAGACATTCCTCTGGATAAATAATACTCTACATAAGTAAAACCATTTGACAATGTAAATGCTAATTGGGTAATTGGATTTGCTCCTGCTTCTGCTATGTGATATCCAGAAATAGAAACTGAATAGAAATTTCTTACTTTATTATGAATAAAATATTCTTGAACATCTCCCATTAATCTTAAAGCAAATTCAGTAGAAAAAATACAAGTGTTTTGAGCTTGATCTTCTTTCAATATATCTGCCTGAACTGTTCCTCTAACTTGAGATAGAGTTTTTAACTTAATTTCATCGTATACAGATTTAGGTAGAACTTGATCTCCTGTAACTCCTAATAACATCAATCCTAATCCATTATTTCCTTTCGGCAGATCTCCCTGATATTTGGGTGGATTTAGAGATCCATATAATTTATTTATAGTTTTTTGAACTTCTGTTTCTAATCCATTCTCAATTATGTACTTTTCACAATTCTGATCAATTGCAGCATTCATGAAAAAACCTAAAAGCATAGGAGCTGGTCCATTAATGGTCATACTTACAGAAGTACTAGCAGATGATAAGTCAAAACCAGAATATAATTTTTTAGCATCATCTAAACAACATATTGATACTCCTGCGTTACCGATTTTTCCATATATATCGGGCCTTAGTCCTGGATCATTTCCATAAAGAGTTACCGAATCAAATGCTGTAGAAAGTCTTTTAGCTGGCATTTGATAACTTAAATAATGAAATCTTTTATTTGTTCTTTCGGGCCCTCCTTCGCCAGCAAACATTCTTGTAGGATCTTCTCCTTCTCTTTTAAAAGGAAATAAACCTGCAGTAAAGGGGAATTTGCCAGGTACATTTTCTTTATTGGTCCATCTTATAATATCTCCCCAGGAACTGAATTTAGGTAGAACTACCTTGGGTATTTTAGAATTTGATAAAGATTTTGAGGTGGTTGCTATTTTAATATTCTTACCTCTAACATTAAAAGAGAAAAAATCCTTTTTATAAGATTCACAAAATTCCTCCCAATTATCGATTATTTTTTGATTTCTTGGATTAAAATCTAAACTAATTGTCTTTATCTTAGATTCAATATCTTTATATGCAATAGAATTATTTTCTAGCTCTTTAAGGGCTAAAGTTAACCCATAGAGACGATCTGCTATTACTATTTGAGCCTTCAAATTTTTATCGAAAATTCTATTATTCTCCGATATTTCAGATAAATACCTGACTCTTTTTGGTGGAATTATAAATATTTTTTCAGAAATATCATTTTCTAAAGTAAACGAAGATGAAAAGTCATTACTAGAAAACTCATTAACTAAATCCATTAAATGTTTATATAAAGTATTCATACCAGGGTCGTTAAACTGAGAAGCAATAGTTCCATAAACAGGTATGTCTTTATCATCAGTATCCCAAAGATTATGATTTCTTCTATATTGTTTCTTTACATCTCTAATAGCATCTAAAGAGCCGCGTTTATCAAACTTATTGAGAGCTACCACATTAGCAAAATCGAGCATATCTATTTTTTCTAACTGAGTTGCAGCTCCAAATTCAGGAGTCATAACGTATAATGAAACATCACTATGATCTAAAATCTCAGTATCCGACTGTCCAATGCCTGAAGTTTCTAAAATAATTAAATCAAAACTAGAGTATTTTAATATATCAATAGCCTGAGCAACATGTTTGGATAGAGCTAAATTACTTTGTCTTGTAGCCAAAGACCGCATGTAAACGCGATTATTATTAATAGCATTCATTCTTATTCTATCACCCAATAGCGCACCTCCGGTTTTTCTTTTAGAAGGATCAACAGAAATTATTGCTAGGTTTTTATTTTTAAAATCTAATAAGAATCTTCTTACTAATTCATCAACTAAAGACGATTTTCCAGCACCACCAGTTCCTGTAATTCCCAAAACTGGGATATTTTTATTTTTTACAGTGGATTTTATTTTATTTAAAACGGATAAATTTTTATCGCCATAATTTTCTGCAGATGATATAATATTACCAATCAAAGAAGGATTATCGAATTTTAATTTTTCGTAATTCTTTATCTGATCTTTTCCTGTTGGGAAATCACATTTTTTTACTAAATCATTGATCATTCCTTGAAGACCCATTTTTCGACCATCGTCAGGGTGGTATATTTTAGTAATACCATAAGCTTCTAGAGATTTTATTTCTTTAGGAAGAATTGTACCCCCACCACCGCAGAATATTTTAATTTTATTTGCTCCTTTCTCATTTAGCAAATCATACATATATCGAAAGTATTCGTTATGTCCTCCCTGGTAAGATGTCATAGCAATAGCTTGAACATCTTCTTGAATTGCACAGTTTACTACCTCTTCAACACTTCTATCATGACCCAAGTGTATTACTTCACACCCAGTAGATTGAATAATACGTCTCATTATATTAATTGCTGCATCATGACCGTCAAATAGTGAGGCTGCAGTAACAATTCTAATTTTATTTTTTGGTTTGTAAGGAAGGTGATCCATTTATTTTAAATAGTTTATCCTGTTTATTAATGTATAAATTACTTATTTTGATCAAAAATTAATATTACAAATAAAATGTTTTTTTTTCTTTCAAAAGTAATATCATTTATTATTGATCCTTTTTTCTGGATTATATTATTGTTTTTATCTGCTTTAATTCATAAGAAAATATATAAGAGAAAAACTTATTTTATATTAGGATTTCTGGTGTTATTGATATTTAGCAATTCAGTATTTTACAATAATATAAATCAGTTATGGTGTGACTTACCTAATAAAAATAAAAATAAATATGATGTTGGAATACTTCTTGGAGGTATGATAAGTTTATCCTCTACAGAAAAAAATATAAAATTTGCTACTAATAACGATAGATTATTAAATACGTTAGATTTATTTTACAAAAATAAAATTGATAAAATTCTAATTAGTGGAGCTTCTGGAAGTTTAACTTCCAATTTAAAGGAAGCAGCTATTTTGAAGAAATATTTGATTCAAGTTGGTATAAAAGACTCTTGTATCCTTATTGAAAATAGTTCTAAAAACACCTTTGAAAATGCTTACTATTGCGAAAAGCTACTTTTAGATACTCTAAATTTTAAAAACCCTTCATGTTTGATTATAACTTCTAGTTATCACATGAGAAGATCTCTAGCCATTTTTGAAAAAACAAGACTAGAATGCGATCCTTTTATAAAAAAAACTGATAAAAAACATTTTGATTTAGAATGGCTTATTATTCCCCAATCAAATATTTTATTTGAATGGAAAATTTTATTGCATGAAATGATAGGTTATTTAAGCTATATTCTAATGGGGTATATTTAATGCTAATTAGAATAATCATTTAATAAAGGAATATTTATTTGAAGCGCACTATTTATTTTTGGAATTAAATGATTAAAAAACAATAAAATTCTCTCTCTGTTTTCACCAGGTTGATGAACATAAAACCAAATATTATTAACTCCTAACTGAACTAACTCTCTAATTTTTTCTATCCAACTTTTTATTCTTTCAAGATCACTCTGATGACTGAAATCTCCTACATATCTAATAAATAAATGATTATTGGAAAGATGAAAGTGAACTACGTCTCTTCGACCTGGTGTATCTGTAATTACAGGGATTATATTTCTTTTATGAAACAGTTCTTGCCATAATTTAATTGATTCTTTTTCAAACCAAGACGCATGTCTAAATTCGATTGCTAGGGGCATTTCCATAGGCCAAAAATCAATAAATGTTTTTAGTTCATTAATTTGAGATGCACTAAAATAATTGGCCATGACCGCAAAACTTATTCCTGATTTGGTTCCCATTAAAAAGATAGCTGACAAAAACTCCTCTAATTTTAATCTAGCTTGATGGTCATTTATATTTTTTCTGTGAGTGATCAACTGAGGAACTTTCATTGAAAACTTAAAATCATCATCAACACTGTCGTACCATCTTTTTAGAATATGCTCTTTAGGGATCCCATACCTAGTGGCATTAACTTCAATGCTATTAAATTGTTTGGAATATTCAATCAAAAAATTTTTTGAAGAAGTCTTAGAAGGATAAATTAATCCTTTAAATTTTACGTCTGACCACCCTGGGGCACCAAAGAAAAAATTAATGTTATTATTTGTATTAACTTTTGATAATATTGTTTTCGTTTTCTGATTTAATATTGGAAGACTAAAATCAACAAGATCCAAATTATCAACATGACCAAATTTCATTAAAAATTCATTTAATTTGCTTCAAATTTAATAATGGTCTTGAAAAAAAGCTTCCAAAAATGAAAAAAGTAATCTTAAAACCTACCAAAGAAAAGTCATTATTAAGAAAACATCCATGGTTATTCTCTGGGGCTATTAAAAAAATAGACGAAAATATTGTGGATGGAGATATAGTTAAGATTTTCACCAATAAAGATAAATATCTTGCTACGGGACACTACACGGATGCAAACATTAGCGTAAGAATATTTGATTTTGAAAATGAAGAAATTGACGATTTTTTTTGGGAAAATAAAATTCAAAAGTCTATACTTCTAAGAAAAGATAGTATCACAATTGATCAATTTAATAATGTATACAGATTAATTCACGCAGAAGGAGATGGTATGCCAGGGTTTATTTGTGATATATATAATCAAGTTGCAGTATTTCAATTTCACTCTATTGGAATGTGGAAAATGAGAGAGTTATTTGCTAAAATAATTGAAAAATTACTTCCAAATATTGAAATCATTTATGATAAAAGTGAAAAAACCTTACCCAATAAATATGTGGAAGAATATGCAATCCAAAATAGTTATCTAGTTCAAAAAAATAATATAAAAACAACTATCGTTTTAGAAAATGGAAATCATTTTAAAATAGATTGGGAAAATGGACAAAAAACAGGTTTTTTTATTGATCAAAGAGAAAATAGAAAAATTCTAGGTGAAATGGCTCAAAATAAAATAGTACTAAATACTTTTTGTTACTCTGGAGGTTTCTCGATATATGCTTTAAATGGAGGTGCCAAAGAGGTTCATTCATTAGATAGCTCTCAGAAAGCAATAGATTTAGTTAATCAGAATATTAAACTAATTACACAAAAGGGCATTCGTCATCTTTCTATAACGGAAGATGCAATGGATTTTATAAAAAAAATGGAGTATCAATATGATATTATTATTTTAGACCCACCAGCATTTGCTAAACATATCAAAGTAAAACACAAAGCATTACAAGGTTATAAACGACTTAATACAAGAGCAATTCAACAAATTAAACCCAATGGTTTATTATTTACTTTTTCTTGTTCTCAAGTAATTGATCAAAACTTATTTAAACACATGGTTTTATCTTCAGCAATAATATCCGGAAGAAACGTAAGTATTTTAAAACAATTACATCAGCCTGCGGATCATCCAATTAATATTTTTCATCCAGAAAGTGAATATCTTAAAGGATTAATTTTAAAAGTAGAGTAATATGAAGATTATTTTTATGGGTACTCCAATTTTTGCAGTAAATGTTTTAGACAAAATTTATGAAAATAATTATGATATAGTAGGTGTAGTTACCGCACCTGATAAACCAGCTGGAAGAGGAAAAAAAATAATGCAATCTGATGTTAAATTATATTGTTTTACTAAAAAACTTCATTTACTCCAGCCCATAAACCTAAAAGATCCAGCTTTCATTGATCAGGTTCAAAATTTAAAACCCGATGTCATTGTTGTTGTTGCATTTAGAATGCTCCCTAGAGTAATATGGGAAATCCCAAAATATGGAACATTTAATCTTCATGCATCATTACTGCCCAATTATAGAGGTGCAGCTCCTATTAACTGGGCGATTATTAACGGAGAAAAAGAATCGGGAGTAACCACCTTTTTCATTGACGAAAAAATTGATACTGGAGCTATAATTATGTCTAAAAAAGTAAATATTGAAGATGGTACAACAGCCGGAGAGCTTCACAATCAGTTGATGGAATTAGGTGCAGAATTAGTTGTTAATACAATTGAGAAAATTGCTGACAATAATTACCATACTAAAAAGCAAGTTCTTTCTTCAGATCAAAAAAAAGCTCCTAAACTTAACCGTATTAACTCTAAAATTAACTGGAATAAGCACAACAGCATTATTAGGCAATTTATTTTAGGGTTAAGTCCCCATCCTGGAGCTTGGACCGCGGTATCCTATAAAAATAAAACCTTTAATTTTAAAATATTCAATGCTCAACTAAGTAAAAAAAAATTTTCTCTAAAAAAAATAGTAATTGATAATGGTAAACTTTACATTGGAACTATTAATTATTCGATAGAATTAACTGAAGTACAAATAGAAGGAAAAAAAAGAATGCCAGCTAAATTATTTTTGAAGGGTTATCAAAATTTTGAAAGTTATATTATTATATGAAAACAATTATTTCATTATTTTTTATTCTTGTTAGTATAAATTTTTACTCGCAGGAGTTAGTAAACAAAATTAATAATCGTCAACCCTCAAATGAATATGAAAATATATATATTCAAAAATTATCATCTGATTCATTAGCATCAACTTTTGTTATTTGGATTAAAAAAAAAGTAAAACTTCACAAACATATAAATCATACTGAAAATGTGATTATTCAACAAGGTTCGGGAAAATTTCAATTAAACGACTCTATATATATGGTTTCTCGTGGAGATATGATCACTATTCCTAAAAACACTTGGCACGGTGTTGTTAGTACATCTAAAGTACCTATGAAAGTTATTTCTATACAATCACCTGAATTTTTAGGTAATGATAGGGTTTTTAAAAATTAATGTTTTTATTATATTAGTTTGTGATAAAAAATAATTTTAGCTATTCAGTTTCTGTAGATTGTGTCATTTTTGGCTACGACGAAACTTCTTTGAAAGTGCTTTTAATTAAAAGAGGTGTTGATCCTTATGTTGATTTTTGGGCTTTACCAGGAGATTTAGTTCATCCCAATGAAAACACTGAAGAGGCCGTTAAAAGAGTATTAAAAGATTTAACGGGCTTAAGTAATATATTTATTGAACAAGTTAAAACTTTTGGTGATATTGGGAGACATCCATTAGGAAGGGTTTTTACTATTTCCCATTACAGCTTACTAAAAATTGATGAATACGATTTATCTCCTACAAATAAAAACAACAGTTCATCATCCTATTCGCTTGAAGCTAAATGGCATAATGTTAATAGAATTGGAGAATTGGCATTTGACCACAATAAAATATTTGCAGCTTGTAAAGAAAAATTAATTAACAACGTAAAAACCAAACCTGTGGGATTTGAATTGCTTTCAGATCAATTTACTCTTTCAGATCTTCAAAACTTATACGAAGCAATCTTAGAAAAGAAATTTGATAAAAGAAATTTTCGAAAAAAAATAAATTCTATGAAATTATTGATAGATACTGGTAAAACTCAAAAGAGTGTTTCCCATAGACCTGCTAAACTTTTTAGATTCAATAAAGAAAAATACGAAAGGTTAAAAAAAACAGGTTATAATTTTGAAATTTAATACAACTGATTAGCTGCAAAATTTGACATTTGTTGCCCATTATGTGCAACGTTGGGAACTTCTACTTTTATCCAATTAAAGGAGAAATTATAGTTATTTGCTATAGAGTCGCTTTTAGAAACAAAGTATCTTCCTCTTTCAAGTCTGTGAGCTCCTTGCAGATTTGCCTCAGGTGTTTTTCTTAATGAAGGATCGTTAGGGTTATTGTCATCTGTTCCAAGATGGATTTGTAAGTTTTTTCTAAAAGCATTTTGAATATCTAACCTACTTAAGTCTGTTTCATATAATCCATAAGGAAATGAAATTGTAGAATCAGGCATCGTATACCAACCTGAATTTGCAGCCACTGCCCTATTTACTCTAGAATTTGGAACAAACTCTATAAATCTGTGAACAAATTGTCCACCACCAGAATGACCAAAAACATCATAAAAGTCATGATTATAATCTAAATGAGACTTAATTAGATCAAAAACTGGTTCAATTAAAGAAAACGTCCATTTATTTTTTTGATTCAAATTACCATTATCGTCTAATATATAACCCTGCTGATAAGAATTTCCTCCAGGATAGTGGTAGGAATTAAATTCAAAAGAAAAAACCATAATGTTTTTAGCATCAGCTAGAGGAATCCAAAAACTTAGATAATTAAATGCATCTCTATTCATTCCAGGAAATACAAAAATTATTGGCGCATTGGACCTGTCAATATTTTCTGGAAAGTAATAATGGACATTAAAAGGTTTATCAGAAAGTGGT